>Ga0208795_1000080_pt1 | contig 42408 bp, 76 predicted proteins | sample CB_VirMetaG_6_FD_184541 | JGI IMG/M metagenome (GOLD analysis project Ga0208795, IMG submission 184541) | Freshwater to marine saline gradient viral communities from Chesapeake Bay - CB_1508_2 Viral MetaG (SPAdes) (version 4) | ecosystem: Environmental > Aquatic > Marine > Coastal | place: USA... | reverse complement strand
GTATGGTCAGCCTATCGCTCATCTCACTGCCCCTTGTGATCGGATGGGGGGAGAGACTTCTTGCGCGGGTAAACGAGCATCGCCATCAAGAACGCTAGAATGCCGGTCCAGATGATTTCGCCTCGATAGGCGTCTATCCAGATGGCCGAAAACCACGCTGCAAACGCGCCGTACGCCAGCAGTTGCGATAGCCACCATTCAAACTTCTCTACTTTGCTCATCGTCCCATTCCTTTGCTTCGTTGCGCCATAAAGGCTCTGAACTCGGTTTCGTAGGTCTGCAAAAACGTCAGCGTCAGTACCGTCCCGTTCATCACGTCCAGACGGTCACGCACCAGATCACCCGCAATCATCTCCACGCCCTCTTGCGCTAGACCCTCAAGCGCGTCTCGGTTCTTCACTGCGAGGGCTATTTGGCGATCCAGGCTGATCTTCTGGCGGATGGTCATGCGGCGCCAGCCTGCCCCATGTCGCCATTCTCGGCATCAGGATCGCCAACCGTGTACGGAACACCAAGACGCTTGGCCCGCGCTTCCGGTGACGGGTCTGGGGCAAAGCGGTGATTGGTCCTATCCTGCAAGTCCATGCGGCGCTTGTTGGCTTCGGCTTCGTCGGTGCGCATAGTCTGGGCAAGTTGCGCAGCGAGCGCTTCAAACCGCGCCTTGTTCCGAACCTTGGTTTCGGGGTCATCATCAACCCACGTGTCATCCGGCTTTGGAAGGGCAGCGCGTTCGGCATGCTCGCGGTCCAAGCGCTCATCCCGCGCTGTGCGGATCGCCCGCGCCAGCTGCGGCGCTGTTGGTGCAAATCGCCCGTCATGTCCCGGCAGTTCGCCGTGGATCAGTTTCATTACACCGGGTTGCAAGTCGCGTTCGTCTGCCTCAGTCAGAACAATCTCGTATGCCCCCAGCGCAGCCTCGGCATCTCCAGACTGGAAATTGGGGAAGCTACCGAGCAGCAATGAGACGAGGGCGGTCTGTCGGTTGTTCATCGGTCTGGCTCCTGATTTCGTTGCGTCGGTTGAGAAGTATTTGCTGGGCGGTCGGCGGGCGGTTGCCGTGGGATGGCCTGACCGGGGGCGATGCGGGCTTGTCACCCCACCGGTCTTGATTGAGCCAAGTCGTCGGGTTGCACCAAGCGCGGTCGTCGGTCTTGTTCACATAGGCGACAAGGCCAGCCATCAGTTCAGATTGAGAGACGCGTTTACGAGCAGCGATGAATGATTTCTCTGCGGCGCGCTTGCCGACCTTGTTAGGGTAGATCCCCCAGAACTGATCAAAATCGCTCGCGTCACGCGTAACAAGAGTAGTGATAGGTTCTATGATAGGTTCTGCGGTGAACGTGCTGCACTTAGGAGTGGAACCATTTTCACGTGAAATATTTTCAGGTGAAAATGCTGCACCTAGGCTCAAAGTGAGAATGTCGGACCTGCGATAGCCCCCGAACCCATGGCGCCGATCCCGCTTTATCATGCCCATGTCCTCGAACTTCTGGAGCCAGTCCAGGATCGAACGCTTTGAGCATTCGCACTCAGTCGCCAAGGTCTGCTGGCTTGGGAAGCAAGTACCGTTCTCGTCGGCATAGTTTGCCAACATCAGGAGGATGGCCTTGCCAGTGGCATTGCCAACCTTCTGCTTTACTGCCCACGCCATAGCTTGGAAGCTCATGCTGCGGCCTCAATCTGAGGGGCTGCGTTCCAGTCGTACTTTGACTTTACGCGGGGCACGTCTTTGACCGCAGACGGCTTGGCTATCGCTGCCTTCTTCCTGCGAGGAACCACATACCCTTCCGGGCGCACAGCCTTGGCGCGGTTTACGTACCAATAGACAGTCCGCTTGGCATAGCCGTGCTTGTTGGCAATCTCTGCTACAGGCATGCCAGCCACATAGTCGGCCACGACAGCCGCTCGCTTCGCTTCGTAGTCCGGGACGGGCTTCTTGGGCGTTGCAGGCTCAATGAACGGGATTTGGCTACCGGCTGGCTTGGCCTTTACGGTTGAGGTGTGCACTGGCTTCACGCGCTGCCAGCCCGTCGCCTTTGGATTGGGCCGGTTCAGCTTGGGGAATTTCTCCAAAGAATGCAGGATTGTGGTATGATCGCGCCCGCCGAGATACGTCCCGATCCGGGGGAGGCTAACATTCAGATGGCCCGCGATAAGATAGGCCGAATGATGGCGAGCAGTGCAAACCTTGCGGGTCCGGTCCTGACCGATAACGTCCTTTGCATGCACGCCAGCCAGCAGGGCGGCGTAGGCCACGAGAAAGCGCCAGGATGGCTGCTTGAGCATATCGAGGGGCACGCCATCAGATGGCTCGAACTTCTCGACCGGTGGCATGGCGATAGGCAAGGCTGAGCGCTCTACGCGCACCACTGGAGCCGGTCTTGCATGCATCCGGGAATACAGCGCCCTGCTGTGCTCTAATACCTCTGCGCCGCTCTTAAACTCGCGTGCTGGCATATCGTAGCCACACAGACGAGATTGAGGAACGCGACGAGATGGGGTGATGACTGATAGTTGGTTCATGCTGCGCTCCTGTCTGCTTTAGACACGGCCTCGCGCTCGATACTGTCGAGTATGGCGCGGCCAATGAGTTCGGGGATTTGAGGGACTACGGCGTTGCCGAGCTGCTTAAGTCGGTGTGACCGATTGGGAACCCCATCAGCCACTCGACCCAATCCGGGTTCAGTGCCCCAACGGATCCGGCCTTCTTCACGGCTGTTGATAAGCCATCTCCGGAGGTCGATGAGGCGCCCACCCGGTTGTGGTTTCCGTGAACTGTCGGCGTCGGCCACATCTTGACCCAGCGGTCCAACGAAACCGCCTTGTTGGTCGCGTAATTCAACGCGCCCGTGGTGTTCTTCCGTTCTATGTGATCCGAGGCAGTCGGCGTCGGTATGCTGTGCGTTGGCGATGATCCAAACCCGGTCCCGTATGTGAGGGGCGCCAATGTCGGAAGCGGGTATGCAATGCCATTGAGCATCATACCCGAGCGTGGCCAGGGTTCCGAGAACGGCATCCAGCCCTCGATGAAGCAGCGTAGAGACGTTTTCCACGAGGACGTATCGGGGTCGAAGCTCGCCAATAAGGCGGGCATACTCAAACCATAGGCCGGATCGGGCGCCAGCGAGGCCAGCGCCGTTTCCGGCGCGGCTAATGTCCTGACAGGGAAAGCCTCCGCAGATAACATCAACTGTTCCGACATCAGATCCTCGCAGTGTGGTAACGTCTTCAAACTGGCGAACGCCCGGCCAGCGACTTTCCAGCACAGCGCGGCAATGCTGGTCAATTTCGCAAAATGCGACCGTCTCAAACCCGCCAGTACGTTCCAGGCCGAGAGAGAAGCCGCCAATGCCAGAGAACAGGTCGAGGACTTTGAGCTTGTTCATTTGCTTCCCTTCCCTGCCCTACGGAGTTCGCTTGCGAGCTTTGCCGCTGTGATGGCTATTGCCGTCTTTTCAGCTATGATGTGAGGCTGTAGACGGGGCTTGTCGGTGGAGGTGCGGGGCATGGCTATGCTGCCCTCACTGCGTCAGCTGACCTGCCGCCCCACTGCGCAGCCATCGCCAATGCAATGCCTTCGAAAGTGCGGCTGCGCTCACGCCAACGATCCGGCCCTGGGGGCATATGGTGGACGCGGTTCCGTTCAGCGACCGAAAGGGTCAGCATGTGGTCGCGCACGTTGTCAGTCTCGGACAACTTTGGCAGGCCCTTTAGCCAAAGGCAGGTTGCCTTGCTCTCAGGATGGCCGAACTGCCATGGCTGGATGATCTGGTCAGGCTTGCGGATTTTCGAGCTGATGACGCTAATCGGGTTTTCGATGGCAATGCGCTCGATAGGCGCGTCCATGAGGCTTTGAACGAAGTCGAGCGCTCTGCCCTGCCGACCGTCTGCAATCTTGGCTGCAAAGTGACGGGCGCCAGACACAGCAAGGTCAGTGCAAGGCGGGTGCCCGATCATCAGATCCCACGGCTCGGCCATCCCCGTGAGGAAGTGCAGAACATCGCCCTGGATATGATGGCGGCTTTCATCCTCGCTTGGGAGTATGTCGCACGACCAGGCGTCATGACCCATGGCAGCGAATGCGCGGCGGACAGTACCGGAAAATTCACAGGCAATCAGCACTCTCATATCTCAGTCCCTTTCGGTATCGGTGTGGTTAGGTTCAATTGGCAGGGTGAGTTCGCGAACCTGCATGGCGTCCACTTCGGCCAATACTTCTTCAGGTGACGGGCTCCGCTTTGCAGGAAGGCCAGAAACCCGCCAAAGCTCGCGGGCGATATTGACGTAAACATCCGCATAGACGTCTCGCGTCTTGCGATAGAGCAGCGACCAAACCTCGCCGTTCTCTAAATTCGACCATGAAGCTACGGCGCTAATGGCAGTCCTTACGGAGACGCCCTTTGTTCGCACCACATGGTCGACAAGGCACTTGGCGGCGGCGGAAGCAGCAATGGCAGTTGGGAGCCTTTTCGTGGTGGCCTCCGTGTCTGCCTCAAATGTGGAGGCAACCATCTCAAGCGAGACAGTGGCGAGGTTCGGAATGCTGAACCATTCACCACGCACCGAATATTCGGCGTAGTGCTTGTGCATGTAGCGTTCGAGTGAATAGGCATCGGCAAGAGGGGCGCTCTGCCACAGTACTGAGAGCGTGACGGGGTTGCCGCTTTGTAGGCGCTCAAGACGTTTAGAAACGTCTGATGCGACACCGATTTTGACCGGGCTGTTGAAGTCAGCGCCAATGACATACACGTAGCTCATCTCATTTCCTCTCTCGCGTGGAGCGCCGCTCTTTTCGTCTGAGCTTCCGCCAGAATTTTTGTAAGCCGGTCAGCCAAATCTTGATCATCAGCATCCGTGCCCGATGCCTCCTCGAGTTGAATTGTGTGGAGCATCCGCGCTGCCATCTTGGCGCAACGGTCGAGGTAGGCGGCTCTCACGCGGGCGAATAAGCCAACGTCACAGGTCTTTGCCTTGGCCTTGTAGAGGTGGGTAATCTGGGAAACGGTCATGCCGTAGTCGCGCGCCAACTTGCGCAGCGCGGCTTCTCTGGTGTGTGTGTTGGGTATCTCCAACGCCACCAGTTCACGGACATATCTCGTAGCGGTCGCGGCGCTCACTTTGGGCACCTCATGCTCAGAATTTGGTAACGCCATGCATCGTGTCTCCGTCCAAATTGGTCAGGACGAAAACGAGCAGTTAGCGAAAGGTCTTGATGATGCGACACGTGAGCGACGGCCTGTATTGCTTGCTCATGCGTCAGGGATTGGCGCACGGTTGGTCTGCAAACCAACCCGCGCTGGGAATGAGTGCGAGCGCCCCGAGTACGGGGGAGGAAGCCGCCCCAGAGCGCTCGCTTATCGCTCAAGCGAGAAACCGGCTCGCGAGCGAAACTGAATTGGGAAAAAGGACCGGAGCCGCGACGACCCCGGCCAGTCACAAGGAGGTCGAACCCAGCCTTGCACGGAGCAAGCCTGTCCTGCATGTCATCAACACACCTAACAACAGCAGGTGTAAGCCGACGCGATCCCCTACGCGTGTTGCCCCGCGCGGCGTCGGCTTTCATCTGGTGTTGATCCAGGGCGGCAAACCACAGTGAGATGGCCGTGGCCGTCTCAAGGCATTCGCCGCGCTGATTGGTTGAGGGATGCATTAGAGCGCACCGCTCGAAAGCCACGCCGCAGCGATAGCCACAGCGAGAATGGCAAAGATCATGTCGGAGCCGGTGAAAATGCGACGGTGCATCAGATCACCCCCGCCAGCAGGATCGACGCCAGCACAAGGCCAATGACAACCATCCATGCAAGTACAGCCAGACAGATCAGGTTTACGAGGCGGGGAAGGTGAAGGGTGCGCATCATGCGGCCTCCGAACTTTTATTTTGTTCGTTCAGATTGATGCCGAGTATGTCGGCGTAGCCGAGGGCAAACTCTGCCTTCTCAAGCAGTTTCGCCATGCGATCCTTGCCGTCCTTCTCGTCCTCAATTTGCGCTTTGATCATCGCCTTGACCGTGGACCATTCGAGGCCCTTGGCAGTCGCGGCTTCACGAAAGCCCTTTATGACTTCGGAAATCTCAAGCTGTTGCTCGACGTAGGGGCGGGCTTCGGACCAGATATCGCGCAGGGCGTCAGAGGTTGCCATCTACTCGCTCCCCAGCTTGCGGATAGCGGCGGCGGAGTTCTGGTGAAACCGGACCATCTTTGTGTGGTGATCTATCAGATCGCCTTTGGCATCGAACCGGAATGCCTCATGCTCAACAGCCTTGTCGTCGTGGTAGTTCGCCGCCTCCTCATACGCTTCTGCTTTGGCGGTCTGGATGGCGCGGGCGATATACAGCGTGTCAAGATTACGGGCAGCGCTGAGTTGGTCGCCCATTTCATAGTATGGAACCTTGTCAGTTTCGCTTTCCATCACGAGACCGATAGCCACGTCCCAAACGTCCTGCGGGATATCATCTGGCTTGCTCATGGCTCACGCCTCCTGCAATTGTTTTGGCTGTATGGAAGAACGGGCAATGAGCTTGCAGCCCTTGGCGGCGGGGAGTTTGCGAAGGGCGCCCAAGCCCCGTTCCGCAACATCGCACCATGCGTACTTGCGGCTATCAGTCAGGAACAAACACGACTGGTGCAGGAACTGACCGCCAGACATCAGGTAGTATTTCGGGCGGGTGTGGATCGAGAGGCTAGAGCCTTCGTCTGTGCTGGAACGGAGCATGGGTTAGCCCTCGCTCGCTGGTGGGGGTGGGAGGGGCATCCAGTGGGTCACGTTCAAAATGTGAACCCCATCGGAGACGCACCACTCCGCGCCCTCATGCGGCCAGTAGGATGCGACAGAAATCAGCCGAGCCTTGCGATAGGTGAGAATTTCCGTTCCATCCTTCGGCGCAGTTTCAATTGGTTGCCATTCACTCATTCGACTTCCTCCATAGGTGTGGTGAGAGAGGCGGCGAACACGTCCGGGCGAAGCTCACTCGCGGGAATGCCCGTAAGTGCAGACATGGCAGGAACACGTTCGGCAGGGATGCGGCGCGCCCCGGTTTCCCAGCGCGACCACATTGGGAAAGTCACACCAGCAGAACTGGCAGCGTCTTCGCCGCGCAACTTGTTGGCTTCGCGCCATGCCCGAAGGGGCGCTGCATGCTCAAAGGGAACCGCTGGCGTCTGTTCAATCTGGTCGCCTGATACGATCAAGGCCCTGATCGGAATGCAGTCAGTGAACCACTCACGCGCTGTGCGCCAAGGAGCCAAGGCGTCATGAAGATCCGCTTCATCACGCAATGTTCCGGGGATCACAGCGCGGATCGTCAGATCGTCGGCTGTGGATGTGCGAAGCTGAGCAAGGCGCGTTGCGGGATCGGCGGAATAGCCAACCTTGAACAGGCCGCTGCTGCTTTCGATGAGATAGACAAAACCGGTCATGCTGCCACCATGCGGCGCTTGCGCTCTGCCATCATGAAGGCGCGAACCTGCATTTCAGTCTCAGGCCAAACCCTGCCCGGCTTCCCGCGCTTGCCAATAGACCGCAGCCGCTGGAACAGCCGACCGTTATCAACAGCACGGCAGAAGGTAGCTTCTGTCATGCCGGTTTCGGCCAGGAACTTCTCAATGTCGGAAAGGAGCGTGTTGTTCATGCCCCACAATATGCACGCTATTGCGGGTACGTCAAGCGCACGCAACAACGTGCACGCGTTTTTCCGCCAATCCTGATAATTGGAGTCCTCATGGAAAGCTGGCGGGAACGTATACTAAAGGCAGTCGAGGCAGATCCACGGTCAGACCGTGCGATCAGCATGGACGCTCGCCTTGGAGTTAATTTCGTCAACGAACTGCGCAACTCAGACAAAGAGCCCGGCGTGAACAAAGTGATCCGCTTGGCGGCAACACTGGGCTTAAGTCTGGGCTACGTATTTAATGGGGCTGAGATTTCAGACGTTCAGGAGTCTGATTTACAGGTGTATCTGTCCCTGACCCCTGACAGCCGCCAGCAGATAATTGCCCTTGCGCAGAAGATCGCAGCGAACGAGCGCGGCTGAGAACTAGCTCCCGCCCCTCCTGGCTCAGGCAGGCAATCAATTCTAAAAATCGAGAAGCGTCCTTCATAGAAATCCCCAACGGACGACTCTGTGATGCGGTGTTCCGCATTCGTTCCGCGAGCCTAATGGCAATGCATCCATTAGTGACCTAGCTTTCGCGCCGCGTCATGCACTTTATTGCGTGCACCCCTATTGCAGTGCCCGCAATTGCGTGTATAGTCACCTCATCAAACAGCCACACCGGCACGGAGATGAGACGATGACCAGCATCCAGATCGAACGTCTTAAAGAAGCAACCCGCGTTTACCACAAGGGCGGCGATTTTGGTTCCGGCGACTTTGCCGAGGTCCAGAGCGTTGAGTTTGATGGTCACGGCTACATGGTCAGTGCGTTGTTTATCGAGAGCAATGGCGCAACGGATTGGGCTGGGGAAACCGAAGTCCAGTTTTACGTTGATGCCGGTGAGAGCGTCATGTTCGGCGGTCGCGGTGAGCCCGCCTTGCGCGATGCTGCTGATGTTTCCCGCGACGAGTGGGAGGCCAAGATTGAGGCCAATGACGCCGCGATTGACGCGCTGATTTCCGAGGCCAACGCCAAGTGCGCCGACATTCGCCGGCTCAATGCTAAAGGCCCTGAGACTGATGGGCAGTGGGTGGCAGCATGAGCGGGGGAAAGAATACGCTCCTGCCGTGCCCTTTCTGCGGGCACACAGACCATCTCTACCCGTCCTATGAATTCCCCGGAACCGGCCCCTGTCTAGGTATCGATTGCCTTCGGTGCGGCATCGACTTCACGCCACGAAAGGGCATGGACGTGTTCGCGGCGTGGAACAAGCGCGCTGACAAAGCCGAGGCCACCCCATGACCCTCCCCCGCATAGACGCCGCTACCTCTGAATACCTTGCTGCTCTCAAAGAGCTTGCAGTCAGAGGGGTAACGCCAATCAAGACATTCGAGGTGACGAAATGAGCGAACACAGTGACGACGCTTTCGACCGCTGGTTGGCTGACGACCAGATGAACTTCGAACTGCTCAAGGCTTGCGAGCGCGCAGGAAACGGCTGCGATTGGGAGCGCGACGATGACGGACTGTTGGAGTGCAAGAATTGCGGGAAGGTGGTGGACCTGTGACCCGCACCATCACCCAACACAGCCGCCCCGTATTCCCTCCGATACCTAACTTCCTGGAATGGGCAATCAAGAGGGAAATGAAAATCGCTGAGCAGTCAGCACAGCAGAATGGAGAACGGAAATGAACGTTGAGAACATCCTGAAAGTCGCAGATGCGATCGAACAGCATTCGATCCCAGAACTAGGGTTCAACATGGGAGAATGGGTTGGTGACGCGAATGTCAATCAGCCTGATATGTCGGGTCATAATTGCGGGACGGTCGCTTGCATAGCGGGCTGGACATGCGCCGTCCTGACCGACGATATCAATAAAGTCTACGACTTAGACTATCGCGAATTGGGCGCGCTGCTGGGGATTAATTATGATCAGGCGAAAAGCCTTTTCATCCCATCCTACGCTGGAGTGCGCCTGTCGCTGATCGGGCAGGATCAAGCAATCCGAACGCTTCGCAACCTTGCCATCACTGGCAACGTCGATTGGACCATCGAGGCTCCAATTTCCGAGCCCTCCCATGGATAACCCCACTATATCCGAACAGCTACGGGATGCAGCCGCAATGGTGCTGGTCATGTTGGTTATGGCGCCGGTTCTTTTCGTTATCGCAGACACTTTGAGGAGCGCGTCATGAACGCACAAGCAGCACTGTCCGACACTGGGAACGACCGCATCGCAATGGGGGCAAACCAGCCACCCGAAGTGATCGTATTTGGCGAGATTGATGCCTACTACGACGAAGCCAAGAACTGGGCTTCCGAGGGGTTCGCAATCGAGAGCCAGGATCAGGCCGACCAGATCGACGCCTTGGACAAAGCGTTGCTCAAACTGAGCCAAGAGGCCGAAGCACTGCGGGTTGAGGAAAAGCGCCCGCTTGATGAGCGCATTGCCGAAATCCAAACCAAGTTTAACCCCTTCATCCAGAAGGACAAGGGCAAGGTTGATGTTGCCCGCAAGTCTCTCAAGGCGCTGCTCACCGCATGGCGCGTTGCCCAGCAGGCTATCAAGGACGCCGAGGCCCGTCGCATTCGTGAGGAAGCAGAGGAAGCCGAACGGCTGGCACAGCAGGCGTTTGCCCAGACCAACGTTGCCGACATTCAGGAACGCGAGGAAGCCGAGCGCATGGCTCAGCGCGCAGCTGATCTGGCGAAGCAGGCCAACAAGGCGACCAAGGCGGCGAATACCAAGACCGGGCTGACCACCAGCTATGAGGCCGTTCTGGTCCACGCGCCAACGGCTATCTCGCACTACTGGAAAGCAGAGCCGCAGCAGTTTGTCGATCTGGTGCAGACGCTTGCCGCCAAGGAAGTGCGAACGGGCAAGCGCGAAATTCCAGGGTTTGAAATCAAGGAAGTGAAGGGAGCACGCTAATGGGTGCCGTTCAGAAAATCGAAGCGCAGGAAGTCAGCTCGTCGGCAGTCATCACGCCAGCGGCAATGATCCAGCAAGCGATCACCAGCGGGTCTGGTGTTGAGGTTATGGAACGCCTGATGGCTATGCAGGAGCGCTATGATGCGTTTCAGGCCCGCAAGGCCTTCGATGACGCCATGGCCGATCTGCGCAAGACACTGCCCCGCATCGTCAAGAGCCGAGAAGTGGACTTTACCAGCGCCAAGGGCCGCACGAATTACAAGTTCGAGGATCTGGCCGAAATCACCGAAGTCCTGTCCGAGCCTATGTCAGACGTTGGCCTATCCTTCCGCTGGTACACCGAGAACGTGCAGGGCGGCGTCAAGGTCACTTGCCGCATTACGCACCGCGCCGGTCACTACGAAGAAACCAGCCTTGTCGGGCCGCTCGACGCATCTGGGAACAAGAACCCATTGCAGGCCATCGGCAGCGCGGTTTCGTATTTGCAGCGCTACACGATCAAGGCCGCTGTTGGCATAGCTGCATCGCATGACGACGACGCGCAGGAAGCCGGTCGCCGTGCCGATCCAGCGCCCCGCCAGCAGCCGCAAGACAATAGCCGCGCCATCCTTGCCGGGTTCGATAGCGAAATCCAGGCAGCAGCCAGCACTGGCGCGTTCAAGGCCATCTGGGCACGTATCGAGGCGTCTACACTCAATGCCGATCAGCGGCAGGAACTGAGCGACACGATCACGGCGCGGATTGCAGCAGCCAAGGCCAAGGCTGCGCCAAAGCCAACTGAGGCGGACCCGTTCGGCTTCAATCAGATGCAGCAGGATATCCCCTACGCCACGGGCGACCGTGACATGGACGAAGACCTCCAGAGCCATATGGATCGGGACCGCGAATGACCAACGCAGAGCTAACCACCCAATCGGCTTACTTCACCGAGGCACAAGCAGCCTGCCGGATAGCGCGTGAAACGGGCAAGGATGTCGACTTCCAGAAGGCTGCGGCAATGCTCGATAGCCACCGGTTCAAGGAACTGCCCGAAGGCGTGCTAGAGGATTTGTTGCACCAGTATTCGCAGGCTGTGTTTGCGACAGGGGCGCTGCAATGACCCGGTTTGTTCTGCGCAACGAACGCATTGTCGGGAACGCCTTGGCCGCAGTTCGCCAAGCACCGGCTGACTACGTTGTGACCATTTCCGAGCCCACGCGTAGCGGAGAGCAGAACAAGAAATTCCACGCCATCTGCGGCGACATTGCGAAATCGGGACACCTGTTCGCAGGGAAGCCCCGCGATCTTGATGCATGGAAAGCAATCCTGATTTCTGGCCACGCCGTGGCGACCGGATCAGAAGGCGAAATCATTCCAGGCATCGAAGGCGAATTCGTCGCCATCCGCGAAAGCAGCGCCAAGATGGGCGTAGCGCGGGCGGCAAGTCTGATTACCTACACGCTGGCCTACTGCGACACCAACGGCATTGAATTGACCGAGACGCGCAAGGGCGGCTGGCTTGATGAGAGGGCAGCATGAGCAACCTATGTCTGACACTAGAGACATTCGCAGGCGGCAGCGTTGAAGAAACCGTCAAAGACCTCGCCCGCGCAGCAACTCGCCTTGAGCTTTGGGTTAAGTGCGATGTGAACGGGATCGAGGTGCTTGCGGCCCCCGGCGATAGTCCGAACGTTCTGTGGTTCAACTTTGAGAAGGCGCGCGACCGCAAGGCGAAATTCGTTTCAAGCAATGTGATCCCAAGGGGCGTGGAATGAAATTAACCCCATCTGAGAGCAAGCTAATCGAACTGATCGAAGCCATGCCCGGAGGCACATATTGCCCCGGTGCTGACGGCGCCATTCTCGGCCATGTCCACAAGATGATCCGCCGCCTTGAGCGTATGGGCGCGTTGAAGATCGAGACAACGGACGATGGCCCTCGGTTCTCAGTAACGGGGGCGCACAATGGCTGAGAACTTCCGCCGCGCACCGATCCGCAGCCGCCGCTATCTCGACGGAAGCCGGGGGCAGCCATGCACACTCGAAATCACCGGATGTTGCATTGGTGGAACGGAAACCACCGTTGCGGCTCACCTACGGGACGAAACACATGGCCGCAGCATCAAGGCTGATGACATTTCAATAGCCGACGCCTGCGCAGGTTGCCACGACGCCCTAGATGGCCGGGGCCGCGCACCGCTCAGTTCCGAGGAATGGACTTTCTATGCCTTGAGGGGCCTACAGCGGACGCTCAGGAACCGCATCGAGCGCGGGCTGATGGTTATCCCGCTCGACGCCGAAAAGCTATCCAGCGAGCGCCCTGTGAAGCCTCGCAAGCCAAAGGCCCAGCGCGCACCAATTCCCAATCGCGGGTTTCAGCCGGGTCCATCCCGCAAGATCGAAAGCCGCAACACGCTATCCCGTAAAGAGAGGCAGACACCATGAGTGAATTGAGCAATGAACCGAAGCTGTTGCCCTGCCCGTTTTGTGACGATCCGATGGAAGATCGCGGCTACGGCGCAATCCACGCTGGCACCGGGAATTGCCCCATAAGCGGGTACGCATTCGACGTCACCGCATGGAACACCCGCCAATCCCGTATGAGCGTAGGGGCGGTGAAGGGGGAGGCTGTGGCGTGGCTCTATGACAATAGCAACGGCCACCGGCATGTTGAGTTGGCCCAATGGGAGCCTGAGCCCGGCTGGAATGAGATACCCCTCTACACCAGCCCATCCACCAGCCTATCCGCCCATACAGAGGCAATGGTGAACATCAAGATGGCTTCCAGCAGGTTGCTGAACAATCTTTGGTGCGGCGTTGCTTCCGGAACCCTCTCGCATGAGGAAAACTGGTCGAATATGGAGAAATCGTATCCAGGGTCAAAGGATCTTCATGCAGCCCTCAAGGAGCCAGGTGAATGACCAAGATTGACCAGAAGGGGGCCGCAGCGGCGTGGCAGTTTGTGTGTGAACTTGGCGACAGAACATCGCCCGAAGAATACCCAGATATGGCGCTGTTGACCCAATCAGAGCTTGGCGTAGCAATCGAAACCTATCTCTCCGCCACAGCCACAACACCAGCAGGTGATGACGATCTGGTGGGGAAGTTGCGCAAGTGGACCGGCATCCCTGCTTGCCTCGAAGCCGCCTCCCGCATTCAATCACTCACAGCATCCAATGAAGCGCTGGAGAGGGAAAGGGATGCGTTGGACCACGATGTGAAAAGCGCTGGAGCATTGCGCCTTCGCGCCGAGGGGCATCGACTGTCGGCTGTCTCCGCCCGCGAGAACTTCCACACCATGCAGGGCGCAGCCGCCGAACTGCTCGCCAAACTCCAAGCCGCCCAAGCAGAGATAGCCAGGATGAGGGAAGCGCTGGAGCACTGGCGGGACACAGCGCACGAGCAAAACGGGTTGGCTATGGGGCACGAAGAAGCCCTCCAAGCAGCCCAAGAAGAGATAACCAAGCTGAAGGAAGCTGCTGCATTGTCCGCCATGTATCTGAAAACGGGGTTCATCGAATGTGGGCGCTGCGGGAATGAGGTTGAGACGAAAAACACCGACGCCGAATACACGCTTCGGGAAGCCCTTTCCACGCCACAGGAGCCGAAATGAGCCAGTTCATTGAGCTGAAGACGGGGAAGGAAAATTACACGGAACGCTACACCAGCCAGGTCATAAACTGCGATCTGATCCGCAGCATCAGCGACCGGCCAGGGTATAGCGAGCCGATGGTCACTGTCGTAGTGGACGGAGGGACAAGGGGGCATTGGGAAAGCCGCGGCGCGAATTCGGTGTTCAAGGAGCTGCATTGCTATGCCGTCTACGCCGAACTGGCGGCTAAGCTTTGCGGTTCTAACGCGCCACAGGAGCCGAAATGAGCAACAGCAAGATATTGAACGCCGAAGAAATCACGGCCCGCATTGCTGAACTGGAAAAGGCCAACGCCGAGGCGCCAAGATGGGGCGCGGCAGTCGGCGCAAGGCACGAGGAAATCATGGGGCTGCGTCGTGCCATGGACTCGCTGACCACCATAACGCCACAGGAGCCGAAATGACCCGGTTTATGCACACCAAGGCATGGAAGGGCCAGCTCTATCTATTGGCTGTTGTGGCTGCAATTGCGGCTGTTGTTTGGGCATGGGGGGCGTGGGGATGGTAGCATTTGCACGAACCCTGGCTGCTGGGCTGACACCCGCCCAAGTGGTGCAAGCATTCTCTGACCGTGGCGTCGATATCTCCGAGCGCCGCTTACGAGAGAAGGCCCGCGAACTTGGGGCTTGCCGGATCCTCGGCAAAACGATGATCCTATTGCCTGAACACATCGATGCAATCTTTGAGGCGCCAGAATGCGAACTGAACAAAGATACGCGCTCCACCTCTACCAGCGCGGGAACACTTGGTGGGTCAAGGGGCGGGTTGAAGGCGAGGAGCGATACTACCGCGAAAGCCTTGGAACTCATGATGAGGAGGTCGCCAAGTCCAAAGTCAGGGCCATCCAAGACGAAGCGCGGAAACGTGCTATCCTTGGACGAGATGCGCCCAAGCCAGAAGAGCAGCTAACCTTGTCAGGGGCGGTAATCCTGTTCCCGCCAAGTGGCAGCGATGCGCGGTATATAGCGCGGATCCTACCGGAGATAGGCGACGACCGCTTGCGCGACATTACGCCAAAGCAGATCAAACGGCTGGCGCGCAAACTCTATCCGACAGCCTCGACGGATACCTGGCACCGGCAAGTCATCGTTCCAGTGCGTGCGATAATTAACGCTGCGCACGAAGATGGCATCTGCCCTCCGATCCGCATCAAGGCGTACACGAAGAATGAACGCATGGCGCAGGACCGGGCGCGCGCCAAAGATAGTCGAGTTGGCAAAAAGCCGGGAAGCTGGGAATGGGTGCTGGCCTTCAAGGAACACGCGGATCCGCGCTTGGCGGCTATGGCGTTGTTCATGTTCACGACTGGCGCCCGCATATCCCAGACGTTGGGAATGAAGCGCAAGGGTGATCTGGACCTATTCAGGAAGCGTGTTCGCCTCCCCGCCGCCAAGGGGCACCCAGCCCAATGGATCGACATCCTGCCCGAAGTGGCTATTGCCATCGCGAACCTTCCAAAGCCGGAGGGCACGTTGAACCAAGAGCGCGTGTTCTACTACGCGGGGCAGCGCAGTGGATGGTTCTATCGGGAGTGGAAACGGGCATGCGCTGATGCCGGGATTGAGTATCTACCGCCGCACTCAGCAGGCCGCCACGGCTTCGGTACAGAGATGATCGTCAGGCAGGGCATTGATCCCGCCACAACCGCCCAACAGGGTCGCTGGTCGAGCCCTAAAGTGCTTCTCGATACCTACGCCCATTCTGAGGGTGGTTCCGCTTCCGTTCAGCAAGCGTTCCGCGATGGTTTGGAGGTCGTTCGTACACGGAGCGTACAGGGTAAAGTGCAAAACATGCGGAAACCCGCAGAAAACAAGGGCACTTGAAGATGTTGGGTGATACCTTAGCAGGGGCGTGCCTTCGACCACTCGGCCACCTCTCCGGCAGGGGGTGGATACACGGCAAGCGCACGGAAACGCAAGGGCTTTTATGCCCTCAGTCAGATTTTCCCCAGATGTGGTTCTCGTAGTTTCATGCAGAACCGAGCGGGAACAAATAGAGGATGAGTGAGCGCATGCGTACAAAACTCGTACAGAGCTGTTCACAGCCTGTTCTCCGCACTGACGACGAACGCAAGCACAGAAACCATTTCGCTGGTGCCCGCGTCTTGATGGAAAGACCCGTGCCAGAGGAGTTGTTGTATTTTATCAGCGCCAAGGCTGCCGATTTCCCGATCAAGATAGGGAAGTCAAATACTGTTTCCTTGCCGCGTCGGCTGTCGCAGTTGCAGACCGCAATGCCGTATAGCTTGGAAGTCCTGTTCGTAGGGACAGCCCCCGCAAGCGCGGAGCGTGAGGTTCATGACCACCTGGGCAAATACTGGCTTCGTGGGGAATGGTTCGAACGAACGCCGGAAGTGATGCAGTGGGTCACGGAGCTAAATGAGGCAGACCCAGAGTGGCGAGGCCGTTTCACGCTATGCACGTTTCGATAGCCACCCCTATCAACAGGGCTAAGGCCCGGAAGGAGTAGAGAGATGGAAGATAAAGACGAAATACTCGATGCACTTTACGCTGCGTTTTACCGGATCGTCGGGCTGACGCTGGCGAGCGCTGTGCAGGATAACGACTGGCGCTGGCCCGCTGATACCGGAACCGTGGATATGACCGCCGAGAAGATCCGCGCAATTCTTGCCAAGCATGCCCCCATGTCTAACCAGACTTAGGAGAATGAATGATGACGAAGGTAGAGGGCGTGGCGAAAGCAATTGCTGCGCGTGACTTGGATGAAGGAGACGGGTTCTATGATTGGTTTGCGCTGACCGAGGAAGTCACCGACAAGTACCTGGCGATGGCCCGCGCAGCTATCGATGCAATGCGTGAACCAACCGAGGCGATGGTAAACGCGGGCTATGACGTTGGCTACAGCCCCGATCCACTACCCACCGATGAGGTTTGGCGAGCAATGATCGACGCCGCTCTATCCCATGAGGGGAAGTAGGATGGAACTGATCAGCGTATTCGCTGCGAAACTGGCCGCTGATGCGAACCGTGGCTTCCCCCTGGATGAGCAAATTCGAAGAGCTGACCCGTTCATTCTCCGATGGATAGAAGCCGAGGGTGAGGTATCAGTGCGGCTACCAGCTTTGGCCAAAACCCTTGCTCCACCAGTGGTTTAGGCGTATAATTCATAGCATAATCTGAGAGGGATTGGAAGCATGGCTGAAGAACGCTGGTGCCAGCGCGTCGATAGGGAAGCGGGCGAACGCCTGACTGTTATTCTGGCGAAGCCTATGTCGGAAGACCGGGACATGATCAGCGTTGACGACTTCAACCCTTGGGAAGCCTTCCCGGCGCTTTTTGGCTCATATTCGTCAGATTTTGACGACTGCGCCCTCCAAGTGCTGGAGGACATACGCGACGGGAAATTCACCCGAACTGACCTCGCAGCAGAGATGTTTCGCGAAATGCTCTGCACGGCCAACCTCTGCGATTATGGGACAAGCCCCCGTGTATGCTTTCCAACGCGAGAATTCGGCGCCCTGCTTCCCAGCCTAATTGAGAAGTGGAAGGCCTACTACAACTTGCAGTGGGGAGAGGAATACACCCACCCCACTACCCCTATAGGGAGCGAATGAAATGGCTATCAATGTGAAAATCAGCCTAACTGAAACAAGTCAGACAATCGAACACGACGCTAAAAATACGTACACCAAAGGGCCATTCTATTGCGTTTACATGCCGGATGGGACTGTATTCAAATACCCGGTTTCCAACATCTGGCGGGTAACTGAAGAGTACGGCGATAGCGGTCGCTCCCTTCCACCCCAATAGAGCAATAGGAGACTGAGATGGGTCGCGCCGTTCACTTCGTCGGCTTCCGGGGCGAGGAATACTGGAGCGCCGTGAGGGCGTTTGGCCCGCCTGATTACATCCATCGCGGATGGGACAAGCGCGCGCGGCGCGAACTGGCCGATGGCGACTTGGTTGTGTTTGCAACTGGCGATTTTGATCAGCCAGTGTCCGAGCGTAACTTTAACGACATTGACGAACGGTTTCTAGCCTAACCCCCAAGCGGGAACACATCATCCTTAAACAGCGTCCCGCCCATAGCCATGTAGACGCGGAACTGCGCCGTTCGATTGCAGTGCGTGGCGGTAATCACCAGCTTTAGTTCTGCATTGATGTAGGTCGAATAATCGTCAGGCTTGAGCGTCTTTCCGCAGCATCCACATTTGTAATCTAGTCCCGGTGGCGAGGGCTTTAGAACCGTTCGGGTAAACGTTTCATCGCCCGCTTCCATGGCTGCACTCATTGGCGGCTCCTAAATGTTGAATTGCAGAGCCGCAGCCTGCGTCCCGTCGAAGTTGAACGTCTCGGAATAGACGGAGCGGCCAGAGCGCCATGGCCCCCAAGCGTGGTAGGCGTCCTTGGCAACAGGAGTTCGGAGGCACTTCAAGATCACGCCGCCGATTTCCATGGTCGTCTCATGGTGTAGATGCGCGGTGTAGATGCGGCGGTTTGTAGATGCCGCCCAATCCTGGGGTCGGTCACACGCCATAATCATTGGCATGTCTTTCATTTTGATCTTTTCGCCGTGCCCTGCCCCAAAGAACACCTTGCCGAAACGATACCACCAGAGCCGGTGCGGACTGTCGTCAACCGATACGCGAGCATGGCCATCGAAATACATGGCCAGCGCAAGGCTTACGGCAACCGCTGACTGGTCGTCATGGTTTCCGGGCAGTATGCGCACCAGAACGGTTTCATGGCGCTTGAGGGCCAAGTCTATGGTCGCAATGACCATCTGCACCGATGTTTTGAGAACCTTGGGGTAACGCCCATCCGCGTCGAGGAAATTGCGGGAGCGGGAGGTGACGGGCTCATAGCCGTCAAAGTGCAGCAGGTCGCCCAGCCCAAGGACAACGGCCTGCTTAGATGGCGGGGAGGCTGCAATGAGCCGCGCCATGGAACTCATGATCACGTCTTGAGCTATTGCCAGATCGTAATTCTCGCCGGTTTCTTCTGCCCATGCGAGCAAACCAACGTGCCAGTCAATCAGGGGATAGACCGTGATGCTATCGTCCGTATCATCGGGTGATACGCTGGGGAGGTAGGCGCCGCGATACTCGGACAGCGCTTCGCCTATGGCGTCGGTGATCTGATCCAGATCCAGTTCGCCGGTCTTGGTCTTTACCCATTGGGCGGCAATGGTGCCGTCGCCCCGGTAGCACGTCGAAACGCCCTTGATTGCGTGCCCCTGTGGGGCTGGGTGAACAATCGCTTCGTCTAGGCCCGCTTTGACGCCTTGGCGGTATCGGTGACGGAGGGTGTTCTCATTGATGCCTAGCGCTGTGGCTGCTGCGGGGATGCTGCCGTGCTTGGTTACAGCGTCCACGGCTTCTTGCTTCTGCTCGGTCGTCAGTGGGACCGTTGGCATATTACACGCCTTTCCAGAATGTCAGCCCAGCGTTCACAATCCATATGAAGCCCCCGACAAATGCAGCAATAATCAGCCAGCCTATCTTGGCGGCGGTGCCGTCCATGCCCTTTCTAAGCCTGCGCAAGAACCTGAAATCCTCGCGGGCCTCGTCCTGATGTTCGATGCTATCGAGACGCAAACCGCTATCGGCCAACTCTTCACGGAACACTGCCCGCAACTGCTCGATCTGTTCTTGTGAGAAGCCTTCCATTTACTCGGCCTCAATTGTTTGCGTTGCAGTCTGTCCGGTAGCCATTGCCGAGCCCCTATAGCTTGGTGATTGGTGGCCGGGTGGGGTGTTCGCGCACCCTGCCCGGTCGATTAGCGGCGCGTGAACTTCTCCACCACGCCGACGCCGAAGCGTGAAAGAATGATCCAGCCAGCCCACTCATCGAGAGGCGGCGGGAGGGCGGCAATGTCCCAAGTCTGAGGGAATGGCCCGTTTGAGTGCCAGAGAATGCTGTAGATGCAGATCGCGCCCCACCAGACCGCCAGCGGGCCGATGAAACAGAAATCCACATACCAAGGCAGCGATACGCGGTTTTGCAGCCAGGTCTTGACCACATCGGCCTTGAGCCGTTCCTTGTCAGTGTCCGCGTCAATCTTGCGGTCAATCACATCGAAGGCCCTGCCGATCACGTCACCGGTCAGGAACTTGATGATGGCGCTCCACATCACGCACCGTCCTGCGACAGATCAACGTTGGCAGCGTCCTTGATGAAGTAGCCAGCGCCGAATATCGCAAGCGGGTAAATGGCGATCCAGAACGGGCCATCAAGCACACCCGGCCAAAAGGCGTCGGACAGCGAGCGAGCGGTTTCCACGACAGCAGCGCCGACCATGGCAGCGGTCAGCTTGTTGGTGGGTTTTGCAGTGAGTTGGTTGACTTTCATGGCAAGGGAACTCCGTTTGCCTTGGCGAATTGATAGAGGCCAGCCCCGAGGGCGATTGCGACGGCCACGATAGCCGCCAGCGGGCTTTTGCTAGTCTTTGGGGTATCGGGTGCGGCGGCGGGCGCTGCGGGCTTGCTGGGCTTCGCTGGCATGGTGATCGCCATGTCCTTGGCCAGACGCAGGACGCCGGTCACGCGAGACGACCAGCCCTTGCCGAATGTGGACCATGTAGACAGCCGCTTGAGAAACGACATGCGCTTGCCGCAAAGGGCTTCGACCAGAGCCACGCTATCCCACTGTTCGACTGCTTGCAGGGTCAGGGGACCGATACGCCCATCAGGGGCAACGCCGACAATCTCTTGCAGATAGATCGAGGCACGCGAAACGCCGCTGTTCACGGCGAAGTCAAAGACCGCATAGTCAACGCCTGCGGGGAGCTGATCGCCCTTCACCCGGTTCCAGTATTCGGCGCGATACACCTTGCCCGCGTCGGCTGGCTTGAGCAGCTTGATATCGACAATATCGGTGTCACCGTCGCCGTCAACATCGAGGCCCAGCCGCTTGGCAGTGCCGATGGTGACGCCCAGATTGGTAGCGCCGCCAGGGTCACGCGGATGGTTTACATACCCCCCCTCGTGAGCGAGTACAGCCGTCAAAGAGCGCTGGAAATTGCTTTCCATGGGCAGTCTCCTAATGATGTTGGGGGGGCTTAGAAAAGGACGGCAGTGACCGGATTGTTCAAATTGGTCATAGTCGAAACAACCGAACCGGCGCGGATCAGCACAACCCGGTGGTTGTCAGTGTCGGCAACCAGCAGGTCAGTCCCATAGAGGCGCGATGAATTGGGGCTGTAGAGCGTATTGGCCCCAGACCCCTCAACAGCGCAAAGCGACTTCTTGGGCGTGAATGTGCTGGCAGGATCGAGCGTAGCGCCTTCACCTGCAACAATGTCAGCCTTGGTCTTGGCGATGTCATTGAAGGGCGCGACCGGGGCGCAGTGGACCATTTCGCGGGTATGGGTGGGGGAATAGTCCCAAACGAAAACCCGGTTTTCATGCTCCGCTGTGACCATGATGCGATCAGATGCAAGGGCCTGCAAATGGTTCGGGTAATAGACTTCTGTGCTGTCCCGCATTGCGCCGCCCAAGGTCACGCCATAAACCCGATGCCCAAAGGTGTCAGCCACGAAAACCCATCCACCGATCAGGGTTGCATGGCGCGGATGCGATGCAGTCTGCGGATTAACGAACGCCTCGGTTAGCGCCAGTTCAGACATGGTATAGCCGCGCACCGTGCCCGCGCCCGTGCCGCTAAACGAGCAAATGACCCACGACTGGCCAGCATAGCGTGTAACCGATAGCCCAGAGATCGCAGCGGGCGCGCTGGGGACGGCCATAGTGCGGTGCACAAAGCCGGTTGCGGGGTTCATGACATGAATGTTTGTGCCGTCCCCGACGAATAGCAGGCCCTCGAATATTTCAATGGCGCGCGGCCATATAGATGGGTAACTGCGCCGCCATGCTTCAACGCCATTGACGACGCCGACAACAGCGCGGCCAAGATCGCAGGCCACAACGGCATTGATAGGCTCGCCCGATACGGTAACGGCGCCCGCTGGCATTCCGAGAGGGTTCGGAGTTGGAACAGTCCCGGAGCCGGGGGAGTAATAGCAATAGGTCAAAGTTTGTACTCCACCGTGACGTTGCCGGTGTTGAGGTTGCCGGAGGCAAACGTCAGTTGCAGCGCGTCCACATCGGTGGATGCGCGCCGCGCGCCCCCGCCCCGCACCGCGTAATAGGTTGAGCCTGTCCCATCCACATGGTCAGTTTCGTAATTCAGCATACAGGGCTGGCCTAGGCCGGGGTTCATAAGGGTGATGGTGCCGACCAGCAGTTCGCCTGACGCATTGCCGACGTTGCCAGAAAGATAGATGGCGCTTGATTGCCCACCAAGGTTACTTGTGGCGCCGCCCGTCACGGAACGAAGGTGCGTATACCAATAGTCAGAGGCCCCGCTGTCGTAACTGGACCCGCCATTGGTCGATGTTCGCAGCAGCAGCGCTTGATTGTCGGTCACTGGAGAAAGGTTGGTCATGTAAATTTTGACCACGCGAGCGCCCGATGGAATGCCGGTAATGCTCACCGCCGCCTGATTGCTGATCGTGTGGGTGCTGAGCGTAATCCAGTCGCCAGTGCGGACGACTGCCCGTCCGGTTGCCAGGGAATAGGACACGCAACGCCAGTTGCCCGACCCTTCCGACACGAACACGGCAGCATCGCCCGCTGCGGTCGTGATGTTTGCGCCACCTGGCAGAATGAGCGAGGTGGCGTTATGCGTCAGGGTCAGGGCGCCGGAGAAGGTCACATATTTGATCGTACCCGCCTTGATCGTGCCGAGGCCGGTGATTGTGGTCGTGCCGCTGACCGTGACATAGCGGCCCGGAACGCTGCCCAGATCTGTTGTGGTGCCCGACGCCAGAGTGTCGTCACCGAGCCAAGCGGCGGTCTGTGCCATGTTCTCGCGGATGGCGTTGTTGATGTTCGCCGCAGCGCAGTTTTCCGCGATGTTAATGCTGTTGGTATCGGAGTTGTTTGCCGCAGTTTCATCCCACTGCTCAAGGGTCGTTTTAGCCATGGTCTAGCCCCTTCCGGGAAGATTGCGGGTGTAGTAGATGCCGCCCGTCTGATCGGAAACGAGGCGGCCATTGCCGGTGTCGGTGTAGCCTTTGGGTGTTGGGCGCTGGACCGGCTGCGGCGCGGGGCGCTGGACGTTGCCGCCATTGACCTGAATGCGCAGCGGTTGGCGCTGAACGGCCTGCTGTGGAAGCTGCTGGCCAAGAAATGCAGGGCGGGCCATCGGCATAGGCGGCATTGCCGACGCTGTGCGCTGGGGCCGTGCAAAGGGCATAGGCGGCATCGCGCCGGGGGCCGGAATGGAGCCAGGCATCCCAGGAACAGGAACTTCACCGCCCGGTGCCATTGGGAAAAGGTCAGCCACTAGCCGAGACTGATCTTTGTTCGCCACGTCGAAGCCATCCATTTTCGGCAATGGGGGCAGCGGCGTGAATGATGGAACAGTGGGCGCGACATATGGGCTGCGACCGACAAGGCCCGGTGCGCGATCCTGACCGGCGTATGATTGGCCGGGGATCTGTCGCGGCGGCGCGGTCATGGCCGCTTGAAGGGTTGGCGGGACTGGAACGCTCTGCACTGCGCGGGTTGCCGGGGGCTGGCCGATAGAGCCATCAGTTGGAACCGTTGCGATAGTCTGCCAAGCGTTATTGCCACGCGCCCGATCCGATGCCGTGACGGTTGGGGCTGTTGGTGCGGATGGTGGCAGGTCAGGCAGGCGGCGCACTGGTGGCAGGGAGGTATTGCGAGCCGTCACGCGTTCATGTGGAGACGCTGGTGTCGGGGCAGTGTCGCCCCACGCCATGCCGCCGCTCTGGATTGGATTGTGCAGCGTCCGCATTGCTTGTGAGGTGGTGTCATAGGCGGCATCGAACATTGGCCCGCCAGTCTTGCCGCCCTGCACTGGGTTCAGCGCGAGGCTATCACCGGCATTCTGGGGGGATGGCTTGCGCAGTTGCGCCATGGTCTGGGTAATGAGGTTGTCACGACCGACCGGACGCGGGGGCATTGGTGTAGCCGGGGGCGTCGGTACGGTGGAGAGTGCTGTTGCTACTTCCGGGATTTCGCCGGGTGGAACGGGGCTATTCGCATATCCCAGCGCTTCATTGGCATAGCGCACGCGGCTAGAATTGTGCGGGATGCCGGGGCGCAGATAGTTTTCGGAGACGATCTTTGCCGCCTCTTCTGCCGTCTGTGCCTTCTTGACCTTATTGAACTGGTTCCGCTCGTAGCGGTTGTTGGACAGCTCGTGCTTGAGAAAGCCATAGTTGGCATCGTAGGAGGTCTTGTCCGCGCCGGTCTGCTCAACGTAGTCATCAAACGCCTTGCGGCGATCACCTGTCCACTGTGCAAAGCCATAGCCACCCTTGGAGCCCGGAACAGTCGGGTTGACTTCCTGGAGTGTGCTGAAGCCGCCGCTCTCATGCATGAGATTGCCGACAACGCCCGCTGCCTGCTCATTTGTCATCCCAAAATCGCGTTTGAGGTCGCTGAGCAACTGGCGGGCAATGTTCTCTGTCTCTGCCATTGGCTGGGCTCCATAGAAAAAGCCGCCTTGCGGGCGGCTGTGGTCGTGGCTATATCTTGTGGATGCGTGAAAAACTGAATATCAGGCTACCGGGCGACGAAGGCCCGAACCCTTACGACAGCAAGACGACGCCGCAGGACTTGCCAAAGAACGCTTGGCTGACAAGTTGGGTCTGGTGGGTGACGATTATAGGGGGCGCTGCCGCCCTTTTGATCGCCCGCAAAATGTCGGGCGGCTAGTTCTGCCCGACAGCGATTTGCACGCCCGCCGCCTTTGCGGGAACAGCCATGACTGATTGCAGTTGTTCAAGTGCCAGCATCCATTGCGGGCTCATCGTTGCATTGGCGACAGCCTTTTGCAGCGCAGCCGGATCATTGCTGGTTAGCAGCTTGGCAACGTTCTCCATTACCTCAGCGTCAACCTTCTGCCCCGCGTAGCGCACGCCTCTTGCGAGGGCGGCGCCGGTCAACGCCCCCTGAAAGTCCCCAGACAGGGCGAAGCCCGCGCTACCGCCAATGCCTAGCTCCATGAGCTGTCGAGCCGTGGTGCTGTTCCCCATGGCGCCACGCAACTGGTCGGCTAACGCCTCGACGCGAACGAACGCCTCAAGCTGGCGGGCCTTGGCTGCGCCAAACACAAGCTCGTTCATTTCACGTGCTGCGGTGCTGCCGAACATCTGCTGAATGATGTTGCGACGGTCGCCGGACGCCTTGATCTTGTCGATCAGTTCCGAAGCGTAACCGGTGGAAAATGCCTTCTTTTCGGCCTCGGAGAACTTGGTAAACGCCGCCGTGGCTTCGGGGATGGACTTGGGCTGCAAAGCAAACTTCTTGCCAGCCTCTAGCGCATCATCTGCACCAAAGAATGCCGCAGCGCCTTGGCGGGCCAGTTTGAACTGAGGCACAGCGCTATCGAGACTGCCAACAAGCTGGCTGCGCATTTCGCGGATCTGGGAAGCCAGCAGGCGATCACCGCCCCGGTCAGCAACGTCTGCGGAGTTGCGCAGATTGCGCTGCACAATATCCCAGAATTCAAGATTTGGCAGAGCGCGGGAGCCGTCTGGCATGGTGCGCAGTGTCACCCCGCCATCAGGCAGGAACTGGAACGGGTTCTTCACAGCCTTGCCGCCAGACACAGCCGCCGCATTGGTTGCCGTATCTTCTGCCGCGTTGATTGCGGCCTGGAATGGCTTGGCCTGCATGAGCCCCTTTATCTCAGGCGTCCAGATGGCCTTGGCCTGCGGGGAATTGTAGGCAGCGTCATAGCGCGGCTTGTTGGTCATGCGCGCTGCGGTCTGCAACCGGGCTTGGAACGCCACGTCATCGGTGCTGCCGCCAGTCAGGCGCTTGATAAACTCGACGGCACGGGGCGCCTGTGTCGAAAACCGATCATTGGCCGTGCGCTCGATAATGGCGCGAGCCTCTGGTGACTGGTTGGCAACCGAGCGGGCCAGAGCGCGGGTCGTTTCCCCGCCTCGGTCGGCATTGACCAATGGCATACCGGTTTGGCGGGCAATCGCCTCGTCTGCCGAATTCATGACGGACTGAGGATTGGCCGAGATATCGCGCTGCAAGGCTGTTCCGACGCGGCGGGAAGCCTCACCAGCCGGGTTGCGTGCCGAGTTGACAATGGGGGCCATCTTGTTGCCTACAGCCCGCCCTGCAGTGCCGATAGCGGCGCCAAGGGCTGGAGCCGCAGCGCCAATGCCACCACCCAATGCAGCAGCAGTCAGCGGATCACCGCCACGCACCGATGCATCAGCCGCAGACAGCGCAGCGCTACTGACGCCAGAATTGCCAACGCGGGCCGCCAGTGAGCCCTCAAGGCCCAGAGCGCGACCAACACCCGCGACCTTTGATGCCGCGCCCAGAGCGCCGACGCCACCGGCCAACTGGCCAGCAATGTCAGAGATTGGGTTGGCTGCTGCAAGTTCGGCGCGACGATCACGCAGCCCTTGCACGGTCAGGCCATAGTCGCCGCCCGTCAACTGAGCGCCTGCACCCACCAGAGCATCACTGGTGTTTTGCACCATTGGGCCAACCACGGGGATGCCCTGCACAAGACCGCCCAAGGTTGCAGCCGTCGCGCCCATCAGATCGGGGCGACCGGCTGGCTTTGGTGCGTTGGGGTCGAACTGTAGCTGTTGGCTACGCTGGGAGGCGTCAGCCATAGCGCTTGACATTTCAGGGGATTGCTGACCGCCGAACTGCTGCGATAGAACCTGCTCGATCTGGGCTGGCTCCATATCGTCGGGGAAGTTGGCAGTTGAGCCATCTGGGAGCCGGACTTTGACCATTATTCAAGCCTTCCCGTCGCTGGGTTGAATGTGTATTCGCGTGGGGCCTGCTGGGGGGCGGCTTGCTGGCCGCCTGCCGCCGCCTTCACAGCTGCGGCCATTTCCTTGATACGCAGAAGCTTGTCGTTGATGCTGGCTTGGCTCTCGAATGGCTTGGGTGTCACGCTATCGACTAGCTTGCGGACTTCTTCAACTGGGGCAGCAGCACCAGACACACTGTAAAGGTACGACTGAGCGATAGTGCCGAGAGCCTCGGTTGCCTGCTGATAACCGGGCGATGAAAGGGCGCGTCCCGGACGGCCACCAATAAACGGGATCTCTGTATTCGCAGCCTGGTTCGCGCCATTGGCCAATTCTGCCCAGTTGGTTTCTACCCGCTGCAATTCGGGCTCGATAACAGTAGACAGCATTTCAAGCCGACGCTGGCCCTCGGTCGGAGGTTTGTTGGCAGCTGTGGCGGGGTCTGCTGGGCCGCCCGGAATAAATGCCAGATTGCCGCCTTCGCCCCACTGATATCCAGACGGGGCATTGCCCATACCAGACTGCGGGTCGCGATAGTCGCCGATAACCTGACCGGTCACAGGGTCAACAAGCTGGCCGTTGATTTCCATTGGCTTGGGGCTTGCAACCTGCCCATATCCAGGCTGCGAGCGTGCCATTGCCTCTTGCAGTGCAATATTGGCCTGACCTGCATCAATCAGCGGGACAAGATCATCCCAGCCCTTGCTTGTGAGGTAGGCTTTTGTGGCGTTGGTCTGCTCGGACTGCTGGGCCATTTCGGCCTGCTTGTCGCCGCGCATGTCCCGATAGGGCTGCATTTCCTGCGTGCGCCGCGTTGCCGCGCCAAACGCATTGCCCACGTTGGTCGAGTTGGAGAGACCGTAGCCAAGGTCTTGCAAGCCTTCGCTGGCAAACTGCTTGAACTTCGGGTTCGCCCATGCTTCCGAAAACCACTCGTTTGCCATCTTACATCATCCCCACTGCTTTACCGGCATTGCCTGCCACATAGCCGATAGCCTGCTGCCACCATGGGGCTGTCGGTGTCGTCGTAGATTGCGTTTGCCCGCCCTGCCCTGCCGTGCCCGCAAGCACAGCCGAGGCATTGTTGAGCGGCATCCAGCCCGCATCATGACGGCGCCGGAACAGATCGTTTTCAGCCTGTGTCAGCGCCAGAGCATTGGCGTCCTGCTGAGCGCCGATGTTGGCCTCAACACCAGCCGGGGCCATGCCCGCCGAATAAAGGCCGGGGAGCATCTGGGCCGCCGACAACTGGCGAGACTGGTCATTCTGGAAGTTCTGGTAATCGAGCCCTGCAAGCGTCTGCGTTGCCGCCTTGCCTGCCGCATCACCCATAACGCTGGAGCCGAAACGGCCATCAGTGAGGAAGGACGAGCCCACGCCGGTCATGGCGTCATCAAGTGCGCCTTGTCGCATGGCGCTATAGCCGGGGTCATTGGTTCCGAACCGGTTGCCCGCCGCAATGTCGGCAAAATCACTGGTCGCGCCCGCAATGCCATTGGCATAGTCCGGGTTTTTGCTGGCTGAGAGCATGGAGCCCCAAGCGTTCTGGGTTGTCGCGCCTGCGCCGGGGTTCAATGACTTGTCAAAGACCTTGTAGCCGCTATCAACCTGCCCTTGTACGCCCGTGAGCACCTTGCTCAGCGTTGGGTTCACGTCCGGGTTAGAGGGCGCGCTCGAAGTTGTTGTGGTTTCAGTACCGCCACCGCCCATATCAGAGCCCTTTCCTTAATCCGTTTCGTTGGCCCTCAAAGGGCAGATAGTCAGGCAACAGCCGCGACCAATCCCGACCGCAAAGCCGGTGTTCTGTGCATTCCGCTTGGCGGGCGATGTTCTCGATGTGCGCAACAGCGGCGCGAATGATCGCAACCCGCGTCTTGGGGCCGCCTGCGATTTTCCCGGCCAGGTATTTGGTCCAGCACACGCCGTCATGGGTGACTTCAAGAACCATCAGGCATCTACCGGGGCCGGTTATCTCCAAAAGCCCGTCAGCGCCTCGCGCTAGGCGATTGTGCAGCCCTTCAAGGGTCTGGGAGGTGTCTTGCCGCAGTGCCGGTGCCAGTATTTCGGCAAGGGCTGGCCATTCATCCGCAATGCGGGCCGGTGGAACATGAGTGAACTGCATTTAGCTTCGGGCGACCGAGTAGATCACGTGCACGGTCAGGGCCGACGAGCCTGCACCAGCGGTTGCCCGCAGCGACCAGCCTGCCTGCAAAATGTCGTCGTAAATCTCTATGGCGTCATTGGCTGGCACTAACTTTGAAGTGCACAGCGGATAGGCCGTGGTATTGGCCACATCGTAAGCGTCGAGCGTGATGGCAACAGGACTGCCCGTTGCATTGGACACGCGGATCTTGCCAATAGCCTGCTTACGGTCTTCTTCTGCCACAATGGTTGTAACGCTGGTGGTTGCGAGTGTGACCCGGATAGGCTCAGCTTGATTGAGGGCGGCTTGCCAAAGGCTCATTTGTTGCCCCCCAAGGTCATTTCAAGGCCGTCAACGCCTCGGTCATAGGTCCAGACAGCGCCAGCAGCGTGGGCAACCCGGATAATCACGCACTTGCCGCGCCCGCGCACCGCACAGCGACCGCTTGCCCCCATGGTTGCAGGGGTCTTGAATGTGGAGGCGTCAGCCAGCCGTTCGCGCACGCCAATGGAAACAGTCACGTTCTCATCGTCGGTGACAGGCGTAACCCGGCTGACAAGCATGCTGCGCGTATTGGTCAGCGTGGCCGTGTCGATTGTGGCCGCCAGCACAGACCCATCGAAGAACCCGAACTTGTAGCTTCCATCGAGTGCAGCAAGGCGAGGCCGCCCGCCCTTCCATGCCGCGCTATCAAGCGAATAGGGCAAGGTGTCGATATTGCCGAAGGCGTCCAGATCTTCCAGGGTCAGAGCCGTCGAGGACATGCGCACAATGGCAGTTGTGCCCTCATCGACCGGCACAAACTCACTGGTCGCAATGTCATAGATGATCAGCTCACTGGCCGACTTGCGCCATACCACTTGGCGGCGCTCTGGATCGTAGGCGCCCAAGACGCTCTCGATGTTGTCCACGCTTTCGAGGAACGTGCGATTGACCTTGTCGCTACCGATCTCTTCCACGCCCTGCGCGGTCACACGATAGAAACCGCCATAGCCGATGAAGTAGACAGCGCCGGGGGTCTGAACAATGCATTCCGGGCTTGCTGCGCCGATGTCGGAAATCTTGTCACGGCGAAAAATGCGCTCAGTACCGGTCACGGTCAAAATGTGGGTTGCGCCGCTTTGCAGAATGGCCGCCTGACCGTCATTGAGGGAGCCGCCGCCCATCAGCGCCCCGCCCTCGGCAAATGGCGACTGCTGCGCGCCCTGCGTGGCCCAATTGGTGTAGGAGCCCGGTGCACTGTTGCGCAACAGCATGTTGTCGCCGTCGCAATCAGTGGCAATGATCATTTCAGCCCAGACGAACACAAAGCGCGCTGCCGGAGCGCCGGAGATAGCGTCAACCGTGCCGCCGCTTTCCACGTCCCACTCGAACATGCCGTCTGTGGTGTTGGTCGCAATCAGCCGGTCGCCATACTGGCAAAAGCCCCAATTGTGCCCGGTCGTGACCGTGTAGCCCGAACCAATGCTGGTAAACCCATAGTCAGCATCGAGCGAATAGAGGTTAGACGCGGTGCCAAAATAGCCCTTGAATTCACCCGATGACTGGACAACGGCGAACGCCCCGCGCGGGGCAGCAGGGAGGGCCGTTGCGCTGCTCGTAACCTGCAAGCTCTTGCGCGGATGGTATGAGATGCCTGCACTATCGCGGCGCGGGTTCACATTGCGGACGTTGCGCGACATTGCCGGGTTGGTTTCGGCAACGTCAGGGCGCCATGGGCCAAATGGGAGCATTTACGGTGTTGCCCCGCGCAGCTTGACCGAGGCGCCGCCATACTGCGCAACGGTTGATTGAATGGTCAGGGCGTCAACTGTGCTAAGAGCCTGTGCACGGTAGGAGCCCGCGCTGGGGTCTTCAAACTTCGCCTTGGCGAAATACATGCACATGGCCAGATAGGCTTGTGGCGCGTTAGTAATCAGCCAGTTGGTTGCATTGCTGCTGCTCAGACCGGTCAGGGTGGCTTCATAGTCAAACGTCAGATCGCCATCATAGGAAGGTGCCACTTCAACTGTGGAGCCGGTGACGGCGTAGCAATCAGGGATGCCGGTGGCGATCCAGATGCGGCGCTCGCGGATATGGGCAATACTGGCTTCCACCAATGGACCATAGGTCGATCTGGTCAGCGCGATGGGGCGCACAAAGCCGTCAGGCAGTGCAGCAGAGCCGCTGGCGAAGGTCAGGGTGCCGCTTGTGTCCTTGGCGTAGTTCGGGGTCAGGTGAAGGCGGAACTCAGCCTCAGCAAGCCCGATAAGTTCATCTGTGTCATGCGTGCGCTCGTCCCATTCGTTGATCGCTGCAACAAGGGTCGTGTAATTGGTGATAGCAGCCATCAAACCTTACCCCTGCTGGTGCGGAAGCCCCTGTGGTCGGGATCGTTCAGCCACTTGCTCAAGAAACGGTCGTCCTGCATCTGCACTGCGGTATCGAGGCCGGTCTTTTCCAGCAGGTTCAGGGGCACAGAAGCCACGCGGTTCCATTCTCCGAACTTGTTGCCATGCGATGCCTTTTCAGCCTCGTGATTGGCGTCGATGAGCCCATCAATCGGCGTATCAATGCGCCAGTGGGTCTTGTCGCCGTCGAGCATGAAATAGATTTCGCGTCCTGTGAGGACATCGCGGTCGAACAGTACCCAGCTCATCGATCAATCCTCGCCGGGGAGCGGATCAGCGCGGCGAGCCTTGCCAGCGGCAATCAGGGTGCGGGCCAAGTCGTATGGCAGGGGCTGGGCGTTCTCTGCGTCCGCAGCAATGCGCACGTCATTGACCCATGTGTCGTAGTCGAGGAACACCTCAAGCTCGTCTGGCTTGGCGTTGCTCTGGGGGGCTTTGGTCATATGTTGTCCTTCCATAGAAAAAGGCCCCGCACGAATGCGAGGCCCATGTTCAGTTCTCAGTCGGCTGTTAGGAGACAGCAGCCGAGAATGGCGACGTTTCAGTGCCGGTAGTGATGAGGTCGCCGGAGATGCGCCATACGCCTGCGGCCACGTCTTCAAGAACGACATAGGAGCCCTTGAGGCCGCCCGTGGTCGAGCCGTTCATGGAGATGGTGTCGGTAGTTGCCGCAGTCAGCATGTTGCTGCCGCTGATATCGGTAGACAGGCCGAGAACCCCGGCCATGATATCGGTGGCATTGGCGACCTGGATCACATAGGCGTTCGAGGTGACAGTGGTCACGACGAAGATCTTGTAAACATCGCCCTTGCCGGTCGAGGCCGGGAGGGTGACGGTCAGGCCAGCAGCGGCGCTCAGATTGACGACAGCGCCCTGGTGGACGTGGCGCTTGAGCGTGGCGGAAGCAGTGATAGTCTGTGGAAGAATAGCCATGGTGTGTTCTCCTTAGCTCGCAGCCGTCAGGCCGTAGATGTCCGCCACAACGCCGAGGCCAGCTTCGTTGCCGACCTTGAGGCAACCTTCGGTGAGGATCACGCCCTTTTCACTGTCACCAGTCTTGGCGGTGTCAGCTTCCTGGATGGGACGAAGAGTGCCCCACGTGACCAGATCCGGGTCGAGCAGGAACGCACGACGCGAGGTTGCGGCAGTGGACATGACGCGGTTTGGCTTGACCGTGACCTTGCCGAACGGGCCTTCATAGATGTCAGCGGTGCCAACGATGGTGTTCTTGCCCTTGCCTTCGGCAGAGTAGCGGAACGAAGCAACGTTGGTGTCAGACATGAAGGTCACGAACACGCTCTTGACGTATGGCGACACAACGATATCGGTCACATTGCCACCAGACTGGTACGCCTGCTGCATGACGTTATCGAGCAGAGCCTTGGTGAAGGCGCGCTGCGAGCCGGTCGTTTCAGCGACAGTCAGGCCAGTGCCCTGGTTGAAGCCGCCGTTGGAGCCAGCACGCGAAACGTTGGTGGTCAGCCAGGAAGGCAGGGAGCCCGAGTAACGCGTTGAGCCAGCAACCGAGGCGGTATTGGAGACGATGGAAAGCTCAATGTCTTTCTTGACATTGACGCCAGCCTTCATCTTGGCCTTGGCAGCCTTTTCCTGATTGCCCGCGTTATCGACGGCCTGCTGGGTGCCCGAATAGAGCCAGGTGTCACGGAAAATCTGGGTGTGGTTGCCGACGCGGGTTGGCGCCACCTGCGCATCGAAGTCGAATTCGTTGCCTTCGGGCTGAGCATTCTCAGCAGGCGAACGAAGGGACTCGTATTCCCATTCTGGGTGCTTGGAGGCGAGCTTTTCCTTGCCCGCCATCGAATAGATGGGGGTGTCGGTCGGAGTGATCATCGAAACGATGTCGCTCAGTTCTTCACGGTTGCCGATTGCCCCCGTGGTCAGGACGGTATTCGAGAGAGCGGCCATTGCGCGCTATCCTTTCTATTTTCGTGCGAGATAGGCCGCGACGGCATCGTCTATGCGGCCAGATGATTTGAGGCGTTTGGTGGCATCACTCGCCTGCCGTGCCTTGTGCGCAGAAGGGTTCAAGCGCTTGCCGCCCTTGTGGATGGGCGGGCGTCCTTCACTCTTCTTGTCAACTTTCGGCTTGCTGGCGCGCAGTTTCCGCATTGCGATGGCGTCCTTGAGAACAAGGGCCATGCGGTGATCGAATGGAACGGCTTCCATCAGCTCTTGGGGAGTGAACCCGAAGTCTGGGGCAAACTGCTGTAGCTCGGCCTCAAACGCGGTGAACTTGCTCCGGTCCTTGAGTTCAGGTGCCTTTTCCAGCAACTGACCCCATTCCTTGTTCGCCTTCTCGGTACGCTTGGCCTGCGCTTCCTTTTGACGCTTTGTCTGCGTTTCCTGGGACTGCTGGCCGATGTAGTCGAGATGCTGCGTGAACTGCTCGTACTGAGCTTTCTGCTGCATGTATGCCACCGGATCGGTGGACACTAAGGCTGGGTCTGGGGCTTGCGGCGTGATTGATTGCAACAGCGCGGTCATGTAGTCGCGCTGCTCGATGATCTGCTGTTCTGCCTTGGTCACGCTTTCAGACTGGGCTTCCAGAACACGCCGCTGTTCTGCTGTTTCCTGGGTCTTGCGTGTGTAATCGGCCTGGAGGAGACTGCCTTTCTTGAGGTCTTCAACGGAAACGATGGTGCCGTCATCGAGCTTTACGCGGGCATTGTTTGCAACAAACCGCCCCTGCTCGCTTTCAGGCTCGTCCTCGTCTTCGCTGTCGTCCTCGGCTTGGTCTTCTTCGCCCGGTTCGCCGTCTTCATCCTCGCCTGCTTCCTCATCAGAAGCCTGCAATTCTTCGTCGGCTGGGTCGCTTTCGTCCTCAATCTCATCCTCGGCTTGGTCCTCTTGGACTTCCTCGGGTGCGGTTGCTTGGGCGTAGCGGGTTGCTGCCTCAGACAGAGACAGTTCTTCGCCGCCAGAGATGGCGTCGTCTTCCATGTTTTTCTCGTGGGATGTGCGACTGCGCTAAGGCTTGGTCGCTAGGGAAAACAGGGTCTACGCGACCCCTGGCTTGCGCCTCGCCTGACCGGCGCGGATAAACCCGTCCAGATCAGCGCGAAGTTCATCGACCACCTTCACAGTGGCCTGATAGGAATGGATGGCATTGGTATCGGTAGCCGATACGCTCACAAGGCCCTCAAGGGCTTCTTTGCGGCGGTTGTCCAGCGCCATCTGGAATGCTTCGTTGTCACGCAGGCTCATGGCCAGTTGGGAGAGCTGTTCGTTGTCCATCAGCCCGGCTCCCCGCCCATGTTAACCTCGGAGGTGGATGTCTCGACCTTGGCCGCTGCACCCATGACGCCGAGTTCACGCTTGAGCTGCAACTCAGCCATCATCTGCTCGCGCTTGAGCATCAGTTCTGCATTGAGCTGTTCGCGCTTGAGGCCCATTTCAGCGGCGATCTGTTCCCGCTTGAGTTGGAATTCCATCTGCATCTTCTGGGCGTCGAGCTGTAGCCGTTCCTGACCCTGCTGGGTGTCCGATTGCAGCTTGGCCTGCTGCATCTGCATGTCGCCCTGCATCTTGGCTTGGGACATTTGCATATCAGCCTGCATTTTGGCCTGTTCGGCCTGCACCTTGGGGTCTCCCTGCTGGGCTTTCTGCTGAGCAAGCTGTTTGAGCTGAGCAACCTTCTCCTCAGTGTATTCTGGATAGAAGTCTTCGGGGTTCCGAATGCCCGCAGCCTCGGCCATCTTGACCATGGTCTGGAGTATCTTGGGCAGCAGGTCGATTGCCTCCTCGACTGCGCCAGATGCCTGGAAGCGGTCAGCCATCATAATCTGGGTCTGGAGGATGCGGCCCAACATTGCCAAGTCACGCTCGCGGGAGCCTGTGCCCAGACCGACATTGACCGTTACGTCCATGTCCGCATTCCAGTAGCGCGGATCAATCTTGATCTGTCGCTTGCTGTTCATCATAAGCTCACGGGGCTGCTTCTGATGTTTGATCATCAGGCGCATGAGCTTCCGGAATACCTTCTTCCAACCCCATTCGGCCATGTTGCGCGCTATCAACTCGCTCTGGCTGTGCGCAGCGTCACGGTTGTTATTGCTTGCTGTGGCCGTCTGATTTTGCAGAACTTCTGGGTCAAGGGCCATAGATTGGCGGCCAATGCCGGTGCGGCGCTGGGCCACTTCATCCATGTAGCCAATGCCTTGGAGGGCTTTGTCACCGATGTATGGAACAGGCAGGTCCGAAATGGACGCGCCTGCATCACCAAACACGGTGCCACCAAACTCTGGGTCGGTGAGCTGTTCGGGGTTACGGATCTTGCCCTGTGCAAAGCGCTGCGGGTTGTTCACCCAATAGGTGTTGTTCAGCAACTGACGGGTCAGAACGGTCTTCACGTCCTGAATATCAATGGTTTCATCAGCGACCGAGCGCGCATCCCAACGGTGCGGGATAGGCTCGCAGGGGATATCATCAAACGGGTGTTCGTCTTCCCAGACTTCCCAATCCAGCACCTGCCCGTTTTCGCCGCCGCCATAGCAGACGCGGACCAGTTCGGCCTCGCCGTCGCCATCCACGTCAACACGCACAAAGCACTCGTAATAGTCCACGAGCTGCATTGATGTGTCTGTGGCATCGCCGTTGGTGTTTTCTTCGCGAGCCAGATCTTCGGCTGTGTCAGCGCGACCAGCCTCGGGGATCTTGCCCACCTCAGAACGGTCATAGCCCATAGCTACAAGCGCGGAACGGGTCAGACGCTGCCAATGGGCCGTGAAGGCTGCTTCATCGGTGCAGACGGCATCTTGGTCAATCAGGAAGTCCTCGGGAGGGATGGCCTCAATGACAAACTTGCCGTCTGCCTTTTTGCGCTTGATCTTGATTTCTGTCAGTACGACCGGAACAATTTGCCCGGTTTCAGGGTCCGGGACCTCCTCCACCTCATCGGTACGGGCCAGGACTTCGACGTCCTCGTCCTGCAACAGAAGCGCCACCTGGTCCTCGGTCAGACCGTCATGGAATGATGTCGTATAGACGGGGGTATCATCGTAATAGGTCTTAATGATGCCATTGCCGATCAGCAGAGCGTCCCAGCTTGCTGCGTAGACAATCTCATAGCCCTTATTGTCTTTCCAGAAGACATAGTTCATGCCGTCTGTGGCTTCGCTCGCCCACTGCGTGTCCTCGGGGCCAACGGGCTGGGCCTCTGCCATCTGTCCAGACGCGGTAAACACGCGCATGATGTCAGGCATCATCCAGCCCATAGTGTCAGCCACGTCACGCGAGACAACCTTGGAACGGTTGGGCTCTGGCGGGACATACTTGTCCATATTGCCCATGTAGTAATCGAGGGCCTTGGAACGCGATGCCTCACGCTCGGACTTATCGTGGTCCTTCGCCAAACTGATCTGGCTGGAGATGATTGCCCCCAGCTCTGTTTCGCTCAGTTGTTCGGCCATTAAACCACCCAGTTCATTTTGCGGCGCGGAGCCGGTTCGTCTTTGGTTGGCGCTTCGTAAGCAACGCACATCAAGCCGAAGGCATCAGCGCCATGGCTCGACCAGTCATGTTCAGGGCCTAGACCGATGTTGCGCTCATCCTGGGAGCGCTTCTCGTGATACCAACCAAGAGCCGTTCGGCCTTCCTCGGTGGTGTCTTCGTTGAACCAGATGGCGGGGAACAGGCGGCGCCCGCTCTCAATGCGCATCTTGGCGGCGCCCTTGCCCTGGTTCGGGATCACTTCGGTTTCAAACTGCGCGTCGTTCAGTGCGCTTTCGTAGGAAACGTCATAGACTTTATCGTTGGTCGCCCCGTCATGGGGCAGAACACACAACGCCTTGCCCCAGCCGTTTGACCGCAGCCATTGCACATGAGTGGCGAGCGGTTGGCCTTGGGCTTCGTAATAATCAAGAACCCGGATTTCCTTGCCGATGAACTGCGCTATCCAGATCGAGCAGGCGTCGGCCTTTGCGCCAGTTCCGCCAATGTCCCAGAAGGCCCGGACGGTCATCAGTGGATCTGCTGAAACCCTGCCAATGCGCCCCTTGGCTTTTGCCTCGGTCAATGCCTTGGCGTAATAGGCGCCTTCCACAACGGTCACGAAGTCGCCTTCCCATACATGGTCGTATTGGTCAGGGCGGTCTGCCTGGTCTTTCTGGCGCACTCGGTCGAGAATGGCAGGGAACCAAGGATTGTCGCGCCAGTTCATTTCTACGATTTTGGTGCGCGGGTCTGTGATCTTGCCGCCAAACCGCTTGGCCGTGTCGCTGTTCTTGCGTTCAGGGTTCCACGTTACCCAAAGCTCGCTGTCTTCTTCGCGCAGCGTCGGGATGAGCTTTTGCCAAGCCTCCTCGGTGACGGGCTCTGCCTCATCAACCCAGCACAGCAGAATGCGTGACTTGGACTTTACGCTATCAATGTTCCGATCGAGGCCAGTGAACTTGTAGTCAACGCGGCCATCCTTGGTGCGGACGTACTTTTCACCGATCTCGTAATGATCTTCCAGCCAAGGTTCGCTCTTGATCGCCGCCTTGATTTCCTCAAGCGAGCTATCGTCCAGCGAGTTCATGAACTGGCGACCGCATAGCAGGATGCCTTCACGCCCAGCCTTGGACCACATGTAACCGCGTACGGCGGTCATCTTGGCGAAGGATCGTGTCTTGCCCGAGCCGCGACCGCCCTTTGCGCCCCTTATGTCAGCCTCCCCCGAGAATACCGGGATCAGTTTGGGAGGCAGCTCAATCTGTACCTTTGTCATCCCTTGGGCGCGACAAGCTCAATAGTGGTGATCGAGCGGAGCGGGCTATCTGGGTCTCCAGCGATCTGCATGGGCAAGACTTTGCCGAGCAGCGACATGAATGGCCCAGGGTTCGCCTTTGCCTGAGCAGTCAGGTAATCAACCATGTTACCGTCGCCCGCATTTGTTGCGGCTTGGAGCAAGGCGTCCTTTAGTAAGGCCGTGGTCTTGTTCGGAACGCCCTTCTTGCGGCCTTTGCCTGCGTTCGGCGGGACAGTAGATTTCACTACTTTGCTGGTTTCAGGCATGCAAACCCCTTCCGACTGCCTTGCGGCTTGGTCAGTTGTGCGGTTTCTGGAATATGATTTCTTACAACCCCGTATTTGTCGGCACATTGCCGTGTCATCGCCGGGGGTTGGCGATAGTATTGTTCTAGTAGAGAGCCCAGATGTCGTCTGCTGTGCCGCTAGTGCGCACTTGCTTGACGTTAATCGGGTTGTACCCAGCCTGGAGGGGAACGTCTGTGGTCGTGGTGCCGAACTCGTCTTGCAGGTTGGCGGTGCCTGCCGTGCCGACCAGGAGCGCACGCGCAACGCCGTTAGGCAGGTCGCTATCAGCCTTTGTGACTTTCACCCACTTAGAGGCGGAGCCCATGAAACGATCAGCCATACTGGCCTCCTATTGGATTGTATCTATAGATTTGTTGACGTTAGGACCGGGAACCAGATACGATTGCCCTTTATTCAGGAGACGTCAGCGATGCTAGGTTTTCTTGTGTTTTGGCGCGGCAAGCCAGCTCCCGCTATGCAAACAACTGCATCAATGCTTGCCGCTGCACAGGATGCAGGCGGGTCTATCTGTCTCGATGTTTTCCCTGATGCGGATTATTTCATAGCTCAGGAACTGGTGACCCAAGGAAAGGCTCGAATCCAGCATAGCAGTGAAGCGGACTACCTGATCCTCACGCACTCCGCGTGATCGTCAAATCTCTACTCTTGCGCTGCCAGTTTTCTATGCTGATGGGCTCACTGTCGCCAGAGAAACGGTCAGGTTACTCGTGCCAGCAAACGTGAGCTGGTAAGTCGTGTTGCCAAGAGCGTCGATAACCTGTGTGGTATCGCCGTTGGTCGTCACGTTGGAAAGGGTTGTTGTGCCGCCCTCATTAAAGCGACGGCCACAGTTGCCAGCGGTGCGGCCCTCAATCACAACGCGGCAATCGTAGGAAGCCGCAGGGGCCTCAACGTTCCATGTTGCTGTTCTGGTGCCGCTGCCAGGAACGACCACGATCTTGCCAGCGACAATACTAATATCGCCACCAGTGAACGTGACAAGCTCGTTCGAAATGCCGCCAAGGAGGTCAGTTGGCGCGGTGTAGGGATCGGTCGCGCCATCGGCCACAGCCAGAGCCAGAATGTTTTGCTCAATGGCTATCTTGCTGGCCTGATAGAAGTGAGTGCCGTCCTTGAGCAGATACTCTGGAACCTTATCGGCTGCCACCGAGGCAATAGCCGCAGGGCTGCCGTCGCTGATCTGGAGGAATGGGCGCCAGTCCCAGAACGCCCCGGCATTGATAGATTTGATATGCGCCTCAATCAGCAGGGCGTCGGATAGCTCTTGCGTGGAATTGGCATCGCGACGGCTGGGCCAGCCGATCTTGCGCCAGCCGGTCAGCCAACTATTTATGCGAGTGTAGGCGTCGAGAACGTCCTGAATGTCGGTGTATTGCGTATCGTTTAGCCCGCCATCCCAGACAAACGTTGGGCGGTCAGGCTCGTTGACCGCATATAGCGCGGTTTCAATATCGAAAATGGAAAGACCACCACTGCCGTATTGGGTGATGCCAGGATAGCCGAGCAGGATTGCGCCGGTCTTTGGATCTGATGCCACTGTGCCGTTGGGGTAGCTATCGCCGCCAATGACCATAGGTTGGGGGGTGTAGCTTGAGCCCCCACCCGCTCTTCGGGTGTTTGGTAGCGATAGCGAAAGGCCGAGCATTGTACCCATTAGAGGGGCATCCAGGCGTCATTAATCAGAACGAAGCGCTTGCCGTCCTCGGGGGTCACTGTTGGCAAAGACAGGGCAAATGCCAGAATGCGGCGGATGGGGTGCATACTGTCTCTCCATATGAGAAAAGCCCTCGGCTGGTGGGCCAAGGGCTGGAATGAGTTAGGCAGATGGCGCCGAAAGTTCTGGGTATTTCATCCGCTCATCGCCTTCCGGCCAACCGAGTTTCTGATGCTCAGCCCCAGCAAGCGAGCAGGCGATCTCAAACGCCAGTATCTCGCTGTCAAATTCGCCCTTGGTTTCGCTGCCGGAGGACCGTTCGCCTTGCTCGTAACGAGTGACGACGAAGCGCTCGACCTTGCGGATGCGATATTCAACCTTGGTTAGTTCAGTCATAGCAGTTTCCTTTGGAAAGCGATGGCCGCAGCCACCTATTCAGCAGGATTGCCGAATGCAAAAAATCCCCTCCTGTTAGGGAGAGGCTGGGGAGGATTGGTGTCGAGCGGGCCGGGACCCGAACCCGGATGGCAGGAACTACCCCTGCCGCCGTTTCTGGCTTGCCTGCGCCGTCAGCCGCCGCTCGATTTCGTTGCCCATTGGGCTTGTTAGGTTGGCGGGGTAAGTCTTCACCCCGAGTGCGTTCCGGTCCACAGCTCCAGCGTTACGCCATCGCCGCCCTACGCCATCTCTACCCGCCACGGGGCCTGGATCGTAAGCCCATCGGGCTAATTCCTTTGAGGCGGCTGGCCTTCCACCAACGTAAGGACGGACTATACGTCACCGTAATCCGCGCCTCAAACTCTAATTCCTCTCCGCACCTGCCAAGGCTATTGCAGCCTCTAGTAGATCGCGGGCATTGTCTCCGCCTATGGCATCAACGGCTAGTTCGCAGAATGCAGCGAACATGGTTGCAACCTCGGCGGGGTCGTCCTCGTCTAGCTCGACAAGCTCAAGCTCGTCCATATCAAATTCGCGCGTCTGGCTCATGGAAGCCTCGCAGAATTTAGGGCGCAAAAAAGAAAGCGCCGAACTTTGGGGGTTGGCAGGGTCCGACCGGCGAATACCGCGCAGAACATCGGATCATCCGCCAACCACTCTAGGCTGCTTCGCTTTGGTCGTCAACCACAATCAGGTTATCAACATCAGTGAATTCCACCGGTGTTTCTCGCCCATTGTCGCCAAGCACTACAGCCTTAACCGTACCCTTCTTGGTCACAGACAGGATGCGGGCAAGGACGCGCTGGTCTGCCGTCATTGGCGCCGTGATATGACGCCCGACCTGCATTGAGCCGAGCTTGGCCCGACGCTCAGCCTGGCGCACATTTGGCCGCCCCTTGCGCAGTTCAGTCCGAACCGAGCGAGTGTTGCCATCCTCGTATGCCATAGAACGCTCAGCGCGCATGATTGAGGCCACTTTCTCCCTCGCGAGGGTATAGGGCCGCCCATCGACGTAAAGCACGCCCTTAACCCCGTTGCACTGGCGGAGCGCATACCAGTTTTCAGGGCCAGCAAAGCGCATGAAAATGTACCCGGTCAAAAGCGGGCGGCGCGTGATGATTGGTTCCTTGGTCCGGTGGTGGGTCCGCACCTTCGCCAGCCGTGGCATATGAGCCCGAAAGCCGTGGCGCCGGATTTCCGCAACCGCCTTGCGCTCGCAGTTTGGGTTTGTCTGTACGATGTACCAATGGTTTTGCGTTTGCCCGTTCATAGTAGCCCCTATGGTTGGAAATGGATTAGGCGGAATGCTTCTTCTTGAGAACTCGTGCCTCGCCCATGCCAAGGCGGCGCTGGACTTCTTCGACAGAGATTTTCGCGTTTGCGTCCCGCACCGACTGAATGCGCTTTCCCTCAAAGTCTGGCAGCGGCACCGGAAAATTACAGACCCACTCCCCGAACAAGCCGATAGCGCGCATGGCTATGAACGGCAGAAGGATCAGAAACACCGGCGTGTAAAACCAGATGCCGACCATCAGCCAAAAGGCATTCCGGTTTATCTCGCCCGCTATCTCTGGGCAGGCATGGGCAATTCGGATGTTGCGAATGTAGGTTCTGCGGATCACGATAAACCGCCAAGGGATGCCGTCAGTTAGCCAGTGCCAGCTCATCTCACTGCCCCTTGTGATCGGATGGGGGGAGAGACTTCTTGCGCGGGTAAACGAGCATCGCCATCAAGAACGCTAGAATGCCGGTCCAGATGATTTCGCCTCGATAGGCGTCTATCCAGA
>Ga0208795_1000075_pt1 | contig 43117 bp, 55 predicted proteins | sample CB_VirMetaG_6_FD_184541 | JGI IMG/M metagenome (GOLD analysis project Ga0208795, IMG submission 184541) | Freshwater to marine saline gradient viral communities from Chesapeake Bay - CB_1508_2 Viral MetaG (SPAdes) (version 4) | ecosystem: Environmental > Aquatic > Marine > Coastal | place: USA... | reverse complement strand
GTTTAGAATCGACCCCGCGGCTTTTTCACAAAGTGTTGATTTTGTGGCATATTCCACAGGAGGTTTCCACATGGCGCACAAACGTGGTAAAATTTCCACACAGGGCTAGCAGGAATAACGGCATGAGAAACCAGCGACTAATCGGACGGCTCGAGCTGTCCCGGCGCCTCACAGGCACAAAAAAATCTAACGTCTACAACCAGTGCAAACCTGGCGGCAGGCTGCACGCGGCCATGGTCGGCCAGAAAATCGACCTAGAACACAAAAACGCTAAAATGTTTTGTGCTGAGTTCGGCTACGTTGAGCCGGACATCGTCGCGGAGAGGGCCAAAGCTGCTAAAGCCGCCACGGCAAAAGCCAACGGCGCGCCACGGTACGACACCGCGCCACCGCGCCACGACACCATCGCGCCGGACGAGTACGACGACGACCCCGACGCTGTTGGGTTCATGGACATGTCCCTGCGCGACATAGTCAAGCGATACGGAAAACAGGCGCAGTTCAAGGAGTACGTGGCGGCCTATAAAATTCTGGTAGCCACGCAGGCGTCAGAGGAAAAAATGGCGCGGGACCGTAAAGAGTTTTGTCATTTTTCACACATCGAGCGGCTAGCGATGCACATCGACGGTTTGCAAAAAATGCTATTGACGGACGCCGCGAAGAACATCGCCGACACCGCAAAGACCCTCACCGCGGCAGGTGCCGACGACGTTGCCGTGCGCAAGGCAATAACCAAAGTGCTCGAGCAGACCATCTCAATGGCGAAAAGCCAATCAGACAGGATAATCCGCAATGCAAAGTCCTGACGAGTATTTCAAAGACTCGGCCGCGCGAACAGCAGACCTGCTTGCCGCGACGACCGACACGCACGTCATGCTGACCCCGAGCGAATGGGCGGAGGCCAAACGGTACTTACCCACGCAGACGACCGCCCGGCCGGGGCCGTTTAGTTTTGACCCGACACCCTACTGGCGCGAGCCACTGGACTGCATGAGTCAGGACAGCCCGATCCATTTCGTCGCCATCAAGAAAGGCGCACAGGTCGCGGCCACGGTCGGCGTGCTTGAAAACGTGATCGGATACTACGCGGAGCACGTCCGCACTATGCCCGTGTTGTTCTTCACCGCCGACGACGGGCTCGCTAAACTGCGCATGGACACGAACATAGTCCCCATGTTCCAGCACAGCGGGTTTGACGACATCATCCAGTCAAATGACACGATGCGAAAAGGAAAACAAGGCCTGACAAATAAAAAAATCGAGTGGGCCGGCGGGGGGTTTCTGATCCCACTGGGCGCGATTAACGACAGCAAGCAGCGCTCTCTCTCGGCCCCCCTCCTACTGCGCGACGAGGTCAGCGGCTGGCCGCTAGCCGTTGGCAAAGAGGGCTCGGACCCAATGAAGACCACCGAGACGCGGACGAACTCGTACGAGCTAACGCGCAAGATATTGGACCTGTCCACGCCGACAACGGCCGGGACGTGTTCGATTGACCGCCGTTACAAAATGGGCGACCAGCGGCAGTACCATGTGCCGTGCGTCCACTGCGGCGAAAAGCAGGTCCTTAAATTCCGCGGCGCTAACCAAGACACCGGTTTGATCTACGGCCTGCACTGGGAGACCGAAGTCACCGACACGGGCCTGACTGTTGTCGCGGGCTCCACCCGGTACCGCTGCATGCACTGCGGCGAAGACATGGTCAACGAGCACAAAGCGCTGATCATGGGCGGCGGCGAGTGGATACCGTCCGCCACGCCGTCACAGCCTGACTTTAGGTCGTACCACCTCCCCGCGATGTATTCGCCGTCGTTCGCGCGGTCGTGGGAGGCTATCGCACGCGCATGGGTCGAGGCGTGGGACGACGAGGAGAACAGGCCCAAGGACATCGAGAAATTGCAAGTTTTTTACAACAACGACTTGGGCGAACCGTTCGAGGCGAGAACAGACAAACTCAAACCGCACCAGATCAGCCCACACAAGCGCCGGGATTACCGAGCAGGAGAGCTGCCGATGCATCACGCCACCGAAAGGGCGGGCGGACCGCTAGAGATCGTCACCATGGCGGTCGACGTGCAGGAGAAATGGCTCGCGGTCAAGGTCATGGCATGGGCGCCATCGGCAGACAACGCAGGGTACAACGCCTACATGGTCGAATATCTGACCATCGAAGGGGACTGCACGAACGCAGACTCCGACGCATGGCAAGCGCTGGCCGACATCATCGACAACAAGACGTACTCGGCAGGCGGCCGTGACTACCGGATCGCCATCACCATGGTAGACGCCAGTTACGAGGCCGACACCGTGTATACGTTCTGTTCACAGTGGGAGGTCGGCGTATATCCGCTACGTGGCAGGGACAAGCCATTGAAGTCAGGCAGGATAAAAGAGTTTGACATGCTCGAAAACTCCACCGGCGTGCGCTATTGCTCCGTCACTGTTGACATGTACAAAGACAGATGGTCGAACGCACTAGGCCGCCAATGGAACGGGGTCGGCACAATGCCGCGCAACAACTGGTCAGCGCCGGTAGACATTGAGGACAAAGTGCTCAACCACCTAGCGGTCGAATACAAGGTCAAGACCAAAGACCCCAAGAGTGGCAAGATCATCGGCTCGCACTGGCACCGCCCGAACAACGCACGGCAGGAGCTGTGGGACTTGTTGATTTACAACACCGCAGCGCTTGAGATGGTCGCGCTTGACGTGTGCGAACAGTACGCAGGCATTGAGGCGCTGGTCTGGTCTGAGTTCTGGGCCCTCGCTAAAGACGGCATGTTCTGGACTGAATCAGTAAAGTGAGGTATTTAGCGGGGCATAATTGCGCCGCTTGACGTACCGCCGCGGGGGGTTTACTATTACCGATAATTATATACAGAGGCCCGCATGATGTCCTGCACTCAATTTGAGCTAGACCAGATCACCAAGCTGCAGGCGCTGCTGTCCGCGTATCTTGACGCGATCACCGCCCTTTTGGTCGGCAACGTGCGCGAGTACCGACTCAGCACCGGCCAAGGCGATCAGATGGTCAAGCGCGAAGACGTCAACCGCTTACAGGAAACATACGGCCTAGTCTGGCAACAGTACGACGCCCTGTGCGCGCGGTGTTCTAACGGCGGCGCAGTGCAGCAAGTACCTTGGGGGGCAGCTCCATGGCTCCGTTTTTAGGAATGTTTAACCGTAAGAAGACCGAAGACGCGAGGCCGCCAGCGGCTCTAGTGACGTACAGCTACTCGCACGTCGAGGCACCAAGCGTCGAGGCACCCCCGGCGGTCAGCGCAGCAGAAGGGGCGAACGGATACGCAGGGTCATACCTGAACTACAACGACGGCGAGAAGTACCTCGGCGGACTTGGAGCAGTTCCGATCACAATCCCTGACTATTGGGCGCTACGCCAACGGTCTGCGTCGTTCTTCAAAACGAACCCCTACGGCCGCGGCATTATCCGTCGCCTTGTGACTAACATCATCAACACGGGGCTGTCTCTAGAAGCGGACCCCGTTGTCGACCTGCTAAACATCTCACCAGACGACGCAGCAAAGTGGGCCATCAATGTCGAGGACCAGTTCCACGCGTGGGCGTCACTGCCAGACGTGTGCGACTATCGACGCGAGAGCACCTTCGGCGAGATTGAACGCACAGCATACCGCGAGGCGTTAGTCGACGGCGACGTGCTGGTGGTCGAGCACCACAACAACAAAACACAACTACCTAGTTACGAGCTGATCAGCGGCAATCTGGTCACGTCACCACTTGAGCAAAACAACTTAGCCAAGGGCAACACCATCGAGTACGGGGTCGAAATTAACGCGAACCGCGAACCGGTGGCGTACTGGGTGGCGCAAAAAGACCTGAAACACAAGCGTATACCTGCGCGCGGCCATCGTGGCCGGTTAGTGTCCTGGTTGTATTACGCCACCGACAAGCGCCACGACGACCTGCGCGGCGAACCGTTGCTGTCGTTGATCATGCAATCTATAAGCGAGATCGACAAGTACCGCGACAGCACGCAGCGCAAAGCGACACTAAACGCAATGTTGGCCATGTTCTTTTACCAGTCCGCGGATAGCAAAGTCCCGAACAGCCGACCCGTGTCGGCCGGAGCTAACCGCCGCGTGGCTGGGTCCACCAACTTGGCGGACGGGTCAGAGTACAAGGTCAACATGGCCAGCTCTACACCGGGGATCGTGTATGAGTCGTTACCGCCGGGCATGGAGCCGAAGGGCTTCACAAGCGACGGCACCGACGAGAAGTTCGCGGACTTCGAAGACGCAATCCTCAGTGGCATAGCGTGGGCGCTAGAGATGCCAAAATCCGTTTTAAAAATGGAGTTCAAGAGCTCATACAGCGCGAGCCGTGGCGAGATCAAAGAGTTTAACATGTCGGTCAGTACGGCCCGCAATCGCTTTGCGGACACGTTTACCCGCCGTGTGTACCGTTCGTGGTTAACTACGTCAGTGCTCACCCGTCGCGTGGAGGCTAACGGCTTATTAGAAGCGTGGCGCGACCCGATGAAATTCGACATTTACGCGGCGTGGACCAATTCAAGTTGGTTCGGCGCAGTCAAGGAAGCGGTCGACCTCCCCAAAGAAGTCACAGGCCTGTCGGCCATGGCTGATTTAGGATACACGACGCACAGCGCCAACAGCCGCAAACTGACAAACACTAGATTTACAACTAACATCACTCGCGTGTCGCGCGAGAACCAATTGATCGCGCAGGCCACCCGCCCGATTTTAGAGCTTGAGAGAGAGTTCGGAACGGAGGCAGTGGCCAGAGTAGGGGCTAAACTCGCGCTCGTCGCAAACTCAGGAGATCCAATTGATGGCTAAAACAACGTTCAACCCCCGCGACGACTTTCAAGTGGCGGCAGCCATCGGGCTGTTTGAGGGCGTTACCGGACTGGCGGACTTTGCGCAAGAGCTCGACCTGCAGGCGGACACTCCCACGATACTGGGGACGGGTTCAGGTGATATTTTACTACCGCCGGACACAGGCGAGGAAATCGAGATCGTTAGCTCGGACATCGCCAACGGCGGCGCCGAGATCAGAATGGAAGTGCTGGACGTTGCTTTCGCTCCGAAAATTGTTACCGTGTCTATCCCCGCCGCAGTTGGCGCCGTTCCTGTTCTCGACCCCGAGACCGGCGACCCGATGGTCATAACCCGCATTAACGCGGCTGTGAACATAGGCCCCCGCGGGACGGGCGAGTTAGTGGGCGACCTAATTATTCGCAGCGTGGCGACACCCGCCAATGAGTACGGCGTTATCACAGCAGAGGCGCAGGAGCTACAGCAAGCAGTGCGCACCATCCCCGCCGGGTATGACTCAGTGATCACAAGCCTGACCGCGTCAATGCGAAAAAGCGCCGGCGCGGACACCGACGTCTCGCTGGCCCTTTACGGGGCGCCAGTGGGGCGCGTGTTCCGTCAGGTCTTCGCGTTCGGCCTACAGCGCAGCGGCGGAACGAATATCGAATTTGTTAACTTTTCGCTCGAGTCGTCCACCGGCCCGACCGACCTGTACTTAGTAGCAGAGAGCAGCGCATCCGGCGCGGCCGTCGCCGCCAGGCTAACAGTAACCCTAATAAATAAATAAGGAGGCCCGGCAATGCCTTGGCTATTAGACCCAGCGGTACAGCAGGCCCTCGAATCGGCCCGCCCGCTCACACAGGCGCAGATCGACATTGCCATGGCGGCAATCGGCACCGTGGGCGGCAACGCCGAGCGCGTGCTGGTCACGTCCGGCAACTCTGCAACGATCAGCATTACCGGCGTTATGACAACCACGCCGTCATGGATGGCGTACTACTTCGGCGGAGGGAACACACTATACGGCGACCTAGCCGCAGCGATCACCGCAGTTGAGGCAGACGACACCATCGAGTCGGTCGACTTTGTGATCAACTCTGGCGGGGGCGAAGCACAACCAGCTGTCGACCTCGGCGACATGATCGCAGCAATGAAAAAGCCGACGCGGGCGGTAGTACACACCGCAGCATCTGCTGCGTACTGGGCAGCGTCGCAGGCGGACTCGATAGTCGCAGTCAGCCGCGCCAGCCGACTAGGTTCAATCGGCGCGGCAACGTCGGCATATAAACCCAGCGAAATGTCGTACATGGAGATCGCCAGCACCAAAGCGCCAAACAAGCGCCCAAACCCTGAGACAGAGGAAGGGGTGGCGGTCATTCGCGAAGAATTGGACCAATTCCACGACCTTTTCGCCACTGCGGTGGCCGTAGGGCGTGACAAAAGCATCGAAACGGTTAATAATAGTTTTGGACGCGGCGGCATGATGTTGGCGCAGCAAGCACTAGACGCAGGGATGATCGACGCCATAGGCTTGCAAACAGAATCAAAACCCAAGGCGAAAGCCGAAGCAACAGCAACAGGAGCTACGACGATGGATCTAGCAACACTACAGGCCCAGCACCCGGCGTTATACGCGCAGGTTTTAGCGGAAGGCCACAAGCAGGGCGTGGCGGCAGAGCTAGACCGCGCAAAGTTCCACGCCAAGATGGGCGAAAAGACGGGCGCCACTGGTGTCGCGTTTAATGCTATCGCGGCAGGACTAGCAAAGGACGACGGCGAGACAATGGCCGAGTACCTAACGTGCAACGCCAACAACGCCGACCTAGCGGGCCGTCAGCGAGACGAGCAAGTGCTAGAAGGCAACAACCCGGCAAGCGCGGACCCAAAAGCTGCGGAAGCGGCGGCGGTGTCTTCGATTTTTAGTCAGGCCGGTGCAGACCTTGGCCTCGAAATGGAGGGCGTGACCCATGGCTAACCCTGAAATCTCAAACCGCCGTTGCAATGGCGTGGTGATTCTGTCACCGGTTTTTGCAGACGCTACGCTAACCGCAGCTGGCGCAGCAACGTGGCCAGCTGGCGCAGTCCTTGGCAAAGTCACTGCAAGCGGCAAATATGTGCGCTTTGACAGCGGCGCGACTGACGGGTCAGAAGTCCCTAGCGCTGTGCTTACGCAAGCGGTTGAGTTCACCGCAGCGGGCGACCGTGTGGGACGCCCAGCCATTAGCGGCCAACTACGACGCGGCGACCTAGTCGACAGCGCCGGCGCGGCACTAACGGACGCAGCTGTCGACCAGCTACGTGACGTCACTATCATAGCGCTGACAACTCACCAGTTGTCGGCACAAGACAACCAATAAAGGGGGCCGGAAATGGCTATTAATTCATTTGCAACCGGCTGGATGACTCTGTTTAAACAGATGCGCCGCCCTACCGGCTTTTTACAGTCATTTTTTACTGTAAAGCCCGGCAACGTATACGACGGCAAAAAGGTCGCTATTGACATTCAACGCTTTGGCGAAAAAGTCGCGGTGGCTTTGAAGTCTGGCACAGGGTCAAACCTTAACGACGCTGACATCGTCACCACTAAAGAGTTTGAGCCGCCAGCGTATGGCGAAGCCTTCCCCGCTGACGTGTCGGACTTAATCGAACGCCAAGCAGGTGTCGACCCGCACACAGACGCATACAACGGCTACACCGGCAAGTTGGTGTCTAAGATCATGACCTATTTCATGCTAGCCATGGACATGATCACCCGCGGTGTTGAAGTACAAGCGTCTCAAATTTTGCAAACCGGTAAGTTAGTCCTAACAGGCTACGCCGGCGAGACGCGCTACGAGCTAGACTTTAAGGCGAAGGCGACGCACTTCCCGACAGTTGGCACTGCGTGGTCCGCGGCAGGCAGCGACAAGCTGGGCGACCTTGAAGCGCTGGGCGATGTTATTCGCGCAGACGGCAAAGTTAACCCGGACATTTTGATTTTCGGTGCCAAGGCGTTGCGCTTGTTCAAGGATGACGAAGCGGTGCAGAAGCAGCTCGACAACCGCCGCATGGACATCGGCATGATCGCACCTCGTCAGATGATGACCGGCGCGACATTCCAGGGCACCGTGTGGATCGGCTCGTATGAGTACCAGATGTGGTCGTATCCAGAAGGCTACGAAGACCCGCAAACTGGCGACTTCACTAAGTACGTGGAAGACGACAACGTGATAATGCTGTCAAGCAATACCCGCTTTGACCGCACGTCCGCCCGCGTTCCGTTACCACTTGGCCCAGACCCACGCGTGGCAGCGCTAGTACCAGGCCGCTTAGTGGACCGCAGCATCGACCTAGACGTCACACCGAACCTATGGTGTACGCCAAGCGGCGAGCAAATCATGGCCGACTTAAAGTCGAAGCCGTTGCTTGTGCCAGTGCAGATCGATGGCTTCGGCTGTCTGAACACCCAACCGTAAACAAAAGGCGGCCAGCTCGTACAGTGGCCGCACTAGCTTAGAGGGCTAACACCATGGAACGCTTAACCCCCGAATTACTGGTCGCGCTATCAGTGGCCAAGTTAGAGGCCGAGCTATCGACCGGCGAATACACAGCCGACGAGTTGACCGCCGCTATCGAATTGGAAAACGCGAAAGACGAGCCACGCAAAACTGCTGTCGAGGCGATGGAGTCCCGTTTGTTGCCAGCGCAAGCACCAGCACCAGCACCAGCACCAGCACCAGAAGCGGGCCACCGCGTCGCGAAAGGCAAGGCCGTGACGACAAAAGCGGGCATTAAGTCAGAAGGCGACTTGATCACAGCTGCGATGCTAGCAGGCGGTGAGGATGCGCTGACGCACTTAATCAAAAAAGGGTACATTGCATAATGAACCTGCGACAGCTAGCCGAACAGGACCTCGCCGTTACGCTAGAGGATAGCGTGACGGGCTTCGGCTGGCCTGTTACGTTAACCGATCCGCTTGGCGTGTCGGCTAACCTAACCGGACAATCGCACGACATAGGTCAAACGATAGACCCCGACACTGGGGTGCCGGTCTCCGGCCGCGAGTGCGCGTTCGTTCTTAGAACGTCCAGCATCATAGCGGCAGGGCTACAGGTTCCCAACGGCATACCGGACACAGACGCCCGCCCTTGGGTGGTGACGTTCGACTCAATTGGCGCGGAGGCTTTCGAGTTTAAAGTGCTAGACGCTGAACGCGACCGCGTACTGGGCACCGTGACGCTGGTCTTGGGGGGCTGGGATGGCTAAAATCACAACGCTGATCCAAGGAAAAGACACGTTCGAGATGGTCCGCGATAAAATAGCCGCCATTTTAGTGACAGAGTCTGCCAACCAAGTGGCCTTGGCCACCAGCAGCGGCGAGCCCGACCCACAGCAATGGGCGCTTAAAGTCTACACCGAGCGCGCCGCGCCGTGGGACAACTACACGACCGGCGACATTATAGTTAACGTGTGGTTCGACACCGCGAACGTCGACACCTCGGCCAGTAACACAGTGCAAGAGCAGACAATGCGCGGGACGTTTAACATCGACGTGATTGGCTTTGCTAGGTCTAAATCGAACGGAGCGGGGCACACACCTGGCGACATGCAAGCGGCCTTTAACGCCGCCCGTGGCGTGCGCTTTGTGCGCAACATCCTAATGGCGGGGCAGTACACGTACCTCGACATGCGGCCGATCGTAGGCCAACGCATGCCGACCTCGATCTCGTCGTTCCAGCCACAGCTTAATACTAACGACCACGTCAACGCCGTGGGCGCGCGCATGTCGCTAGACGTGCGTTACAGTGAGTTTTCGCCACAGTACGAGCCCGTAGACATCGAGCAACTTAGCGTCGAGTTACAACGGGCAGAAGACGGCCTCGTCTACGCTGTGGTAGAATATGATTACACCAACCCATAGGAGGCTACACCATGGCCATTAGTACCGCCGTAGACGCCAGCGCAGTGGCGCGGGTCGTCGGCATCCAAACCAAATTTATTAACACCAACGTCGGCGGCGTGGTGTTCTTGCCCCAGCGCATCGCGGTGGTCGGACAAGGGTCGACGAGTGCGACGTACTCGACGGACAAGTTCACCATAAGCAGCGCAGCGGAAGCGGGGACACTGTACGGCTTTGGTTCACCTTTGCACCTAGCTGCCCTGCAGTTACTGCCGCCAAACGGCGACGGTGTTCGGTCCGTGCCTGTCACCATGTACCCATTGGTCGACGACGGCGCGGGCGTAGCGGCAGCGGGCGACGTAACCCCAAGCGGAACCGCCACCAAGGCCGGAACGTTCCGCGCAGTGGTCAACGACGCCGTTTCGGTACAGTTCACCCTGTCCGCAGGCGACACGGTAGCGGATGCAACAGCGGCGCTCACCGATGCGATTAACGCCACGCTTGACCTGCCAGTCGTGGCGGTTGACGGCGCGACAGTGGTCGACATCACGTCGAAGTGGAAAGGCGCAAGCGCTAACGGCCTGCTACTTGCCATCGACGGCCCGACCGACATCGGCATAACGTGGGCTATCACCCAGCCGACGGGCGGAGCGGGCAACCCAGACGTAAACGACGCGCTAGAGCAAGTCGGCGACGTGTGGGAAACGCTTATTTTAAACTGCATGGACATCGACGACGACATCACACTGGACGCGTTCGAGACCTTCGGCGAAGGCCGCTGGGGCTCACTGACGCGCAAGCCGTGCGTAGTGCTCACCGGCCACACGTACGAAAAGCCGGACGGCATCCTCGCGATCACTGACTTGCGAAAAACCGACCGCATCAACTGTGCACTGCCTAACCCCGCGTCAAGCGCGCTTCCGTTCGTCTCGGCTGCCGGCCAACTTGCCCGCATTGCGGTGACGGCCAACAATAACCCAGCCAGAGACTACGCACGCGGCGTGGCCAAGTACGTGCCACCGGGACCGGACGGGGTACAGTGGAACTACGCACAACGCGACCAAGCAGTTAAAGGCGGCGCGTCGACTATCGAAGTGCGCGACGGTGAGGTCAATATCTCTGACGTGGTGACAATGTACCACCCAGACGGCGACCCGATCCCAGCGTATCGCTACGTGTGCGACATTGTTAAAGAGATGAACGTCATTTTTAACCTTGACTTAATCTTCAACACGGCCGCATGGGACGGCGCACCGTTGATCCCAGATGACCAGCCAACAGTCAACCCAGACGCTAAAAAGCCAAAAGACGCGCGTGCAGCGTTGTCGACTTTAGCGTACAATTTGGGACTAAACGCGCTGATCTCTGATATTGTCTACACGCAAGAGAACCTGCAAGCTGAAATCAGCGACCAGAACCCCAAGCGGTTAGACTGCGTGTTCCCGCACAAACTGTCGGGCAACGCGAACATTATCAGCATTGATAACAATTTTGGCTTTTACTTCGGCTCGTCAGCCGTAAGGGTGTAAACGATGGCTACTGGTGGATCTATTGAATCGGTGGGCCTATCCGGGCGCACCTTCGCTGTGGCGGCAGACGCAGACAGCACCCGCAAGTTAGGCGGATGGAACAACGAGCACGAACCGAACGGTGACGGCACAGGTCGACTGATTAAAACGCGCGAGGGCTGGATGGTCAGCGGCTTGCGACTTGCAATCGACGACTTGCGCGGCGACCATGAGTTCTTGCAAGCACTGGCCGACCAAAACGACTATTTTCCCTGCGTTGTGACATACGCCAGCGGGGCGGAATACTCGGGCCTAGGGCAAATCACAGGTGACTTGCAGGCGTCCAGCCAGTCAACCACCGGCGAAGTGACCCTCGGCGGACCGGGTCAGCTTAAAAGACAATAACGGGTAATTTGCTGGCGGTGGGTGTCCTAGCCCGCACCGCATCCGAAAGGACACCGCCGGCACCATATTAGGGCTAATAGTATGAAAACTAACAAGGTAGCGCCAGAAATGGCGGAGCAAGAGTTCGACCGCATGTGCGACTCGCTCGACATTGACCTCGAAGTGACCAACGACGAGGACGCACGCTCCCTCGAAGCACAACGCGGCAAAGTCGTCAAAGCGATCACAAGTGGCGCACTTACAATCGGCGACGACGGGCTGCCAACGCTGACCACACGCGAAGGCGCGGCGCTTGCGTTCAAGATGCCAACAGGCGCCACGCTGCTAGAAGCAGACAAAGCGCCCGCAGGCCAAGACCAGCGCCGCATGTACCTACTAATCGGCGCGCTAACTAACGGCAAGTTTGCCCCCTCAAAATGCACAGTAAAAGAGGTCGGCGTGCTAATGGCCCTAACTGGGCTTTTTATGGCAGGCTAGCGGGCACAACGATCGAAGGGAAAGAGGCGATACGCGGCAAAGGCTGCGGGGTGTTAACAAAAATGCTCATGCAGTGCTGCCGCGATTACCCCGGACTGCCGGACGCGTTAGCGCTAGACGTGTGGCAAATACGCACTTTTTACAGATTCTTGATCCCGGAGTTAACGCGCAATGGCCGGTAAATTTGAAGTAGCAACAATCTTTAAGGCGGTCGACAAAATGTCGGCCCCTGTCCGTCGCATGACAAACCAGCTCGACGTCATGCTCCGCAGTACCTCCACAAAAATGCGCGGTCTCCGACAAAGCACCGACAAAGCACTCGGCAGCATTAAGCGCGTGGGCCAAACCGCACTACTCGGCGGGGCGCTGATCGCAGGCGGCATTGGCACAGCGTCAGCCGCGGGCATTAGCTTCGAGCAAACGCTGGCCAATGTGTCCGCCAAAATGGGGGAAACCGCCCGGCGCGGGTCTGACGGGTTCGCACGAATGCAACTCGCGGCCCAGAAGACCGGCGCACAAACAGAATACAGTGCAACGCAAGCCGCGGACGCGCTCAACTTCATGGCGATGGCCGGCTTTAACGTCGACCAAGCTGTCGCAGCACTACCGGGCGTAGTCGACCTAGCCACCGCATCACAAACCGACCTAGCCACCGCGACCGACATTGCAACCGATACGCTGGGCGCCTTCGGCCTGCAGGTCAAAGACTCCACACAGCTAGCCGTCAACCTTAGCCGCGTTAATGACGTGCTGGCCAAAACCACGACCACCAGCAATACGAACATGTCCCAACTGTTCGAGACGCTGAAAAAGGGCGGGCCTATCGCCACGGCATCGGGCGCAAGCTTAGAGACTGCCGCAGCCATGGCGGGCATAATGGCAAACGCCGGCATCAAGGGCGAGATAGCAGGCACCGCACTGTCTAACGCCTTCTTGAACCTATCAAAACCCAGCACGCAGGCTACGGCCATTTTACGCCGCCTTGGCGTCACCGTCGTAGACAGCACAGGCAAGCTGCGAGACATGCCGGACATCATCGACGACCTAAACCGCGGCATGGGCAAGCTAACACAAAGCCAGCGACAAGCCGCGACGGAGATAGTGTTCGGGCGCGAAGGGCTAGCCGGCACCATGTCCGTGATTAACGCAGGCGGGGACGCGCTGAGGGAGTACCGAGAGCAGCTAGAAGGCGCGACAGGTGCATCGGCTGAAATGGCCAGCATATCAAGGGACACGACTCGCGGGTCGCTCAATTCGTTAAAGTCCGCCATTGAAGGCGTCAGCATTACGCTGTTTGAGTCGAACCGCGGGCCAATGCGTGACGCTATCGAGCTGGCGACAAAATGGGTCAGAGCGAATGGCGACGTTATCGCGCAGAACATTGGCGGGTTCTTCCTGACGGTCGCTAACAACCTAGACCGCATTATCGAAGTCGGCAAAGGCTTGGCCATTGTCGTGGCGACGATATGGGGTGTCAACGCGGCCCTAAAAGCCGTCGCGGCAGCACAGGTACTGTGGAACACGGCAGCATGGAAAAACCCATACATCATAGGGGCGATGGCCGTTTATGAGGGCAGGCCCGGCGGCGCGCTAAGTGCTTCGAGCCTGTTCGGCGAGGGCAGCGTGACCAACTTCTTGGACAAGCCGCTGGCCGAGTTGCTGGGCTTCGGTGACGCAGGCGGCGAGGTCTCAAGCCCGCAGGAGCGCATGGCGACGCAGATCAGCGAAAACACCGAGCGCAGCATCAACGAGATCGTCATAAAAGACGAGACCGGCCGCGCGGACGTCCGCAACATTAAAGGCCCGCAGCGCCTAACTATTCAACAAACTGGGAGTTACTAATGGCTTGGCAAGACAGACTGCGTGACGCCGCATACACCAGCCCGAGTGGGCAGCGGCTGACGTTCGACTATGACGCCACCAGCGAAGTGTTTGAGCAGCTGGGCGGCGCGTTTAACTTCCCGGATGCAAAAGGCACGTTTGTGCAACCGCTTGGCGCAAGTGGCCGGCGTTACCCCCTGCGGCTTATCCTATGGGGCGCGGACTACGACCAAGCCGCGGCCAGCTGGATGGACGCATTACAAGAGGCTGGGGTCGGCACGCTAGAACACCCCGCATACGGGCGCAAGACGGTAGTGCCAACGGGCTCAGTTACCCGCCGCGACGAGTTCGTCAGAGGCGCAAACCAAGCCGTGATCGAGGTGTCGTTCTTCGAGACCACCGGCCTAGCGTACCCAAGCCCGCAGAGCCTCGACGACACCGCCGCGAAAGTGGAAGCGGCCAGCGTCGCACAGGCGCAGACGTTAGCGGCGTCGGGCGTACTCGACAGCGCGTCAGACCGTGCGGACTTCCTCAGCCGGTACGAGTCCGCACTAGGTGCCGCGTCCGGTGCGTTAAAACCGATAACGGAGGCCGTGGCGTCTGCACAGCGGCAGTTCACCGCGATAGAATCGAGCATTAACCGCGGCATCGACGTGCTTATCCGTGACCCTTTGACGCTGGCATACCAAACACAGCAGCTAATCAAGACCCCCGCTCGCATTGCCGCAAGTGCCGGCGCTCGGCTTGACGCATATGGCGATTTTCTTAGCGGGCTAGTCGGAACCACTCCGCCCAGAAAAACAGCGCTATACAACACCGACATGTACGCAACGGCAACGCTCACCGCTACGGCGCTGGCCACTACTACGACCGAGTACACGAAGCGGCCGGAAGCCATCGAAGCGGCCGAACTGATCCTCGAGCAAGCCGAGGCCGTCGCAGCGTGGCGTGACGATAACTTCGCAGCGTTGGGCGAGATAGACGACGGGGGTGTGTGGCAGTCGCTGCAAGACCTAGTCGCATCTACCGCCGGCGCACTGGTGCAACGTTCGTTTACCTTGGCAAGTGAGCGGCGCGTCGTGCTGACGTCCGACCGTTCCATCATTGACCTGACCTTCGAGCTGTACGGCACGGTAGACGACAAGCTGGACGCGCTTATCAATGACAACGACCTAAGCGGCGACGAGATTATCGAAATCAAGCGCGGGCGCGAGGTGGTTTATTATGTCGCGTAGTTACACTGTTATACAGGGGGACACGTTCGACTACGTCGCCCGCAAAGTCTACGGCGACGACCGCAAAGTCTACTTGATCCGAGACGCCAACCCCGGCGCAGTAGGCGACATCGTGGCCGGCACGACGCTGATTATCCCAGACGACCCAGACGCAGCGGGCGACACGGCAGACGCCAAAGCGCAAGCCGCATCAATCAGCGAGGTGGCGCTGCAGGTCAACGGCCAACGGTTTAGCGGGTGGGACTCGATCACCATTACCCGAGCCATCGACACCGTATCCGTCGCAGAGTTCACCGCACCGTTTGACCCTACCGACGCACAGGCCCGCGCAACGTTCCGCCCGTTCTCATACCAGGACGTGGTCGTCGACGTCGGCGGGTCCCGTCTGTTTACCGGCACCATGGTCAACCCGTCCCCAGCGACATCGGACAGGGCCCGCACAATGGGGGTCAGCTGTTACGGCAAGCCGGGCGTGTTGGGCGATTGTACCGCACCCGCGAGTGCATACCCCAAGGCAGCATGGGACGAGGCAACGCTGCGCACGATTGCGAGCGAGGCGGCGCGCTTCCTTGGCATTGGCGTGCAGTTTGACGCGGACGTGGGCGCAGTGTTCCCCCGCGTGGCCCTCAAGCCCGGTGACAAAATATTGACGTTCTTATCTGCACTTGCAGCGCAGCGCAACCTAGTGATCGGCGACACCCCAGACGGCCGGCTGCTGTTCCCTGCCATCGTAGAAGACGCCAAACCGGTGGCGGACTTGACGGAAGGCGAAGCGGGGCCGCTGCTGTCCGTTAGTCCGCAGTTTAGCCCGCAGGACTACCACAGCCACGTAACAGGCATTGCGCCTGTCATTATCGGGCTGGCGGGCACACAGTACACAGTCGCTAATGCGAGGCTGGCCGACGCGTTGCGCCCCGTGACGTTTGAAAGCCCAGACATGATCGACAACGACATAGCAGCCAGCGTCGAGAGCAAGACCGGCCGGATGTTTGCATCGGCCATCGCGTACAGCATCGACTTGACAACGTGGCGCGACCCGTCCGGCGAACTCTGGGCGCCCAATACCCTGATCACCGTACTGGCACCAGGCGCAATGATATACACTAGATCGACATTTCTCGTTCGTTCGGTTACACTTTCTAAAACGGCCAACAGCGAGACGGCCACCCTTGACCTAATACTGCCCGGCACGTTAGCCGGCAAAGTACCGGAGCGACTACCGTGGGACGAGTAGCCAAGCTGCTAGAGTTTATACGCACCCTGTCGTTTGACGCCAACACGTCAGACGCAAAGGTCGACAACGCAGGGGGCGACATCATACGCGCACCGCACAGCGGACCGGCTGGCGACGACGCGCACCCATTGCCCGGAGACTACGCGGTGCTTGTCGAGACGCCTCGGCACGGCGGCTTTGCGGCGGTCGGCTACGTGGACCCAAAGAACCAACAAACCGCCCAAGCTGGCGAGCGTCGCATATACGCACGCGACCCGCAGACAGGCGACCAAATAGCGCAGGTATGGCTCAAGAAGGACGGGACCATTGTCGCGGAGAATGACGGCGTTACTTTCACGCTGTCCCCAGACGGAACCGCACGCACGGACAACGGGGCGGGGTACATCGAGCTAAAGCCCGACGGGGTAGTCGAGATCAACGGCGCAACCGTACCGACCAGCGGCGACGTCATAACCGCGTCAGGGGTTAGCCTAGACAACCACACCCACGCACAAGGCCCAGACAGCGCAGGCAACGGACAAGCAGAGACAGAGGTGCCAACGGTATGACGGACGTATTACTCTTTCAGACTTTAGACGACGGCGAGATTAACATCACCGGCGGTGAGGTCGAACTAACAGACGGCCTCGAACCAGCGGTGTATTTGTCGCTATTCGGCGGCAACTGGCAAGACGACGGCACGCCAGACAACCTGCTAACATGGTGGGGCAACGCTGACACACAAGACCCAGACGAGCGGCAGATAAGCCGCACCCAGTACCTGCTGCAGTCCATGCCCGCCACGTCCGGCAACCTCAAGCGGGTGGAAGACGCCGCGCTGGCCGATCTCGATTGGCTAACCGCGCGCGGCCTGACCGTGTCGGTATCTGCTAGCGTTCCGACCCTAAATAGGGTTAAAATTGACGTTAACATCGACGGGGACGTCATAACCATAGACGAGGAGTGGGGCGCATGACCGCACCAACAACACCAACCACGGCAGAGGTGGCGCTCAACATAGTGGCGCAAATCGAAGCGCAGATCGGGCAAACCGTCCCATTTTTACCTAAGTCATTTATCCGCGTGCTGGCTAAAGCAATCGCCGCCGTGTTCGTCGTGCTGTACAAGTACGGGTCGTTTATCTGGCTGCAAATGTTCGTAAGGACCGCCAGCGACCAGCCGTTCACGGTTAACGGGCAGCTAGTCAACCCGCTGCAAGAGTGGGGGCGCTTGGTCGGCATACCAGACAAAACCCCCGCTACGCAGGCCGAGCTGCTAGTCACCGTCACCGTCACGAATCAAACCGGTTTTTTACGCACCGGCGCGCAGCTGCTGGGCCCCACCAACGGGGTCACGTACCTGGTCACAGGCGACGTGGCGCTCAATGCCCCGACCGTTCAGGCAGTCGTGCGCGCCGCTGGCGACCAGCAGGGCGGAGACGGCGCAGGCATCATCGGCAACCTGTCCGCAGGGGCTGTGATTGCTTTCGCTAACCCCCTGCCTAATGTTGGCCGTAACGTCACCGTCGTGTCACAAGTAACGACAGGCGCAGACGGCGAAGCGTCGGACGTGTACCGTCGCCGTATTTTAGACCGCTTTCAGAAGCGCCCACAGGGCGGAGCGTATGCGGACTACGAGCAATGGGGCGAGGAAGCCGCGGGCGTCGTTAACGTCTACCCGTACACCGGCGAGTGCCCCGGACAGGTCGACTTGTACGTCGAATCGGCCACCGAGCCCGACGGCATCCCGACCGCTGCCCAACTGCAGGCCGTGCTCGACATTGTCAACCTCGACCAAAACGGGCTAGCAACACGCCGGCCAGCCAACGCACTTGTTAACGCGTACCCTATCGACCGGTTGTCGTTCGACGTCAAGGTGTTGGGGCTGTCCGTTCCGGGCGACTTGGCGACCGTACGCGACCAGATCGAAGAAGCAACGCTCGAGTATTTCCTAAGCCGCGAGCCGTACATCGTAGGCCTTAGCGTAGGCCAACGCACCGACCAGATAGCACAGTCCGCACTAGGGGGCATTGTGTACGACGTAGTGAGCAACAACGGCGGACTATTTACCGGCGTAACGATCACAGCCAACAGCGTCAACATCGGGCTGTACTTTCTTGGCATTGGCGAAAAAGCAAAGCTAGGGGCGCTAACTTATGTTTAAAGTCTTCCAGCACGTACTGCCGAACGCGCGGGCGTGGCGGCTGACCATAGACAAGAAACTCCGCCAGCTGTTCGTGGGCCTTGGCGACGCGTCCCAAAGCGTGCGCGAGTTTTATAACAGCGTGTTTGCCGACATCTTCCCGCAGACCACGCGCTCGATTAGCGAGTGGGAGGACCAGTTCGGGCTGCCCGCGTCGGGGCTGACAGAACAACAAAGGCGCGACCGGCTAGACGCAGTGTGGAAAGCGGTCGGCGCGCAAGACCCTAACTACATACAGGCTACTTTGCGCGGGGCCGGTTTTGACGTCTACGTGCATGAGTGGTGGGAACCCGGCACCGAGCCGCCAGTCGGGTCACATGCTTGCGCAACGCCGCGCAACCCGCTAATGTGGTTACGTCGGGAGTTCACCGGCGTCACGCTGTTGGTCGAGTGTGGCGAGCCGCTGGCGCTATGTGGCGAGGAGTTCGCCGAAAGCGGCAACAGCTTGGAGCCGAGGGGGTACCCGCTTGTAAACAAGATTTACCAATCGACGCCGGACATACTGCCATTATGTGGCGAACTGGTGGCCGAGTGTGGCGAGCCCGAGGCGCTGTGCAACAATTACGTGGCGTTCCGTGAGGACCTGCGCGACTACATTGTTCCTAACGATCCAAGCAAGTGGCCGTACTTCTTATACATCGGCGGCGAAACGTTCGGAGGTATCGCGCAGGTCGACCCGCGCAGAAAAGACGAGTTCGAGGCGCTGTGCCTAAAAATTTGCCCAGCCCAGCAATGGCTAGGCGTGCTAGTAGAATATAACTAAAGGAGCCTAGACGATGGCCATTAACTTAGAAACGCAATACCCTGGCAAAGTCGCACCTGCGACACCGGACTACCCCTTCGGGTCGGCCCGCAATGTGTCCTCGCCGGGTGCAGGCAATGGCACCCCATGGGAGGCCGCGATCGTTAACGACTGGGTGGGGTTCTTTCAGTCTTTGCTAACATACTCCGGCACCGTGCCAAGCGGTGCGCCGGATAAGGTCGGCGCATCTCAGTACCTCGACGCAGTGAAACGCGTCATATCGTCTGGCGTCCCTGTTTTCCAAGACGTCCCAGCGATGCTTTCAGGGGTTGACGTTGAGGGAAACAGCGTAATACTCGCAAGCGGGCGACGTTTGGTTACGCTGTTCCCAGTGACCACTGACTGGCAGGTAACAACCAATGTGACTGATTACCCGTTAACGCCCACACTATATGCTCAACAACTAGACGGCAACGAAAGGATCGCGCTGTCCATGGCAGTGGCTGACGCAAAGCTAAAGGCGAGAGTGCAACGGGCAGGGCAATTCGAGATCGCCGGGTCGGTAAGTATACTTGGTGATTCTATAACTGTAGGTGAGGGGGCTACGGCACTCGAAAACAGTTACGCGAGTGTAGTGCAACGGACGTTTGCAGATTTTCAGACGGGTGGGTACGGACCAAACAACGAGGTTAACTTTAATTGGACCTCTATGGGCGGTGTAGCACTGACCGGTCAAACGGCCGGAACATCTGGCCCGATACAGCGCAGCCAGATTATCTCCGTCGGCGGGACTATTACAGTAACTCGGCCTAACGCGACAAAGATGGCGTTCTTTTATGATCAAACGCCGTCCTCTGGGATCGTAGAAGTTAGACAAAACGCCGTTTTACTCGCGACAATCGACTGCTCAGGTACAGCGGCAAAATCTCGATTGTCACAGTATGTGAATATTTCAGCGGGTGGCGCGAATGTTCAGTTTTTAGTTACTGGCGCACCAGTGGAGTTCCTAGCGATAGTGCCCATAGCAGATAACGCTAACCAGCCTAACGTGACAATGAGCATGAGGATGGCGGTCAGCGGGTGGAACAGTTCCGATTTTCTGGCCGACCCGAATCAGTTAATTAGCGTGGGGGAGTGTGGAGGCATCGGCGGGTCTGATTCAATCTTTGTTCTTGCTGTGGGTACCAACGACATATACACAGCGGCCCGCCCGCCGGTCGAGTATAAGGCAAACTTGAAGGATATCGGAGAAAAAATACAGTCGTTCCGCCAGTCTAACGTAATCGTGCTTACCGTGCCGCCAATACCCGACGAAACGCTTTTCCCGCCAGCCATCAGCGACTACACACACGCCGACTACAGGAGGGAGGTGTACAACCTGGCGGAGGAAAAGGGCTGGACAGTGGTCGACTACAGCCTCCTTAATTTTGCTGGGCGTAGCCTGTATGTCGATGGGCTGCACCCTAACGACAGGGGCCACCAAGAAATGGCCGCAACGCTACTCTCAAAAATGGGTCTAATGATCGAGCCTCCCCTCAGTGGTGTGGAAAGTGCCGCCATCTCTGCTAAGTCAGACGCACAACTATTCAGGCGTTCGGCTGATTTAACGACGTTTACGGGCACAACAACTAGAGAGAAGACGCTTACGTCCATGGGTGTTACTGGGTCAGATTTTATCAACGGTATATATCTACGCTGGAAAACTAGCGGTGTTATGATCCCGATTGAGCACTGCCAAGATTTCGCAGGAAGCGGCAATGGTATTCAAGTGCTTAGGTCATTCACAGGCGCAGACTATTCAGTCGCTAAGATGTTTTACCGCAGCCCACTTAACGATGGGGAGGGGTTCGCGGCATCCATTGGGCCGCTATCTGGATCAATAATACCTGGTTACACGGATGTGGAAGTTATCGTTGAGTTCACTCGGTCGCTCAAGATCGATAGTAACTTTTAATTTAATGGATGGGCAGGCCGTGGATTAGCGCAAGTTTTCCAAAGCCGTCGCAATCGTAACCTGACCGGCGCACAGCTTATACTCTAGCTGGCGTCGGTTTTTTATGCCCCCGCATAAGTGACGGTTTTCGTCAAGGAAGCAGTCAAACCGCTGGCCGCCGACTGTGATGTACTTCCAGCGCAGGAGCTGGGGGCACGACTCGGCAATGCGGCCCTGCATTAGTAGCCGATAGCCGGTAGACCCAGAGCACGCCCCCACGCCGACATTGAAACAGAAGTCGGCCCATGCAAGGATCACGTGGTCGGGCAGGCGGTGCGGCACACGTTCAAGCGGCCCTGCGTGCTCTAGTAGTTCGACGACTAACCGGTCCTTGCAATATTCCGGTGTCGCCGTGTCGCCTTCCTCGACTCCCGCGGTCAGGCCGTTGCAGATCGTCCACTTGCCCACGCTGTCCTGATACGCCACGTATTTTATGCCCTCGTTCGCCCCCACCAACGCCAGCGCGGCCACCAGCAAACCGCCCGCAAGTTTGTTTGTGTTCATTGTCAAGCCTTTTTGTGTATAATGTGTTCAGGGGGACAGTATAATGCCTGTTACACTTTATGTAAAAATTGCCGCCGCTTTAGCCTTCGCAGGGCTGATCGCATGGGCTGGCCAGACGCTATATGCTGCGGGGTATGACAGCGCGCAGGCGGACTTGCTCAAGGCGCAGCATGAACGAGAGGCGCAAATCGCCGAGCGTTTCACGGCGGTGGTGTTGTCCTCAGAACGCCAACGGCGCAACGCGCTGGACGAACTAGACAGACTCAGGAGCCGACCGCCGGTCGTGATCACCGATGTGCAAACAGAAATCATTGAGCGTAACGTGTGCCGCAGTTTTGACGCTGACTTTGTCGGCCTGCTCGACGACACCTAGTCCGCAATGCCCAACGGCAGAGCGCGCGGTCGAGTATATCGAGCGACAGGTGCCCGACGCGCTGCTGGTGCGATGCCTGCCCCGTGTCATGCAGGCAAGTGTGAACCCGCACGGTGATCCGCAGACCGCCGTGGTAGTAATCCGCACAAATAATGGTAGACTTGACGAGTGCACAAAACTGCACGACTTACTAATCAATCACATTTTAGGAGACGTCACCATGCCAGACGACAGCAAACCAACAAAGCCAAAAGAACAGAATCAGCCCACGCCTAACGACGAAGTGAAATAATGTATCACGCCGTGCTGCTTGCCTTATTCCTCGCTGCCTCCGTGCACAGGCCGACCCGTTCGGTCTGGCTTTGCGTGTCGGCTGTGACGGCTTCGGACATGCTGGCGCGGCACTTCTACGGGCAAGACGATTACCAGCTCTATGTCATCCGCTCCGCCGCAGCTTTCATCGGGGCCACTTGGCTGGTGTCCGTTCGCTGTGCGCTGGCCCGCTGGCATCTTGGCATTTACGTGCTGACGCTGCTCGCCTACCTCGGCCTAGCCGTCGACGTGGCACTGGGCACATACTCGATTTTCTACGAGACAATATACGAGGCGGTCATATATGGACTGGTTGCTTGCCAAATTATTGCCGTTGCTCCAACAGTACGGATTGCTGTTGTTCATAGCGGTGCAGCTCTTGCGACTATGTTGGAGCATTTACATAGAGGTAAAAAGACATGACAAACCACGTCGATGCTGGCAATGTGGGGATCTACGGTTCCGCGATAGGAGGCGTCGCGACCTCGACAGCGACATGGGCCGACGCCGTGAACGCTAACGCGATGGCCATCGGCTTAGGCTTGACCGCCGTGTCGCTGGTGGTCGGCATAGTGTTCAAAGCGTTACAAGTGCGGCAGAAGGAACGCCACCACCGCGAAGAACTCGACGCGCAAAGGAAAGCCAGCGCGGAACAGACCGAAGCCTTACGCGCTGAACTGGCAAAACTCAGGGAAGCCCCGCTCCCTACACCCTGACCCCCTCCGCCCGCGACGCGCCGTGTATGCACGTTTGCACGCCAGGCAAAGCCAGACGGCGGGCATTCGGGATCGGCTCGTCGCACCCTTCGCAATGTGTCGCACTCACCCCGCAGTACCGCTTGCGGTTACGTATTGCCGCGTCTGTTATCGCCTGCTCACGCTTCGCCGTTTGGTCGATAAAGTCTGTCATAGTTTGCAATCCTCGCCTAGTTCTCGCACGCATTCGTGGCGCGCTTCGGTTGTCGTCTCGGCCCTCGGTTCGTCGGCCTCCAATATACTCGCCCCTAGGAACAGCACAAACGCAAACAGCGCCCACGCTGCCACTAGCTTCGCCATTTCGCGGCGGGTTTCCTCTATCGCCCCGCGTGGCATGATGCACACAGTCCCTTGCCACGCAAACAGCCGGAAAATACGTTGATCGCGGCGGCTTACGTTGGCCTCCCACAGTTCCAACACCTCGACAGGCGTCCACACTGCGCCGATGTTGTGCTGGCCTACTTTGCCACTGCGCAAGACGGCGATCAGTTGTTGTTTGTTCATAGGACCACCCACCAAAAGAAAGAGGCAGACACCACGCCCAAAAGGATGCCGGTGATCAATGCCGGCAGCCCGCTGACCTGCTCGTCTAGGCGTTCGTTGTTTTTACAATCGGTATGTTGTGTCATGCTGATCACTCCGTTACTGTTAATGTTGATTAACCTTAACCCGCCCGCAGACGGGTGTCAAGTGCTTTTTATCAGTCTTTTTGATATCTCTTGTGTCGCCAGCCTGCCGCCTTCAACGGCCACCAGCTAGCCCATGCAGGCGCTTGGCCCATTACCGCGCACAGTTCGTCGACTGAGCCGAAGCCCTCGGGGACCTCTGCGCACAGTTCGTCGTGCGTGTGCATTACAACGGGGTAGCCTGCCGCCTCCGCCCTGAGTATCGCCTCGGCTTGGATGTCGGCGCACACGGCCTGCGTCACGTTCTCCGCGAGTCTTCCGCCGTATGTCTCCATGCGCACCCAGCCGCGTGGGCCGTTCTTAGGGTTCGTATTAAAGCCCATAAAGGTCAACGAGTAGCTGTTCGGCTTGCCCCACTTGCCTGCGACCTCGACCAGCTGCGGGTCGTGGTACGCCAACAGGCGGCCAGAAGGTAAACGGCAATACAAGACGCCATCGTGCACGCCGTAGCTGATGTCGTTCGCCCAGAACTGCTGCCCAGGGTATAACACCGCTTGCACCGCCGCGCCTTCGAGGCCGAAGTACTCCGGGTGCCCGTCTGACAAGCGCGGGCCGGTCTGCCTGAATTGTCCGCCCCAAAACTCGACGACCTCGGGACTTTCTGCGCGCCATGCTAAGACGTTCTTTTTAATCTCCGCTTCGTCCATGAACTGATCGGCACCGAACGCACACCACGCGCCCACCCAGCCCCCGTATCCTGAGTTGTGCACGATTAGGTGTCCGCTGTCAGTCTTGATCGTGAACCGGTGACGCGGCCCCGCATTTACAATGTCGTAAACGTCGCTCGAGGTCGTCGATTCGCTGCTGCATTTCGACAACGCTCCGCTTGTTGAGCATGTTGTCGCGCCGAGTGATGAACCGGAGGTTGCCAGGTTCGTAGTTTCCATCGGTGTCGCGTCGGTCCATTTCAAGGTGCGGCTGGTCCCACCCGTCCAAAGTGAGGACGTGCTCGAGGAAACGGCCTGCGCCGTCTTCTCCGCGCCAATCTTCGCAAACACGGATGCCGCGACCGCCGTAGTTTTCGTAGCCCTTACAGCTCGGCGAGTGGCACCGCGTAATTGCGGCACGCAGCCGGTTAACCAATCGACGGCGGTGCTCGGAATCGGGGCAGATGTGGGCGTACTTTGAGTAAAGCTTGACGTAAGTCTCGCGGCTTTTCGTGCGCCCACATTTAGCGCAGCGCGTAGACTTTCCGCTAAATAGGTTACACAGGTCGACATACCGTTCGGCCCCGCATGAACATACGCACACGCACCCCCTGCGCTTGCCGCGGACTTCATAGCGCACGACGGTAAATTCGCCGAACCTATCGCCAGCGCTTGGGCTAGGGTATTTTTGTTTGAAACGAGTAGCCTTGCCTCCTTCCAAGAACTTCCCAAGCTGACCGGATGGTCCGGGGTTACTTGCACTCCATCCAGCTCCAAGACCGGCCTTTCCCCTTTTGCTATCACTCCGTCGCTCGTTACCCATTCCACACCGTCCCATAAGTAGTCGTTTTTCGTAACTTCCACGATACGCACATATCCGCGCTTTGTCAAAACCTGCGTATGGGGGCCGAAGCAAGCAAGCTCGGCCACCTTCCCGATCTTCTTACGGCTAGGGTGGTGCATTCCGGTGTCTTTCTTATATTGCATCATCTCCTCGAACGGAATGCCGGTGATCTTACTGGCTGACATCTCGTAGATCTTGCCGTGGGTGCTGAATACGTCAATGCGCCATTGGCATCGAGACAGGCAGGCCAACGCTACGGCTTCAACCGCCGAGAAGTCGCAACAAATAAAGTCATGTCCCGTCTTGGCGATAAACAGCCCACGCAGACAGCCGCAAAGCAAGTCGACGGGGTTCCCCCAGATGCGCTGCACTTCAAGGAACGGCAACTCGCGGATATCCTTAGCGGCGAACTCTACCGCCTCGACGGTCCACTCGCTGCGGTCGTGGCACAAGAACGATCCGCACGACGGGCAGTCGTCCAGCACTGCGCCAAAGATGCGGCCGCACGCTTCGCACTCGCGGGAGTCTGGGCCCTTGGCCGTGATGTTTTGCAGCTGTGAGTTGCTGGCGTTGTCATCGGCCGCGGAGCTTGACCACCTTCCCGTGCGCTCGGCCCCGCAGTACATGTACTGGTTACGCAGGCGCCCGTCGCTGTTTAGCTGGTGGCTGAGTTTGGCCAGCTTCTTGACGTTTGCCGAGCTGAGGGTCTGACGTATCTCGAGCACGCGCACGCAGTCAGCGGGTGGGCCGCTTAGTCCGTTGTCCTCGCTTAACATCGCCAGCGTTTCGGATACGCTCCCCGATGTCATGTCAGGCATGTGGACGCCACGGCCAGCTAGCCATGCGGTCATCTTGGCCACTTCGCCCACAGAATTGACCGCGCCTTGCGTTATTTGCTGCAACTCGGCGGTGTAATGGGCTGTCGCGTCTTGCAGCAGGCGCAGGCCGGCCGATAGCGTGGGGCGGTCGACCAACACGCCGCGCAGGTTGATGCGCTGGTCTGCGAGCCACACGTCGCGCTCGTAGGGGGTTAGGTCAGGGATGCGCGACTTGACGTCGTCCTCGGTCGCAACGTCCTGATCGCAGTATTTAAACAGGCCTTGGAAGTCGTCCCAATGTGTCGCCATGGTGCGGCGGTAGGCGGGGCGGCTCTTGGTGGGCGTGTGGGGACGGCATAGCTTCTGGATCAGGTTCTTGCCTGCTTTGTCCTTGTCTTCCGCGCCTAGGGCTTTAGCGGCGTTCGCCAAGCTGCCGGGCAGCCCCCAGCGGCGAGACATTGACATGACGCAGTACGTCTGCTCGATGCGTAGTTCGGGCCAGCCGTACTTGCGAACACAGACAAAATTCCATATAAAAAATTCAAATGTGCTGTTGAACGCCTCGACCTCTCCGCCGTTGGCGACGTGGTTCAGCAAGTCCGCCGGTTGAGGCAGACCGGGCCACCAGCCGCGGCGCCCTTTGCCGTCTTTCAAGTCGTAATATAGGCATAACACCTCGGTCGATGGGTGCTCGGCATATACGCCAGTGCCGACTAGCCCTAGGCCATTCGACGAACCGCCGCCCGCCCCTTTGACCTTGCCGTCGACTATCACAAACCCCGCCTCGCTGTACGTCTCGAAGTCCATCGAAGGGCGCACGGTCGACTGGCCTAGGCCGACGTTCTCGATCACGGTGCCGGCTGGGAGTTCGTCAAGGCCCACTTGGTCCACGTGCATGCCGTCCACTTCCGTGGCGTCGCCCCACCATGCGCTGCCGGACGCCTCGTGTCCTAGCAGCAGCTTAACGCCCGGTGCATGGATAGAGCACTTCCACACGTGCACGGGCTTGCCCAGCGACTGCATATACTCGACCATGTGCCTGGTGCCGTTGCTCTGCCCGTCCCACACGGCGACGAGGGCGTCGGCTTCGTGTGCCATGTCCTCGTTGCGTGCGAACCCTGCGCCTTTGCCTAACGGGCCGTTCCAGTCTGCGGGGTGGCTATGGACGGGCAGGCCGAAGTGGTGCGCGTACTCTTTGCCGTGGGTGTCTGGCCCTCTGGCCTCACCGCATACGACCGCCGTTATCTGCCAAGGGCATGCCGCGATGGCCGCGGCGGTGTCCTGTGGCGTCAGGGTCCGAGTCCCTGCAATGATTGTTTTCATAGGCACCTACCCCCAGATCCAGTTTAGCGCGATAGTTGACGCGCGGATTTTGCCAAAAAAGCCCAACGGCTTGAGCATGACGTAATTTGCATTGTCTACCGCGCGGGGGCCGGCCGACGAGCTGGTGGTCGTGAATAGGCGGTCGTTTTTGCTTAATATCAGGTTGCCGCTGGCATCAAGTTGCGGCTTGCCTTTTTTCTTAGAGTAATGCATGGCGTTAGTCTCCTACAATCGGCACGGCATCAAATACGCGCTTACGTTCTTACGTGTTACCCGCACACCAGCAGTCGGGCCAACGGTGACAACCTCTGCGACGGGGAACCCCTCCCCCGCAAAAATGGTGCTGACTGTCGCACACACGGTGGCCAGCATCTTGAGGTTAAGCCCTGTTGCCGACGCGGTGTCCTCGCGCATGCCATTCGTTGCGCGCTTGATGTCCGGGTATCGGCCGTCGACGGTGGCCAGCGGGTACTCGTTCAGAAACGCCTTTCCGTCACCCGTAAAGGTCAGGGCTACCTCGCTTTTAGCGTTAAACATTTTAAGTTTGGCGTCTAGGTCTTTACGGCAGAGCAGCACGCCGTCGCGAAGGTCGGCAGGCAGGCCGGTGCGGTACGACACGATCACCGCCATGTGCCCGTCGGTGGCGCGCAGTTCGTCCGGCGTGACGTGTACTGCGTTCAAGTAGAAGCGGATGTCTGTTTTAGCCGCGACTTTCAAAAGGCCTTTCAGTAGGTTGTATACGTTCATTTGCATGTGCTCCAAAAGAAGACCGCCCGACGTGGGCGGCCTGTCGGTCCTAGTTGTTTACTGCTGCGGCATCCAGCTGTTGTTTTGTTGCGGCGCCGGTGCTTGCTGCTGTGGCTGTTGGCCCCACTGCTGTTGGCCTTGGGCGGGTGCTTGCTGCTGTGGCTGTTGGCCCCACTGCTGTTGGCCTTGGGCGGGTGCTTGCTGCTGTGGCTGTTGGCCCCACTGCTGTTGGCCTTGGGCCGGTGCTTGCTGCTGTGGCTGTTGGCCCCACTGCTGCTGCGGTTGGCCTTGGGCCGGTGCTTGCTGCTGTGGCTGTTGGCCCCACTGCTGCTGCGGTTGGCCTTGGGCCGGTGCTTGCTGCTGCGGTTGTGCTTGCCCGCCGCCCCATACGCTGCCGACGTCGAACCCACCGCCGCCAATGTTAAGACGCTCGGCGTTCTCACTTGCACGGACGCGGATACCGTCTAGTCGAGCGGCGACACCTTTGGACACGTTGTCATACGCGGCACAGTGCACAACGACGTCAATGTGTTGGCCGTTGAAAAACAGCGGGCCGTATTCCTGGGGGGACATCTGGCGGCCGTTCTCGTCGCGCACGTCTGGTTGACGGAAGGTCGAGCAGTTGATCACCGCGTAACCCGTAAACATGCCGTTAAACTCGTTAGGGCCTGCGGTCCCTATCGGCATGTTGCCGCCGCGTGGCAGTACGCCCTTAAACGGACTGTTTGCCAGTTCTTGCTGCGCCAGCTGCTCAAGGGCAGGTAAGTCTGGGCTAGTCGGTGCTACTAAGATCTTAACATTCCACTTCATGCCCGGCGCTTGCCCCGGCTTAGGGTCCAGTGCTTCTGGGCGCGTGATCCCGTCGTATACAATGATCCCGTTTTGAATCTCGATGTGTGTTCCGTTTCCTAAAATTGGCATGGCTTACTCTCCGGTTGGTTGTTTGTCGAATGCGCGAGAGACGATGCTGTCGTCACGGTCGACTAATTGTAAATTTGTTTTACGATGGGCAAATATTTGCAGCATGCCCTCGACTGTTTGTAATTTGTCTTTGCCTACGCGTTGTTTAATCTGCGTTGGCGTGTACAGGGCGTCGTTTACCACGTTCACGCCGATAGACTGAAACGCGGCACGCGCGGCCTTTTCTTGCCCGTCGCGCCAGTTCAGCCGACCTTGCGCAACCTGGTACGCCTTGACCGAGCACAGCGCGCCTTTGGCTAGCTGCGCCTTGACGTCGTCCTCTAGCGCTTCTTTGCGGGCCTTGACCAGCGACGCGATGCCAGCCAATAGGTCGATCTCCCGCGCTTTGTCGTCCAGTGACATGCGGTCCATTTGATACGGCATGTCGCAGATCGAGCCCCACAGGTACGCATACTCGCGGGCAGCGGGGCAGTCAATGCGACCGAGGCAGTCGCGGCAATGCTTGCCTGCGGTTAGCTTTGGGTCCGTGTCTACTTCGCGAGCCTTGACCGCCAGCTGCTGGAACAGCGGCACCAAGTCACCCAGCAGGCATACATGCTCGTCTACTGAGCCCCACGGGGCATAGGCGAACGGCTGCACGATACGGATGCGCACTTCTGTGTCAAGCGGCATTGCGAATGCTTCGGCCAGCCCCGCCACATAGTCGGCCATCTGCAAGTTGTTTTTTGCACGCACTAGGCGGTGGCCGAACTTGAGGTCACTCAGTACCAGCACTTTGCGCTCTGGGTTGTACAGCGCTAGGTCAAGCGTCCCCCAGTTGTCCGTCGGGTGGATGCGAGTCATGTGGACACGCTGCTCGATTAGCAGGTAACGGTACCCGCCGAAGCGGTTAGCCATTAGCAGCATGTCGTCTAGTATGCACTGTGCACCCTCGGCGATCTCCGTCGTGACGACAGTGCCGTCGGGGTCAACCTTGCCCACCCAGTCCGCGCAGAATAAGTCGGCCTCTAGTTGCGAGCTGCGCCAGTTCTTTGCGCATTGCTCCATCACCCAGTGCGCCGCCGTCCCTTGGATCGTGCGTTCGTTCGGCTCACTGATACGACCGGCGCTAGCGTGTATCGCCCCGGAGCAATTGCCCCATAGGGGCGCACTGCTGGGGGCTAGTCGAGCGTGGGCGCTCATGCTGGCACCTTAGCAGACAGTGTGGCGTACAGCGCTTGGAACATTTGCGCTTGCACTTCTGGTGGTTGCGTCCAGATCATGTCCGGCGTCATGTTGTTGGCTGGGTACGCCTGATCAACGTCTGCCTGTGTGATGTGGCCAGCGGTTTGCATCTCTGACACCCACGCGAAGAACTCGCCAGCGTTGCTTGGCGCTTTGGTTTCTTGCTTTGGCGCGCCCCATACGCTGCCGACGTCGAGTTGTGGCTCGGCGATAGTCGCTGGGCGGTTGGTGACTTTTAGCAGCTCGGCCGCGTACCATGCGTCGTACTCGTCCTCGCTCGGGCCGTTTTCACCGCCGCGCTTTTTCCATTGGCCCTTATTCTTGCCGCTGGCGTAAAACGGCTTTTCAGCCTTAGCGCACATACTAGCGTCAAACGGCACGCCCTTATTGTCCACTCGTTCGGAAGCACTGGCACCGGTAGTGGCCTGCGTGTCCGCCGTCTGGGTTTCGCCTGTTGTAGTACCCGCGGCCGGAGCACTGGCTGCAGGCTTTCCCGCTGCTTCGGCTTCAAAGTCGTAAACAGCCGCTTGGTCGAGGGCTGCTTCGGCCTCGTAGTGCGCCTCGTTGCCTTTTGTTACGCGGTCCAGTTCGGCGTCGGCTGCTTCTTCTGCTAGCGTTGGACTTGGCGCAGCGCGGTGTACCGGCGCGCCAGCTGGCGCAGGGCTGTTAGCCAACGCAGCGCCTTGGCCTATGGACGTGAGCGCTTGGCCTATCGCCAGTGCGATGTCCTTGCGGTCTGCTGGAAATTCGATCTTAATCATTCGAGTTGTTCTCCGTCGTGTTAATGTGTGTTGACGTAATAGACTATAAATGATAATTTTCCCTAAAGTCAATAACTATTTTCTACGGAGCAAATAAGGGTGATAAAACTCAGGCACTACCAAGAGAAAGTAAAAGCCGAAGTGATGGCGGAGTGGGAGCGAGGGAACCGCAACGTGCTGGCAGTAATGCCGACCGGAGCGGGGAAGTGCCTCGGGAGGGGGACTCCGGTCCTGATGTTCGACGGTACGGTCAAGCCCGTGGAGCTGGTGGCAGCGGGGGACGACCTCATGGGCCCCGATAGCCAGCCTAGGCGGGTTCTGTCTACCTGCACCGGACGCGAGACGCTGTACCGCGTGACGCCTGTCAAGGGCGACCCGTACGTAGTGAACGAAAGCCACATTTTAAGCTTAAAAAAGACAGGGACGCACGAGGTTGTCAACCTCAGTGTAGGGGAATACTTGCGATCCAGCCGGGCCTTTAAACACACCCACAAAGGGTGGCGGGCGGCGGTATCGTGGGGCGAGTCGGCCCTAAGCCCCGCGGTGCCGCCGTACCTGTTGGGCATCTGGCTCGGCGACGGATCGTCGCGCGGGCCATCTGTGACCACAGCAGACCCAGAGGTCGCGGACTACTTGCGCGAGTTTGCTCTCGCATCTGGCCAAAACCTCCGCACAGAGGCGCTGCCGGGTAATGCCGCGAACACCTACCATCTGTCGAGCGGGTACCAGCGCAGCGGGTCCACTAGGTCCGCATTGCGCGCACTGGGCCTGTTGAATAACAAGCATGTCCCGCACGCGTATAAAACAGGGTCGGACGCACAACGTATGGAGCTGCTAGCTGGCCTCTTGGATTCGGACGGCTACCTCACGCACGGCGGGTACGACGTAGTGTTCAAAGTGCGGAGGCTTGCCGATGACTTGGCGTTTGTCGCCCGTTCGCTCGGTTTCGCGGCGTACGTGACCCCCTGCAAAAAAACTTGCACGAACACGGGGGCGACCGATGCGTACTTCCGCATTTCTATATCGGGAGACTGCGCCCGCATCCCCACCAAGCTGGAACGCCACCAGCCGCCAGCGCGTAGACAAAAAAAGTCAGTGCTCGTTACGGGCTTGACTGTCGAACCGATAGGAGATGGCGACTACTTCGGTTTTACGATTGACGGGGACCACCTTTTCATGTTGGGCGACTTTACCGTGACGCACAACACCGTAACCTTTGCCAGTATCGTGTCAGAACATAAGGGCGCAGCGTGCATCGTGGTGCACCGGCGCGAGATCTTGTCGCAAATATCGCAGGCGGTGGCGCTGGTGTCCCAAGACCTAGCAGGACAAGGGAAAATGCACCGTGTCGTCGCACCGCCCAAGACTATCGCCATGATCCGCCGCAAGCACTTGGAGAAGTTCGGCCGCTCGTTCGTGGACCCGCAGGCGCACATCGGCGTGGCCAGCGTGCAGACGTTAACCAGTGCGGCCACCGCCAAAGACAAACGGTTGCAGGCGTGGGTGCAGCAGGTCACGCTGGCGGTGTTTGACGAGGGACACCACTACGTCGAGGCGGGTTTCTGGGCAAAGGGCGTCAACATGTTTGACCGTGCAAAACGTTTATTTGTGACGGCCACGCCAGAGCGCGCAGACGGCACCGGCTTGGGCAAAGGCGAGGGCGGGTTCGCCGATGTGATGGTCGAGGGCCCCACAGTTAAGCAGCTGATCGACTGGGGCCACTTGTGCAAGTACACATACTACTGCCCCGACTCGGACGCGGATTTCAGCCAGGTGGCGGTCACGGCGTCGGGCGACTTTAACGCGCAGGCTATGCGCTCGCGGGTTGTTGAGTCCCACCTCGTTGGCGACATCGTCGGGCATTACCAGAAGTTCACGCCAAACACGCAGGCGATCTGCTTTATGGGCGACACTGCGACGGCGGACGAGGTGGCGGCCGCGTTTACGGCGGCAGGCGTCAAGGCCGTGTCACTAAACGCTAAAACGGACGACGCAGAGCGCGAGCGGGCGCTGGTGGCGTTCGAGCGCGGCGACGTTGCGGTGTTGGTCAATGTTGACCTGTTCGACGAAGGGTTCGACGTGCCGGCCGCGACGACGTGCATCATCGGCCGACCTACCATGTCGCTGGCCAAGTACATGCAGATGGTCGGGCGGGTGTTGAGGACGGCGGACGGCAAGACCATGGCATACGTGATCGACCCTGTGCGCAACTGGGAGAGGCACGGGCAGGTCACGTTCCCGCGGCAGTGGTCACTCAAAGGCCGCGAAAAGTCCGACCGCGAAAAGTCCGACCGCCCACAGCAGCGCGTCTGCTTGTCCTGCTCGCAGCCGTATGAAGCGTTCCGCCTGCTGTGCCCGTACTGTGGCATGCTGCCAGACCCGCCGGAGCGTAGGACACCCGAGCAAGTAGACGGCGACCTAACAGCGCTCGACCTCGATGCCCTTAACGCACTGTTTGCAGCAAAGGACGCCGCCAACATGGACGACGACGAGTTTGCCCGCGGACTGTTCGCCCGTCGCGTTCCGACCATCGGCCACGGCGCACAGCTCAAACGGTTCCGCGCGACCAAGTACCGCCGCGGCGTACTGGAGAACCTGATCGGCTGGTGGGCAGGGCATCAAACAGGGCGCGAGCCGGCCGAGGTCCAGAAGCGGTTTTACCTGCGTTTTGGTGTCGACATGCTGTCAGCCATGGCGCTAGACCTGAACGCAACCGACGAGCTGATCGAGAAAATCGCCAGCCGATTTGATAGCGACTTAAAATAAATGCAAATAACGTTTGCATAAGCAAATGGCGTTTGCTATAGTTACTACATCGAAACGAAACACACTTTAGAGAGAAATTAAAATGACTACATCAAAAGCATACAAAATGATTAAAAACACACTTGAGCACTACAAATTCCTAGACCTTGACACTGTAGTTAAGCAAGCCAAAAAGATGCACCCTGAATCATTCGAGGCAATTGCTAAGGCAGAAATTAAAATTATACAGGAGTCTATGGGGCTTTAAGCCCCTAGGTTTTTATTATGTGCAATGCTTGCAAGGTTTATAACGGGTATCCAATAGACGGATGCAGAAAGGCAAGGGTAGGGTTTATTAAGTCTGAAAAGGCGAAGGGAAACTTTCAATCAGCTTGGAGGTTTTACCTTTTAAATCCAAAAGGGATAAGTAAGAGAACATTTGAGGACCTTTAAATGAAATCAATAAATGCAAATAACGTTTGCATAAGCAAATAACGTTTGCTATAATTACTACATCGAAACGAAACACACTAAGGATTACAAAATGACTTACGAATACGCATACACTAAAGGCTTTAACATGGTTAAGTTCGATTTTGAAGGTAATTTCCTTATAGTTGGCAATGATGTTAGCGACAGCGATTTGTTCACGATGGCCAACATGCAAGATGTAGCTGGTTGGGAAATGATAGACCTTTAACAACCAATAGCCCCTCGGGGCTCTAAGGACCTTTAAATGAAATCAATAAAAAACATACGCGAGTTCGCAGAGTCACAGGGCGAGTCGCGACAGGTGATCGAGAACCGAATCAAAAAAGGCTGGAAGTTTGGAGTGCTTGACGGTGAGGCAGTAATGTACCCGCCGTCGTGCATTAGAAAGGTCAAAGGGGCCTTGAGCAAATACACATAACGGAAAAATTAACGCCCGCACATAGCGGGCTGTTTTTTGTTTGGCGGTTATTTCCCCTCACTTTTCTGAGCGCTCCGCCCAGTCAATTTCCTTGATACGTTCGACCATGTCGGCGACTTGCTCCAAGACGACGAGCGCCCGTCGTATGTTGTTGTCACGTTCGCCATTAAGCGCCGCGGCCTGTGCGACTGCGTGCCCTTTGACGAGGTGGTCGTGTATTGCGCCCTGTATGCCCTCCGACCTTATGCTGGTCAGCGAGAGCAACAGCGCGACACGTTCGGCCGATTCGTGGCCGGGCAGCAAACGCTGCATCACTTCGCCGCCTTGCGTATTGCAATGCGCATGCGGTTTAACTGCCCGCGGGCGGCGCTCACGTTCAGGTCGGTGCATGCTGGCGGCTCGGGGTCGTTAACGTCCCACTGCTTGCCACAGTGGCTGCAGTGCATCTGGTCGCTGTGTTGGCGTGCGTTCTTATGTTGTGTGGTCATAGTGCGGCCCTCGCCTGCGCCTTGAGTCCGTCGTCGGCCCTCATGGCGTGCTTGTCCTTGTTGGCCATGCCTTGGGCGATCACTGCCAGGCACTCGTCCTGCACCGCTTTGCGCATGACGTCCCGGCGTAGGTTCTCCATGGTGCCGATGTGGTGTTGGATGGCTTGCGGGGTAAGGCCGACCGCTTTGGCGACCATGTCCCGCGTGACTTTGGTGTAGCCGTGCATGATGGACAGCTGCAAGGCGGCTCCCATCACCTCGTCGCGGCGGTCTTTGGCTAGTTTACGTTTCATGTTGGTGTTTTCCTCGTAGTAAATAAGGGACATAATGCCCCTTATTTTCCCCGTAGTCAATAGACCCGATAGTTAGTAATCGCCATTCGTTGCCCGCCGCCCAAGTCAAGCACGATCATGCGCTTGAGCCTAAGCACGACGGGCGCGCCGGAGAACATCCCGACGGCCGCTTCGAGCGTTGGCGCGGATACCGGCTGCGAGTGCGACACCGGCTTGCATGTGTCCGCGGGGTACGGCGTTATGTAGACTTGCATTTGGCTGCCTCCTCTCTGGCGCGGGCGGTGTCCGCGTGTTTCTGGACTAACTCTATGCCCAGCGGGGTGCGGCCTTCTATGATGCACGCCTCCCCCACCGCCCCCGACCCGTAGAAGGGGTCGAGGATCACGTCCCCAGGCTTAGAGCAGTTACGGACCAAGCGGCGCAAAAAAAGCACCGGCTTGGGCGTTGGGTGGCCGTACTTCTTTTTGTCTGCCACGTTCATGGGCGACATGTACAGTGTGGACGCGTCGGCGTACGACCCCGGCATGCACCTCGCCCCCTTGCGGAATAGCAGGCAGTACTCGGTGTCCGACAGCATCTTGCCGTGGTACGTCGGCGGCGTGTTGGTCTTCACCCACTTTAGGATGTCAAAGCTGCACTTTTTGCCAGTGACAAAGTAGTCCAGATACATGGGGATCTGTGCTTTGTTGCAGAAAAAGTACATGTTTATCCTTTTGCACACTCGCACCAGCTCGTCCAGCACTGCCGGGTCGAAGCCCGACACGATCCCGGCGTCCACGATCTCGTCGTTCATCCCTTGTATCGACTTGGCCAGGGGGGACTTGTTGCGCCCCCCGGCGGTGGTGTTGTCGATTTGGTACGGTGGGTCCGTGATCACCGCGTCGACGCTGTTGGACGGCATGGTGCGCAGTGCGGCGAGGCACTCCATATTGATCACCATGACAGGCTCCCTGTGCTAAATTCAAAATGCCCGCCTTTCTGCTGGACCAGCGAGCCGAACGCGGCCTGTGCTTGTTCGTGGGCGGTGTTGCCCCACGTCCAGCCCGGTTTTTTCTCCTCGACCGCCGCGAACTGGCCGACGGTGGTGCCGACGTGTTGCGGGAGGATCAGCAGCGGCTTGATCCCAATCAGGTCAGACGACTTTAACTTGGCGTTTAACTTGCTTGAGTCGTTGCACAGGCCCCAGCGTAGTGGCGGCCGCACGATTTCAAACCGGAAGCTGCAAGACGGGCAGACGTGCTGCTCCTTAGTTTTAAGCGCGCCCACGTTATTGCGCCACAGCAGGCCACCAGCACGCGCGGCCCGCATTCGGTCATGTGCCTGCGCCCAGTCTTCGCTGTGCCCTTCCTCGTCCGGTGCGGGGGGAAAAACACCCGCTAGCTGTACGGCTTGCAGTTCGTGCGCTGCCTGCGGGTGGCGTCGCGCCCATTCGGCGTATGTGGTCATTCTCGGCCCCCAAGCTTAACAAACTGATCAAGGAACGCGCGCTCGGCGACCTTGGCGGACCATGGGACGATGTCGTACGCGTACGGCTCAACGTCGGGGAAGCACCCCAACGGCAGCTCGAACGATACGGCCTCCGTTAGCAGCAGGCGGACGTCGCACACCTTGACGGCGGGGTGGCGGGTGGCCACGTGGTACTTGGCGTCGATTTTTTCGTGGTAGTCGAGCTCCATTTCAATGAACGCCGGGTCGTTTAAGTAGGCTTTAAGCGGCGAAGACAGGTCGCCGTATATGGCCTCGGGCGCGTCGTGAAGAAGGGCAGACAGTCGCAGTGCTTCTGGGCCGATCAAGTGTGACGCGTGGACGCAGTGCTGTGCGACAGAGTACGCCCCAACGTGTCCCGTAAACCGGTTAATGTGTGACAGCGCGAAGGCGATAACCTCAATGCTGGGCAGGTCCTCCCCGAACGTGTGCAGCGTTTTGTCTCGCATTACTATGGATCTCATTGGGCTAACTCCTTGGCGATGGCGTGCACGATCCGGCGGCGCTGCGTATGGGACAACATACCGAGTTGCAGTTCGATGGACGCGCGCGGGTACCGCATTCGGTCGGCTTCGACCACTTCACGCGCGGAACTGACGATCAGCGGTAGGCCCGCTTTACGGCTAACTGACACGGGGTTAAGTTTAAGGGTCTGCGCTACGGCTCGGGACGTTACGCCGTCCCACCCGTGCGACTCTGCCAGCTCGGCGGCGGCCAGTGCTAGGTCTTCTAGTTTCATTTGGTTGCATGCTCCGTTTTGTTAATGTTGATTAACTTTAGCGCATGCGGTCGGGAGGTGTCAACAAGCAGATAAAAAAAAAGCCCATGGAGAGGTGGGCAAAGGGTTGGTCAGGTGAGCAAGCCGGATAACTGTACCATGAGGTGCGCCTTCTTGCAATCGGGCGGCACTCCGGCCTGCCACGCCAGCCAATAACGGGCCAACTTGTGGCGCTGGTGGGCCTTCGTCATCGGCCCAGGCACATACCCGAACTGGCGAGCCCATGCGAGGAACACGGGGCAGATCGGCGGGGTCATGGCAGCTTTGCCATTTCAGCATGGATGCGCTTGATCAGCTCCGCGTACCCCGTGTCCATGCTCGAGTGCGTATCGCAGCAGTCCGCCATGTCGTAGCACTCCCGCAATAAGAGGCGCAGGCGGCGCACTTCTTCTAGCACAATGCGGTAGTTAGCCGAAAGTTGGGGGATGGTCGCTTTTTCGCGCTCGAGGTGCGTCATCGCTTGGTACAATAGCGGGTCCATCATTGCAAAAGGCTTGGCGTAGTGCAAAACGCCGTTAATAGCGGCGGTAATGTCGCACGCGTGCCTAGTCTGGGGGTTATCGTTCTTGCTCATGCCTTGCTCCTTATTATCGGCTTGACGCCGGTCTGTTGGTTTCGGTTCTCCACGCGCCCGTCGTCTAGACGGACGGTGACAAAGTGGCCCCCGTGGCTCAATACGGTGGCTTTGATGCCATCGCGCAGCAGTTTGACCCGCTGCCCGTCAAGCGCTTGGCGTAGCGTCAGCATGGCTGGTGCCTCTCAACTACGGTGCAACCGGTGTTGACGGAACGGTGCATTATGCAGCCGTCCGTCTTGCGAAGTCGTGCGACGCCGGCACGCATGCGCACTACGGTGACGTCGATCTGCTCTCTGTTTAGTCGTACGCGCAGGCCCACACAGCACTGGCGTAGCGTTGCCGGTAATACTTCCATCTATTTCACCAAAGCCAGCGGCGGCTGGTCCATTACGGGGTTAAGTAGCGGGGCCAGCATGAAACCGCGCTTGCCTTGTCTTGCTACGCCGTGCACTCCATGGCTTCGCAGCCAGCGCGCAACCTCGTTAAGTTCTCCTTTGTGTGCGTTGCTCATGCCGACGGCGGTGGCCAGCTCTGAGCACGTCATGTGGATGGTCGGCTCTGCGTCGAAGTTGACCCGCGCCGACAGTAGCTCGTCAACTCGGCTGACTGCCTTGAACTGGTCGTTGCGCCGTGCACAGTGCTTGTTCTCGTCAGGTGATAAGTGCCACGTTTGGCCAGACAACACCTCGGCGTACGCCTGCGCCCATGCTTGCTGCACGTTGACGCGGTGTTCGTGGTTTATATGCGTGACGCGAACGGGCCAAAACCGGCGGTTGCCTGTGTCGTCCACTAAAAAGTTAATCTGGTTAACGGACGCCATGAACGCGGTAGTGCGTGGAAACTTGCTAGCGGTGCGCGCGTATGGCAGGCGGATGTCGTCCCGCTGCTTTGACATAAACGACTTTAAGTCCGCGATGTCTGCTTTGTTGAACGTCCCGTCGAGCTCCCCTAGTTCGATCAGCCAATGACTGACGGCGGTCTTTACGCTGTCTTTGTCCCTTGGGTCTAGCATCACCCCGTCAGCCCTTAGCGTTGGCGGGCATAGCGTGCGGAAAAACCGTGTTTTACCCGCCCCGCCCATTTCGTCAACCCACACGATGGCGCTTTCAAACCCTAGCGTGTGCCCGGTACCGCAAGCAATCGCCCCGCGCATCCAACGGCGGAACAACATCTCGCAGATGTCCGCCTCCTCGCCCTCGGCCAGCGTGACCTGCGCGAACAGCTGCCCGACGTGGTCCTGCCCGTCCCACTTGCACGACTCGACCATGTCCCGCACTGGGTTGACATAGTTCTCGTTAGCCATTGCGCAGATCATGCTCGGGACGTCGCCCTTGGGGTATCGGTTGAGGTTGGCCAGACTGATCATGTGACTGAGTGCGGCCTCGTCTTGTAGCGCTCCGCCTTGCTTGAATCCCGGCATCGTCAAAGTCAGGTCCTTGCTGATCTCGTTGAACGTTATCTCGACACCATACGCGGCGGCCATGATGCGGAAATTCTCGACGGTCCCTGTCGGCTTCTCGTCCTTCCCGCTTGTGTGGTACTGCAGCCAGTGGCGTGGGTTGATTGGCATATTCTGCGGCACCACCGTGCTGGTGTCGTTCTCCGGCATGTAGTCCCGCGCCTTTACCTGCGGCTTGGCGACGTCTCCTCCTTGGATCACGGCCTTGACTTCCGGCGTCAACCGTTTGGCGTCCTTGAGACTGCCCTCGAGTTCGGCGCGTAGTAGGGTGCGTTCCATCTCGCAAAACGGCCCGTTGGTGATCCGCTCGACCAGCGTCTGCACTTCGGCCAGGTCGCACGCGTCGCGGCGAACGTCAGCCATTAAGTCCTTGAACGTAGCGCCGCCGCTTGCCTGCTTTTGGAACGCTAGCGCAGCGATTGACCCCAGCACGAACACTCGCCCGCCGTGGGCTTTACTGTCTAAAAACGCCCCTTTGCTGTCGTGGTAAATCTTGCCAACGGGGTGGCGGTTGTTGTAGTCAGGCTCGAGCGGGTCAAGACAAACAACGTTATGATATTGCTCTGGGTTCATTAGGATGTCAGCGACGGTGACGGTCCCGCGCCCGTAGGCCAGTTCGATCGGGAAGTCGTTCGCCAGTATGCCCTTGTCTTCTGCTACGTCGTAGCGTGCGCGCACTTCGTCAGGGCTGACGCCTTGCTGCTGAGCAACGTTGCCGATATGTACTTCACGTTGCTGGGCCGATGCGGTTAGCGTGGCTTGCTTGGCGGCGTGCACCAGCTCCGAGTATTGGCGCTCCTCGTCAGTGGTCAGGTCAGGCAGTGCGGTGCGGGTGTCAAGCAGTCCGCCCTCTACCGGTAGGCCCGCTGGTGGGTTGCGCACTAGGCCGGGGCCGCATACTGCACCAGCTGCGAAGTCCAAGCGGCTAGGCTGCCACACTGACGAGTCTATCAGACTGCGGACCAACTGCGCCCCGTTCTGGGCCAACTCAATGCGACCATGGCCTCGCAACCACATACGCTTAAACAGCACTTGACCCGCCCGTGGTGCGTCGGATACGTCCGCCACCGCCAGATAGATGCGCTGGCCTTTGAGCCCTGCGAGTTCTTCACCGGTGGACGCGTCGAAGATATTACCGGATGCGCTGGGGCGCCACAGCCAGCCAGCAGTCGATGCGGCGGGTAGCACTGAGAACAGGGTGCCTATTAGCGCGTCACGACTCAACGCCACACCACCATCGGCGGGGTCGTAGTCCAACATCATAAAACCGCCACCGCTCGGCCAACTGAAGAACCGGTCAGACCGTGTTATTGCTCCGGGCGTGCTAGACAGATAACGCTCACTGACGATCGGCGCCTCTGCTGCTGGTGGGATGCCGTACGCCACCGCCTGGTTAGGCAGCAGACTATCGAGCAGTGCGTTAAGGTCGGCCATGCTGCTGACGTCAGCGTGGCTTGCGTGCCCTTGGGTCATGTGGGCGCTTGACACTTTTTCCAACGTGCCGTCGGCGCGTCTGCTGATATGTTTTGTCAGCGTTGACGGCTTAGTGCTACTTACTATTGTTATTTTCATTTATATAAGCCTTGATACTTTCAACACAAAAAAGGGTCTTACGTGGCGTCGTGCGTTGGGTCTTAATCTTACCGTCTCGTGCCAGTCTGTGTGCGTGTGTTGTGTGTATGCGCAGCATTGCCGCGGCTTCTTTCACCGGGATCATGTCGCTCATGGCGGTTACTCCGTTATGGGTTCGAGGGCGTTGGGGTGTATGTAGCGCGGGCGCGGGTCGTCCGAGAGGGTAACGGACAACAAAGCGACGTTGAAGTGACGGTCCACTCTGCACGTCCCGCCGTCTTTGAACGTGCGAAAGGTGCCCCAGTTGAGCCCGTGCGGCGGGTTGTTCGCCTGCGGCAAGCGGTCAAGGTCCGCGCATTTGATCACGCTCTCGCATCCAGCGTGGTCTTGCCACTGCACCCTGACGCGGTCCGGGCCGATGAAGTCGACGACGTGGCATTGGAACTTTCCGCGGCGCGTTGTTCGGTAGGTGCCTGCTAGCAGGCCGTATGGGGTTTTCATCTGGCTAATTCCTCGTTCTGGTGGTTATGCTTCTTATACTACGACGCACCCAGAAGGATGTCAACCTGCCGAGGTGCGCAACTCGGGTGCACATCAATAAAAACGTTGTGCACAAGGTGCACGTCTCTGGGTGCACGTCTTTTAGGCGGGTGCACATAAAATGCACGTCTTTTTGCACCATGCGCACCTCCCGCAGCCAGCGCTGGGCGTGGGATTGCGGGGCTCAGGTGCATAAGGTGCACATCTACTATAAAGTTAATATGTTTATATATAAAACGGGGTATAAACATGCGAACGCCTACACGTATAGGAAATATGAGCACGATGTGCACATGTGCACCAGCTAAAATCGTGCTAAAATCGGCATAAATCACGCGAGGGCAAGAAAATGATAGAAATCGACATGAAACGGGTCGGCGTGCTGCAAGACAGACTCGAAAAGCTAAACGCGCGCGGCTTGCCGTTCGCACAGCGCAACACGATCAACGACATGGCGTTCGCAACCATGCGAGAGGCGAGGGAGACTATCCGCTCAGAGTTCACCACGCGCAATAGCTGGACCGTTCGGAGCGTTAAGGCCGAGCGGGCAAGGTCTACCCGTGACAGCGCCCTTGTCGGCTCTACAGAGCGGTACATGGCCGACCAGGAGTTCGGCGCGACGGGAGGCCCGACCAACATTCCGACCCCGGCATCGGCAGGACAGAGCAACCGGTCAAAGACCCGCACGCGTGTGGTGCGCAAGGCCAACCGCATGAACGCGATCAGCTTAAAGCGTAACCGCATCAAGGTCGGGGACCAGCGCCAGCGCAACATCGCCACGGTCAAGCAGGCCAAGGCGGACGGCCAGCGGTTCGTATACCTTGAGCGTGGGCGCGTCAAAGGGATCTACCGCGTCATGGGGACCAAGCGAAAGCCTAAGACTCGCATGGTGCAAAACCTGTCGCGCCGCGTGCGTGTAGTGCGTGCCCGTCCGTGGCTCGCCCCTAGCACAGCGACGGTGGTGGCACAGCGCGACCGCCTGTATGCCGTGCGCCTGCAGGAGCAGCTGCGCCGGGTGAGGTAGGTTCTTCCAGCGCTCAGCCACAGCCCCGCGTTTAGAATCGACCCA
>Ga0208795_1000074_pt1 | contig 43428 bp, 27 predicted proteins | sample CB_VirMetaG_6_FD_184541 | JGI IMG/M metagenome (GOLD analysis project Ga0208795, IMG submission 184541) | Freshwater to marine saline gradient viral communities from Chesapeake Bay - CB_1508_2 Viral MetaG (SPAdes) (version 4) | ecosystem: Environmental > Aquatic > Marine > Coastal | place: USA... | reverse complement strand
CTTCAGTATCAAATTCATGGAATGCCGCGGTAGTTAAAAATCTACTAATTAAGTTTGTCTTGAAACTATCTAAATCTTCAGCAATTACATTTAACTTATTTAGGTATCCATCAAATAAACTTGTTCTAATATCTATATTCCATAAACCATCAATAGGCCAAGTTATTTTTCTATTTATAATCTGATACTTTCCATCATCATCAGAAACAGGAACTTGGAAAGTTGCCGTGTATTTTGGACTAACTAACCTATTAAGAAGAAAATCTTCAACCTCATCGAATGGGTCTTGAAACGCCTTCTCAGTTTCAAACTTAGTTGGCTTAATTACAATACTATCTGTTGTTGAAGATACGCCTGAGAAAGGATTACCAACAACAACAAAAGTTACAGTACCTGCAGATAATTTAACTGACGGTGTAAATTCATATACAGGATATTCAACTTCTAAATCATTAACATAAATTGCGTATTTTCCATATTGTTCAGTCAAATTTCTCAACGGACTAACCGCAAATGGTCTAACAGAAATATTTCTTGTAGCATTTTCAGAATAGTCAATGTCAAATGGGTTTTTAAACCTTTTTACATCAATGGTTAATGTTGTTAAGTTTTCTTGGGTATCATATGAAATATTATACGCAGTGTTTCCTGTTGTATAATCATAATACAATCTATCTACATCAATAGATGCGGGAAAGAAATTAATTATTTTTGTAATTGACGCACTAAATCTCTTTTGTAATGAACCATAAAGAGTAAAGTTTGTTATTTGACTTATATCATAGTTTGGATAAACTCTATAATTTTTTGCAATAAGTGTACGAGATTCTAATAAGTTACCAACCTGTAAATCTTCTAAGTTAATTGGTTGTGAAAAAACACCTGTGTTGAAACTTCTATTAACTTTCTCAACAACAGATGTTGTAAACTCAAAGTTGCCTTGAGTCAGACCTCCCCCATCAACAGTTTGTAAACCTACAATGTTGTCAGAGAAAGTTCCACTACCATTTCCAGGAGCAGGAGGATATCTGTACTTATTACTCGCCATTAACTAACTATGTTTGTGAAGTTTTTACTGAAATCAATATTATCACCTCTATCTTGACGAACCTCAAACAATAAGTTGTTAAACTCATCTCTAACCTCAAACAAGTTGTATTGTTTGTAGATATTATTTTGAGTGTCGTAGATTGTGTAGATACCATCCTCAATACTCTTAGTTTGGTTACCGTAAAGAGCAATTCCAAGAGTATCCACATCATAATTAGCCACTTGAATATCAAGAGTCATTGGATTAAAAAATGTATTTGTTACAATGATATTTTGATTTGGTTGACCGATGTATGGTGTTGCCGATGGTTTGTTTGTCGGTGCACTGGTTGGAGAAACTGTACAGAATAATAAATCACTACCACTGTCAACATATCTATAACGAATTGCTTTTTGTGATGTATTAACTAAGTTTGTCACAACTGGCTCACAAAAGAATGATGATGTAATAATTCTATAAAAGTTAGGAATTTTCGTACCGTCAGAGTTTAAATATTCAACTCGAAAACCTACAAGACCCTGGTTTACGAAACGGTTTCTGTAATTTTGTGGAACATTATTTAAATCTATTATAATACCTTTAACATTTGGTAATGATGATAAAACACCACAATCCGTGATGGTTGTTCTAATTTCTGCAGGTCTAATAAATAATGTATATATTCCTAGTTGATTAAATTCTGATGCGGGTAGTTTTAAATTGTACAAACCACCTAATATCTCTACGCCAGCATTTCCACCTGTTTGGTTATTGTGGAAATATGGTTTGAGGATACTGGCAGCATCTAATTTCTTTAAAATAAAATTCTCGGTTACGTCTCTTGAGGGTGTGTAATTAAGGATAATTTCCACATCTTCAGGAGACATGTCTGCTGGTCTTGTTGTTCCGTATGTTCCTAACGCCATTTTTTTATTCGTTTATGTTGTAGAAACCATATCCATAACGGACAAGGTCTCCAAGATTATCGACTTCTCCAAGCCTCTGTAGTCCTTCATATGCTGAATTCTTACCTCTTTCAATAAATATTTGTGATTGTATTTCTGGTTGCATTGCAACGTCTAATAAATTTTCTTCTTTTGTAAGTGGTACCGCAATTAAGTCATTTGCAGTAAAACCTGAAGAATTAAATAAAAATAAAGTTCTACCATTATTGTAATCATAGTAGGTTATATCATTAATTGTATACGATGTATAATCAACACCTATTGTAAGGACTCTACCATATTGTTGACCATCTTGATAAATTATAACTGAAGGGTCATACGGATTTTTTCCATATGTTTTTAAATCAGTTAATTTAGATTTTGTAAATCCTGTAACCAAATAAGGAACCGTCATATTTGCCGAGGTTACTTGAGCTTCAACAGTATTTTCTGAATCCCCACTAAATAAAAATTTATACGTTGATGATGTTCCTGTCCAATTACCACTATCAGATGAGAAAGTTATCTCACCATCTAAATTATTTACAGTAACACCTGTAATAGGTAAACTAATTGGTTTTGTGATGTTTACCACACCCCACGGGTTTGTTTGGGTTAATTTAATATAATAATTAGAAGGGTTTGTATTATAATTGTGTGTTATACTTGATAATGAGAAGGACTCAATATTAGAACCGTCTCCCCAATCAATTTGATATGACGAAAATTGATTTAATCCTATAAATTGTTCAGAAGTATTATAAACAGTTATATTATATTTGTTGGCTGTAGTTGCAGAATACAAAAAATTAGTAATTGCATCATATTGTAACATTAACCCGTCAAATGGACTAAAGTAACCCATATCATTAAAGGTTTCTGTAAACAAAATAGGTATAGTAAGACCAGTCAGTAAACTAGTACCCCCCGTACCACCACTTAGTATTTCGGACATTCCTGAATAAACTCCAAAAGTATTTCCACTGAATGTTTCTTGAACAATATCAGTACTTAATACTTCAGGTGATATTCTAATATAATATTCTTGAGTTTCCATTATGGGTTAACATATTCATACCATTTTATGGGTGTTGTGGTCCCTACCCTCGTTAAATTACCCTGAGGGTCTTCGTAGTAAATTTTATATTCGTAATTTTGGTAGTCCAAAATACACTTATAATAAAACTTGTTGTCCTTATTAAAATTGAATTTATCAGGCATAGTACCCTGACATTCGTTCATCATTCTAACAAATTCACCAGTTTTTCCATTATAAAATTTGGCACTCATGTAAAATTCAGAAATATCCAAATAATCGGTATTCTTTAACCAATACATGAAAAATCCTTCTTTATCACCAATATAATCTAAAACATATTCAGGTTTCTTTATATTAACAGTTGTCGGTTTGTTTGTTACACCTAATTGAGCTGTTTCAGTAAGACCTTGTTGTGTTGGAATTACAACGGTAAAATAATTTTTTTGACTTTCACTACTTTTTGTATCATAAAAATCTAACTTGAAAAAACTGTTTTTAAAGGAGTTTGCAAAGTAGTATATTTCATCAGGAGTAAATCCTTCATTTTGATATGAATTAGTCCATAGGTTACAGTTGGTAGTACCCGTAACATTAATTGAATTATTATCATAAAAATAAAATGTATAATTAATATCGGTTTTAACATCAGACCCATCCCAAAATGAATGTGGAAATCTTGTAACTTCAAAATCTTGTACAGGATTAATTACTTGATTTATCGCATAATCTTCATACTCAACAAATCCTTGTTCTTTACCTAAATTGTCAAATTCTAAAACAATGGGTATATTGATTTGTTGTGTTGTTGGTGATAATGTTATACGATAATTATTATTCACAGTTATCAATTATTGCTTGGTTTATATCTTGGTAATAAATACCTTCGGTGTTTCTTAGTACAGGTGTTTGTAAAAACAATATTTGTCTAAATGGATAATGTGAGTTATTAATAAAAGGACTATCCACCCCAATACCATCACTGTCTATATAACCATATGGGTACAAATCTCTCCATCTCCATTCTCTATCATTCTGAGAATAAAAAGAATAGGTAGGTATACCATCAACCTCATTCTTATTCCCTGTTTCAACATAATCTGAAAACATCTTTATTGGTACATCATAATGAGGTTTATAACAATATCCCGATGGTAATGTTAATGAACTATTATCTTGGAATAATAATGGATTAAAACTATATTTGTGATTAATTGGGGATAATACAGTTTCCTTTTGTTCGTAATCATTCCACTCACATATATCTCCCTTAATAACATCACCAATTTTTAAATCTTTGTTGTAGTAAAATGTATCACTACCGATGGTATAACTATCGACAGGTATATTATCTTTATTTTTTAAAGAATCGTGAGACCACCAAGTATCTTCATTTACTGAATCAAAATTAAATTCCCAACCAATATCAATTGCACTATTATTTGTACTTGGATTATATGGTTTATTAAACCAACCCATATAACCTTTATTTAATATTGTCACAAATAGATTAGTTAGAGGTTTTAAATTATTATCAACTAAACCTGTAATATCAATATCCTTATCAAATGAGTAAGTAAAAACTTGGTTTCCTTGTTTATATGAAATTCTTTCAACTTTGTTCGGTGTTAATCCACTATATTCTAATTTCCTTCTAGTTGTAAAAGATGTATTTTCAAAGCCACCCTTAACTAAATCTAAATCATCAGCGTCTGTCAGTATCTTATGTAATCTAACATAATATTTAGATGTTGTTTCACCACTATTTTTTAAATCAATAATTCTTTTAAATGTTCCCGTACTATCAGACAAAAAATTGGTTGAATTATATCCAACATCGTAAATTGAAAATACTCTAAATTCAGAATTGTGGTAATCATCTCCAAGAGAGAAAACCGCAAATTTGTCTTTTCCATTTACAGAAAAATTTAATTGCACATATTCACCAATAGAAAGATTATGGTTCATAGCACAATAAAAAGTAATTAATGGTTTACCATTAACATTTCTTTGTTGAATAACAAAAGGAATACCATCTGAAACAACAGATTCAGGAACCGCAACATTAAACCTTGAATTAGTATAAGAAATTCTCTGTGTTGTATCACTACTATACGGATATGAAAGATAAACACTCCAATTATACGATGACGCACTTTTTGGGACAAAAGTAGTATGTCCTGAAATACCTTGTTCTCTTACAAATGTAAATTCTTTATACTGTGGGTATCCCTGCCAAACATTATTTATTACTGAACTTTCGGGGTCTAAATAATATAATTCATTTTTAAAAGGATTATAATTTGTACGACCACTAATACTATTATTTATAATATTTGTAATTTTACCCGAAACTCTAATTCTATTACTTTGTTGTCTCTCATCATCAAATCTTTGAGCTAAATTTAATAAAACCGTCCTATCTCCTTGAGTATAGTTTAATTGCGTAGATTTAAAAGGTACTTGAATAAGCATATCTTTATCCGAATTACCCTTAAACCTTTTTGAACCAGGTATGTAAATTATTTCATTTTGATTACCCATTATATAATATACTTAGTAATAAATCTATTCATGGCCGATTTACCTCTTTTTAATCCAAAATAAAAATGGTATGGTGCACCTTCTAAGAAATAAATGTCTTGTAATCCTGGCCAACTTTCCAAAGGATTTCCATTAGGTCCTCTATTATAGATGTAACCTAAATTTTGACCGTTAGTTACTTTAAAATATGGTGAATTATCGAAATCTAATTTTTGATACTTTGATGAAACTATTGGCGTACCAGTGAGCCAATTATTATCTTCATTACCAAATATACTTGTTGTTGACTCAACTTGCCATCTATAAAATGGTACTACCTGTGTTTTAGGATATCCAAACACCGTATATGGTGTTTTTCCTGGTGATAGTAATTGTCTAAGTTCTCTATTACTATCAAAGAAAATACCTAAAACAGGACCATCAGATTTACTATCTTGACCAACATATAATTTATCATCACTATAATTTGTACCTAAAAATGGTACAACACCAAACTCAGAATTAATACTAAATAATTGAGCAACGTCACCGTCAACCCTATCACCATCTCTACTAAATAATGCATTGATTGATGAATTACCCGCATTAAATAACCTACCTAACCAAGTCGAATTTGATAATCTAGATAAAATAAACATATTAACAATATCGCTAGTATCACTATATGATGTCGTTTTTAATGTATCCACTAAATAACCTTCAAAATTAGGGTCAAAACAAATTTGTTTTGTAAATTGGTCTCTTGGACCTAAATCCATAATTGTAGTTGGGAACCATAGATTTCTATCATTAACCGCAGGGTATGATAAATTAATGATTGGGAATTTATATTTTTCTTGTCCGACAAATCTATTACTGTTATTATCAAATCTTGTTGACTTATAGTAAAAATTGTTTGATTCAGTATTAAAATGTATTGGTCCCGCCCCACCAGTTAATAAATTTTCAGGGTTTCCACAATATGTGTAATGACTAACTTCATTATTAGTGTCAAACACCGCACCTTTATCAAATGATGGCATATACAAAGTACCATTTACCCAATTGTTTTGGAACATTTGAGCAAGTGCCCCATTACAAACTGCAGCCATCATTCTATATCTTGAATACCACTCCAAGAATAAAGAAATATCAGTACCATCAACCAAATCAACAAATGGAATCTTAACTAATTGGTAACATCCGTTTTCAACGTGTTTTCTCCCAAATGCATCCTCATTCTTATTTTCATCTATAGTTAAATTTTTACCATAACCCTGATACGCACTTAATCTTACCATACCATTACAAGACATAGATGTTACTACATTATTAAACTGACTCGTGGTTTGTCCTGTAAAATCTTGTGAAGTTGTAGTATTGTTTGTACCAAAATCCACTTGTGGTTGATAAGTTATATCACCTACATCACTTAAAGCATACATCGCAAATTTTTGGTTTTGATGTAATAAGTAACTAGAATTTCTAAAATTTTCTACTTGGTCGGATGTTGGTAATCTATCACTTCTAAAGATTATTCTATAGCTATTTGATAATTGTATACCATTTGAACCGTTATATACTGTTGTTCCATTATAATAAACAGGACTATATATTCTACCCTTTTTATTTTTAGCAATACCATTTAAGGATTGTAATGCCGCTCCCTCAATAAATCCTTGTTGAGTTAGATAGTTAGTACCATTAGGTCTATCCCAACTCTCTTGTGTAAATCCATTTAAAGTATATGTTTTTGGATATTCAGGTTGGTCATTTGGTAAAGCAGTGAAATACTGACTACTCTTATCTAATCTAGAATATCTGAGTAATTCCTTACTATAAAAAGGAATAAATTTAGATGGTGATGGTGTAAATGTAAAAGAAGGGTGGAATAAAACTGTATTGTTATTATCTGCAATATTATGACTTTCAGGTGTTAACCAAGATGTTCTCCATGTGTTTGTAGATGTTGAGGATGGTGATGTCTGTTGCATCGGGATGTTTAAGTAATAAGAACCCTCCACTTTAATATTACCAAATTGTCTACCAAATAATGGAGATAAATCATATTCAATATTTTGTCTTTGTGTAAATGGGTCAACACCTCTTGTTAATAAAATAATTTCATATTCTAAGTAGTCAGGAACTTGTTCCATTGGTGTTACAGTAACCTGAGTATTACTTATAGTTCCTTTGTTGTACTCTAACTGTTGTTGGTATCCGTAAGTATGATTTTTTAATAAACTTACAGAAGAACCACCAATAATTGTTTTCCAACTATTAATTGTAGAACCAGTAATAATCTGAAAATATTCAACACCTGTTTTAAAATTAAAATATTTTTCAGAACTTTCATTAGATAATATTTTTACATTCGCGGTTACAACAGACCCATTAGGTTTAATATTAGTTACAGGTACGTTAATTAAGGCAGAACTATTATATTGACTAGTACCTGTAGTTGCATTATTAGAAAACTGATTTATAGTATTACCTGTAATGTTTGGGTCATCTAGTTTACTTACATCACTGAACGTAATTATACTACCAACACCATACGATTGTAAAGTTCCTGGGTCACATAACAATATCATTACATTATCATATAATGGGTCCGAATATTGAACGGTTGTTGTATTTGGAATTGTATTTTTAACGGTAGTTCGAATGATATTTGCCTCACCCTGACTACTACCCAGTCCCATATAATACTGAAATTGTTGAGTTCTAAAATATCTCTGTCTTTGGTTGGCTAAATTTACTTTTTGTGCCAAATTAGGTGTTTTTGCTGCTCCCCAATCTCCTGAACCATAATTAAAATATGGCACTCTTTCTAATTCATTATTAGCAAGTTCATTTCCAGATAATAACCATCTTAATTTTTTATTAAAATCTTCATCGTTTGTTGGAGCATAATTAGAAAAATATCCTCTATCACTTATATTACCTAAAACAGATAAATTAGCACCTGCTTGTTGAACCCCTGAATTTGGTGGTACATTATACGATTCACTACAATTACAATTTTCACAATCAGGATATGATATCATTGGTAAGTTAAATGTAGGCATTGCGATTGGTTGAAATAGTGGTGAGTCAAGACCGAACCATCTTAATACTGAAAATATCGCATTTAAAATGGATATTATAATAGTCATACTAAGAAAAACCGCATGTAAGACAATCAATAAAGGTATTGAGATTGCCCTTATTATAAACATTATAACATCAAGTAGGAATATACCACCTGAATTTTGCTCACCGTCATTAACAGGAAACTTATTAGTACTATTTTTACATATTGAATCATCAATGTTTTTTATACCAATGTGTTTTTTATCACCAAAACCAAATTTAAATCGGTCAACATGTGATGAAATAGTATAAACTTTATTATAATGAAATTCATAAAAACGGTCTTCACAATTTATCGCCTCGTCAACCATAATTTTACCAACAGCAGATAAAGTTTGCGAATTAAATAATTTATCACCGTAGTCATTCCAATCGAGTGAGAATGCATAAGAGGCATTTGTATCTATACCAGACCCATAATATTCTTTAATATTTGGTACTAAGTAATTAGCCCTTTGAACTTCATTTTGAAGACCTCCTTCGTTTTGCCATTTTATTTTAAAACGATATTTTGAACTTGTTGGAACACCAACAGATGGGTCATTAGATAATACTTGTTCACCAAATTCATTTGTAACAACATAATCTAAATTCATTGGTAATTCAATTAACCAAGCACCGTCACTATCAATAACATTTCCACCATTTTCAAGTTTATATTCTTCAAGTACAGGTCTACCATCAGCATCAACACCAATTGTTTGTCTAATACTTAAGATTTGACCCGGTCCTGTTGTTAACTGACATAATCTACCATATTCATTTTTTAAACCACAACCTTCTCTAATTGAATCTTCATCAGGAGTTGAAAAAAGAGAACCCATGAAAACCGCGTGTGGTTGAATTGAAATTCCGTAATCTCTTAAGTCAAAATCAACTCTTGTGATTCCTATAGTACAAAGGTCTTCTTGCCCCCAAAATGATGCAACGTCAGCATCTTTAATACCATTAACAATTTGAGGTAGTGTAAATAAGTCAGTTGACGCTCTAAACTCCTGACCTGCCACTTGAGTTTCACTAGCAAGACCCATTCTAATTAAATCGGATGGTCTTAATGAGAAACAACCCATATCTGAAAGGTCAAGGTCCATTACTACTTTTTGCATTCCAAGAGGAACACCAATAATCATAAAGTCACCTGACTCGTTTGTTTTTACCGTATATTTGTAGTATTTTTCATATACCTCTAAAACTTCTTGTCTTGTTAAGATATCATCCTCAGTTGGGAATGTTCCTGTTGGTGTGTGTCCTTGATATGATTGTTCATAAGGCAAAAGATTATATCTATAACCATCTTCATTCTTTTGACCTAAATTTCTATATGGATATAATGTTGAAATTATTGGGTCATTTTCATCCACACTGTCTAAAGGTACAAATACTGAAATTTTAGCATTTGGAATACCATACCCACCATTGGTAATAACTCTACCTACAACCACACCATAATCAGCACAGAATCTTGTATAGACATCTTCCTGTCTTAATTTTAAAGACAGTATCTCTAAAAAATCAAAATCTTGATTTATCTCAACTCTAATATTTTTATCGACACCAGGTTGTGTTCTAATTCTATACGACTTGGGCATATTTTACTTTTAAGATAAATACTTATTTATCCATTTTTAAAAATAAAACTTGATTGGTGGATGTAAACTGTCTTATGAGAAAGAGACAGATTTAAAATCTTTAACCCTAACTTTAATATCTTTATTAGGGAACCTTATTTGATAAATTTGATTTGGCTCAGCAAAGATAGTGTCATCAATAAGTTCTATCTGTTTAGTTGCAGCGTTTGAGTATCTTTGTGACGTTTGTGAAGATGAATATTCTCCACCAGTTTTATTAAAGATTGAAATATCTGAAAGTGATATTACTCCTGATATATTTTGTATTATTCTTCTAATTTCAGATACGTTAACATTTTGACCCATTTCACGATTTAATGAACTCATATATTGTGATAACTGATTAACTATTTCAGTAATAACCTGACCCTGATTTTGTGTTGAATCAAATACAACTGACAAGTCAAATTCTAAATCAATAACTTGTGCACTTCCTATTTCTACATAATCATTAATCATTCTGTAGTTAGACAAGTATGTTGCGACATTATTTTTTAAAGTGTTCGATACAACTTGTGTTAATTGACCATTAGAATCATATGATAACATTTGTACATAAATCTTATTGTTATTTTCGGTAACACTGACTTTAGCAGGTGCTCCAAATTTTCCTGGCATTAAACTTATTAATGATTGATAGTCATTTACTGTAACAGCCCTCTTTTGTGCCGCGAAGTTAAAACCTACCATGTTTCTCACTTCCTCAGTTGTTGGTTGATTTGCCCCACCAACAGCAGCTGTGACGTTATTTACTGTAAGTGAATTTATAACTGTTTGGTTTATATTATCTGAAGGACCATTTACTGAGAAGTTAACTGTACCTAATTGGTTAATAGCATTAACACCAATATTTGATGCCGTACCTCCTCCAATTCTATATTGAATAAATAAAGTTGTGTTTGCCCTAACAGTTAAACCTAAACCTATATTATTTTGGTAATCTTGTATTCTCATAGGAATTCCTGTCTGAGCAAATTGAGCCAATTGTTGGTCAGGTGTAGTTGTACCACCACCAAACGTTAATTTTAAAAACCCCTCAGGAGTATATTCTGAAATAAATCTAGTATCTGTTTCTAACCATCGACCAACTTTAACTCCTGTTGAATCCGCAGGTTTTGTTGGGTCTTCGATAAACACTTTTGATTCGGCTAAAGCATCCACTTCGTACCATTTGTTTGGTGAACTAATAAATTCATTATATGTTGGTGTTGCTTGATAGTTTGTACCATCTTTCTGTATAACAGATGTAATACCTAAAACATTTCTTTCAGGTAAAAAGATTTCGTAGAAAGGAATTACATCATTTGGATTAATAATTTGTTTAAAAACTTTAGTAATACCATTAACTACCGTTTCTCTTTTAGTAATCGTGTAATTTATAAGTTTGTTATTAGCATCAAAGTTTGGAATTTTAATTCTATTAGGGAATCCGTTTTGGTTGTATTGTGATGCAAAGTCAATGTCATATACATTTTCAAATGTCTGACCCCCACCAACTACTTGAGAACCTGCTCTTAGGATACCCAAATATCTCGCATCTTCTTTATCACCATAAGCAGGAACTGTAATAGAAAAATCAACCATAGCCACTGATGGTCTATATCCCGGAATCTTTAATCCATATGTTCTTGCAATGTTATATACAGATGAACGTTGTTGAGCATATTGTAAAACCGTTTCTTGAATACTACGGTCCATGTGATAGTGTAAGTTATCACCAATGGCTGCGTTTAAATCTAAAAATACAGAAAATACTGATGCATCATTAAAGTTATCAATGAGTTCAGGGTAATATTGTCTTGTATAATTTATTAGGTCTTGTCTTAAACCTTCAAAATCTCTTTCAGTATATGATATTCTATTATTTGCCATTACTATTAAATATTGATAATTACGAAATCTCTGGTCTCAAATGCTTTATCGTCAACCGAATAATCTATTCTTAATTTAGCGGTATATTCTTCCGTACCTTTTCCAGGTATTCTATAAACAGCACCACCTAATTTTTCATAATTTAATTCTCCTTGAGCATCTAAATCATCCAAGTATGGTGTTAATGTTATATCTTTGATTGTTAAGTTTGGAATATACTTATCAACCGCTTCTCTTATATCTGACTTTATTGCCTCAAATGTTGGTCCGTCCATTGGTTCAAATATAAATTCATATATTCTAGTACCAAAGTCAGGTAAATAATACCTACTACCTTTTCTAGTTAATATTAAATGCAAAAGGTCAGTTCTTATCTCTTCAACACTACTCTGTGAAAGTGATAAGTACTTACCCTGTAAACTATCTCTAAAAGGGAAGTTTATACCATATGTAAAACCATCTGCCATTACTCATAAATATATTACTACAATAAATTATAAAAAAAAGAGGACCGAAGTCCTCTTTATTTCAATAAAATGTTATTTTTAACAATTATCCTTCACAAGCCACACACTGAAGGTCGTTCAAGTTTAACTTTTTTCTAGCAAATGCTTGAGCCGAATTCATTGAGTGTTGATAATATAATGTCTTAACACCTAATTGCCATGCTTCTATAAGAAGTTTGTTAACATCCTTAGTTGGCATGTCAGGTGAAATCATAAGGTTTAATGATTGAGCTTGGTCAATATAATCCTGTCTGATTGCCGCTTGGTTAATAATTGAAGCTTGGTTAACCTCAGCAAATGTTCTAAATACCTCTTTTTGTTCGTCCGTTAAGAAATCCAAATGTTGTACTGAACCGTCATGTTTCTTAATACTATCCCAAGTTGTTTTGTTATCTTTCTTCAATTCACTCAACAACTTCTTTAATACCGGATTCTTAATTGTAACTTTTAACTTAGCCACGTCTTTAACATAACAGTTAGACCAAATTGGTTCGATAGATTGTGAAACCTGACCCAAAATAAATGCTGAAGATGTTGTAGGAGCAATAGCATTCAAAGTAACATTTCGTCTACCATAACCAACAAGCGTTTCTGGTTCACCAAAAATTTTAGCCAACTCAGCTGATGCTTTGTATGATTTATCTTTAATCAATTTAAATACCTCAACATTTAATCTTGCAGTATCTCTACTATCAAATGGTAATCCTTTTGATTGAAGAAGTGAGTGCCATCCCAAAACACCTAAACCTAATGCTCTTTGTCTAACTGCGAAGTTGTATGATTTTTCTAAATAGAAAAATGCTCTTTTACCTTCGATTGTTCCGTTATCACGGATGTCTTCAATCTTTGTGATAAATTCACTTACAACCGCGTCTAAGAAATAAACCATAAGTTCAACCGCGTCAGTGTCTTTCCACTCATCATAGTGAAGTAAATTCATAGATGAAAGTACACAAACAAATGACTCCTCTTCAGAGTTGTGAAGTGCTATTTCAGAACAAAGATTTGAGTTATAAATTTTCATATCTTTATCACGATACACTTCAGGTGCTTTTTTATTCATTGTGTCGGTAAACATGATATATGGATATCCAATCTCACCTCTACGTTGAATCACTTTAGCCCATATTGCTCTCTTTTCTTTATCACCCTCAATCATTTCATTCATGAACTCGTCAGTTACAGTAACTGCGTGAGTCAAATCTTGAATAGGTGCACCTTCAGTACCAATTTCCAAAAACTCCATAATATCAGGATGTTCTACGGGAAGGTAAGGTGAAAATCTACCTCTACGTGTAGACCCTTGTGAAATATTGTCAACAACACTTTGGAACAAGTTCATAAAGTGTACAGAACCGGGAGCATGTCCATTGTCTGTGATAGTCGCACCTCTACCTCTAATGTTTCCAAAGAAACCTGAGGTACCACCACCCATTTTACTCATCTCACCTACTTCAGCTTGAGTATACAAAATTGATTCAATGTTGTCTCCAATGTTAGAACCAAAACAACTCACAGGTAAACCTCTCTTTTTACCAAAATTAGCCCATACAGGTGATGACAGTGAATACCATCCTCTACCCATATAGTCATAAAACTTATCAGCAAAACCTTCCATACCTAACAATTTTTCAGCATGTTCTGCGATAGTTTTAATTCTATCTAGTGGTTCTTCTCCTTCACTCAAATATCCTCTACGAAGGAACGTAATTGACTCTTCATTAATCCAATCAAAAGCTTCTCTATTATTCATATTAATTTAATTATATTATTTTTTTTTAAAACAAATCATTCATTGTGATTGACTTACTCTTCTTACTGTAATTGATACTTCTCTTATTGAAGAAATCTGTGTGTTTTGTTGTTAAGATTTCATCGTCAAACCATTCTGTTGTTTCCAATAATTTTTGGTCAACGTGGAAAATGTTATCAATTCCAATAGAGTTTAAAGATACATTAAAACGGTGTTTAATAAACTCTAAAGTTTGAGCTTTAGTCAAAAATTCAAGGTCACCTTCTTCAAAAATCCAATCGATAATATCTGACTCAGCACTAAACGCTTCCATAGTTGCATCAATCAAATCTTCAACTAATTCAGGTGTCCACCATGTTGGGTTTTCTTTCTTAATAAGGTTAACCAAATCAAACCCGAACTCAGCGTGAATGTTCTCTTCTTTTGAAGTTGCTTCAACTGCGTTACTCATACCTTTCAACATATTCTTATGTTTATTGAATGACATAATAACCAAAAACTGAGAGAACAAAGATACGTTCTCAACAAACATAGAGAACAATACTACTGACTCAAAATACTCACGATTTTCAACTGACTTTGAACTAACTAAAGATTTCTCTAAATATTTAATTCTTCTTCTGACGGCAGGGACCTGAAGTAAACTTTCAAACTCACTATTCAAACCAAGTACTTGAATTAGGTTAGAATAAGCATCTGCGTGTCTAACTTCTGACTCTGCGAAAGTAGCACCAACATTTCCAATTTCAGGTTTTGGCATTCTCTTGTAAATGTCACCCCAAAATGTTTTAACAGCTATTTCAATTTGTGAAATAGCCAACATTGCTCGTTGTACTGCAGTTCTTTCAGCATCACTCAAGTGTACTTTAAAATCTTGAATGTCTGATGTGAAATTAAACTCGGTATGAACCCAATAAGAATGTCGAATTGCGTCAACATATTCAACTAACTCAGGGTACTCATAAGGTTTTAGGTTTACTCTCTTTGAGAAGATATTTGGTGTGTGTGTTGAACGATAGATGATGTACTCTCTTGCAACATCATTAAGTCCATTATCCATTAACTTGTTCTCAACCGTTTCGTGAATTTCATCCACATGAGGTACACGGTCTTTATCATCTCTAAATAAACTTTTTCTTGTTAATCTTGCGATTTTTTCAGCCATTTCTTCATCAACCATATTGATGCTTTTCATAGCTTTTACAACCGCGCTTTTTATTTTTTCTTCTTGAAATAAAACTTTTTCTCCTCGTCTTTTAATCACAAAACGAGCGTCTTTTTCTTCTATAATGTTTAAATTATCCATATTCTTAATTTTATTTTAAATTTGATTTTCTTGTTTTCGTTTGTCAAGTAATTGCTTGATTCTCAAACGATTCTTTTCTTCCTTCTGTTCTTCTAATCCCAAGAACGTAACACTTTGTTCAGTATCAATTTCAAGTAGTTCATTGTCGAATTTACAGTTTTCGAATACAATACCATCTTTACCGATACGTGACTTTGTTATCGCAATTGTAGCCAAATTCATTTCTTTTTGTTGTAATGACTTAGCAACAGAAATAATAACGTGTCCAACTTGTGCTTTCTTGATTGAACCACCCATTTGGTCGGTAGTAACAACATCTGAAGAAATTGAAGAACGGTTACCTTGAGTTGCGGTCCATCCAGCTAGGTCTAATTCATGACACATAGCTTCAAATCCTCTCATAACCGAACCTTCACTTTTCCACTCATCACCCAAATTCTTATCGGGCATAATACAATCAATATAATCCAATACAACCATATCAATTTTGTTTCCTTCAGCAATCATCTTACGAATTTGGTTCTTAACCTGATTCATAGTCAACGTATCAGAAGGTAACTTTTTCAATGTTAATTTGTTTGGAGTATCATTTTGTATTTGTTTTACTCTTTCCATAACCTGTTCTTTGTGTAAAGACAAGTTGTCAGGAGAAATACCCGTCCACAACGTGAAGTGTTTTCTTTGAATGATTTTAGGATTGTCCTCAAAAAATATCTGAAGAACGTTATATCCCAAGTTAAAACCGTGATTTGCAATCTTAGTTAGAACTGTGGTTTTACCAACACCAGTAGGTGCCAATATTACCCCAATTTCACCTTTTGCTAAACCACCCTTTAAACAGTTGTCGATACCTGGAATACCAATGGGTATTGGATGTCTAAAATCGTCTTGAAGTACTTGGTCTAAGTTTGAAAACACGTCATCCGCACCTTGATTCAATTCACCTACTTGGAGAGCATCTCTTACCATTTCCTCCAATTTGTCATAACTCTCAAAATCACCTTTATCGATAATCTTTTGAGCTTTAGTCATAACTTTCTGTAACTCTTGTTGTTTACAGAACTTTAATGACTTTTCTTGAACAAACTGATGTCCTTGAAATGGAGCTTCTTTTACCTGTGAAACCATATCCAAGACCATTTTTTGGGCCATGGCTGATGTAATTTCACTTTTTGTTAATTGTTCTAAGGTTTCAAATGTTGGAGCGTGTTCATACTTTACATAGTACTCCTTAATCATTTGCATAATCAAACGAAAATATTGATTATCAAAGTATTTTGGGTCCAATACATCTACTATTGAATTTGCGAATTCTTTATATAAAATAATGTTGTTTAAAAGTTGTATTTGAAATGTATTTCCTAGGTAACCAAAATTCTTTTCGTCTGACATAATCTATCTAAAATTTAATGTGTGAGTTTTAATAAATATGGTTAAATCAACGAATAACCCATGTAGTTGTGTGTTAAATTTTCAGTTGCAAAAATGTCAGTCAACACACGAAGAATGTTTTTTAGTCGTGGGCGTATGTCTACGGTATATCTTACCTTCGGAGGGTATGGTTTAGCATCCCAACCTGACTGACAAATTGTCTCATCTCCAATCTTAATTGTCATATAAAAACTTTCAGGACCATCAGTATTTGAGGTTTCCAAGATAGTTTCATCGACCAAAATTTGTTCATAATTTTCCAACAAATAGTAACAAGATTTGTTTGTCAAATCTTTCTTAATGTCTTCAATTATATCATGAACGGTTTCAATCATTTCCAAACTTTTACGTGCGTTTGGATTGTAACCTCTAACGTTAAAATAACGTTGTACAACGATGTTCTCATTTAATGTCAATAAGAACTCAAGCTTAATCAAATCATTTTGCTCTTTCATAATTTTATTTTTTGTTATTAAATCTTCTTTTTTCTTTTCTTGTAAGTTTCATAAAGGGTTGTAGGAATTCAACCCAAGCATTGTCTTTTTTTGGTAGATATTTGAAAAGTCCATCTTCCATCATGTACTTTATTAGGTTTTTGTACCCCCTACCTTCAGGGTCCAATTCTTCTCGGTAATATAAATCTATTTCCTCTTTTCCATCTTCACTTATTAAAGGGTTAGACAAATCTACAATCTTTTTGTTAGTATCTAAAATTTCTTTTCCGAATACTCCATTTTTTGTTACACCATCTATAAGATTACGTAATGTTTTGTTTTTACTATCTTCTTCAATTAATACTTTAGCACGGGTTAAAATATCATCAACAGAAACGGGAGTGTCAACTATCTCAGGAAAAAATTTCAAAACAGTTTTCTCCCCCAATCTCAATACACCATCAATGTTGTCTGACTTATCACCAATTAAGGTTTTAAGTGTGACAACATTTTCAGGAATAATTTCAATGGAGTCAAATTTAATTCGGTCCCCATTTTTAATGTATTGTCTTTTAAGGGGAGAATAAATTTGAACCTTATCAGATATTAACTGTGTAAGGTCTTTGTCTGAAGAAAAAATGGTTTTGTTTTCATCGGGTGAGATACTACAATAGTAAGAAATACTATCATCTGATTCACATCCATCAAGTATTACTTGACGAATGAACATTTCTTCCAAATACAGACGCACACGTGACTTCTGGTGATAGAACGACTGTTTCTTAATCTCGTTCATCGTCTCACGTCTGTTCTGTTTGTATTGGGGATATAAAGCTCGTCTTTGGGTGGCATTATTATTACCATCCCAAAAGACGATTACTTTATCGTAATTGTGTTCTTCTAAGAACTTTTTTAGAACGTTGATAAAGTGGTAAATTCCGCCAATATGGTTTCCATCGTGATAGTAATCTCTAACTCCGTGAAATCCAATCTTGAAAAGGTTATCCCCATCAACTAATAGTGTCTTTACCACAATTTATTTTTTAAAGGTCCAACGTTTCTTCTTCTAACCTAAAATCACCACCAGTTCCAATGATGTCTTTCCAATAATCTGACTGTTCTGCTTTGTAATCTTCAATAGATTTTTTCTCTTCAGCTGCATCTTTACCTGCCAAGAATCCGTGAGCGGTTACCAAGATTTTTCCATCTTCATAACCCAAACCATTAATGTGGTTTTTCATAACAGAAACTTTTGTACGAGTAGCAAACTTAACTTTTCGTTTGTCTTTTACCGCTGAAATTTTTGTGGTACCCGCACCTTTTTGGTTTCCGAATAAAAATACCAAAGATGAGTTTAACCAAATCGCTTCACCACCTTTAGCTTTAATTTTTGGTTGACCAAATGGATTGTCAGGAAGTTCAACCCACGGTTGGTTTACAATAACCAATGAATTTTCATACTTTGATTCTGATTTACGAGAACCCGAAATTCTTTGGTTAATACCCATACCGATTTTGTCCGCAAGAACCGCGGCGTTGTGTTGTTTACCACCTTTACCTTCGTAAGTCATCTTACATGGTACTGAACCAACGGAATCCCAAAGGAATAGTAAATCATATTCTAATTCACCTTTTTCTTGAGCATCTAACAATTCATTAATATAATCGGTAATTTGTTCGATATATTCAAAATTATTATTAAACAAGAAAAATCCATCCCAATCCAATTCACCCGTTTCTTGGTCCACCACTTCTTCACAATCAAAACCCATAAGTTTTGCGTGTTCAAAAGACCATTTTTGTTCTGTAATAATAAAAACAGGAAGGATACCTTTCTTCTGAGCATCAACGGCAGTTTTAACCAAGGCAGTAGTTTTACCTGTGTCGGAGTGACCTAAAAACATATTTAGATGTCCAATTGCAGGACCTGGAACACCAACAGCGTCCAGAAAATCTTGACCCAAATCAAAAAACCTTTGTGGTTTAAATTTGGCTGAAGTTGAAAACTTCTTTTTAATACTACCGAAATCTTTTTTCTTAATTGCCATATTTTTTAATATATAAAGATGGTGCAGACATTGCCTGCACCATCAATTTAGTTTTTTTTAGAATGGAAGGTCCTCATCCACTTCCATATCCGCTTGTGGGTCAACAGTTTTTGAAGTTGAAGAACCACCTATAGTCATTTCAACATCATCACCATATACATACTTTTTAGCTTCACTATCCCAAACAGGAGTTTCTCCTCTTGCAACTGCTTCCAAATATTCTACAGGTTTTTTAGAATAAACATCTGCCCATGTCAATTCATCTTCCATCCACTCTTTCATTAAAGACGCATCTTCATGAAGTGGTGATGGGTCATCATACATAATGGTTTGAGTAATTGTGTACTCCTTACCCGCAGGTGTTTTAGCTTTAGTCAACTCAATGATAAGGTCACGACCTTTTTGTGCGTCTGTGATATCACCCTTTTGTCTCCAAATTGGAATAATCTTATCCAAGATACCTTCTTGTTTGTAGTTGTCTTTAAATCTCCAAAACTTAACACCATCATCTTCAGCATCACGGTCTACAACCTTAACAATGTAAAACTTACGTGAACGGTACTGACGAGCCAATTCTTTATCAGAAGCTTTACCTGTTGATACCAACTCTTCGTAAACTTCATTCAAAGGTGAACGCTCACCATCATTTTTCGCGGGGTCATACAATTTCATCCACTGACCATTTACCTGAAGCTCATGATACCAAACTTCTTTGAATGGTGATGAACCATCAGATGTTGGAAGAATACGAACTCTTCTCTGACCTGTTTTTTCATTTTTTTGAAGAATAGTAGTAAAATACTTCTTCATTCTTTCGTCTTGCGACATTCCTGAACCTCCACCCATTGGTGTGGTGTTCTTCTCGTACTGAGCGAGAACTGCATCTAAACTTGAATTACTCATTTTTTGTTTTTTTTTAAATTAATTGTTTATCTCTTTTATCGTGTACTTAATAATAATCATTCGTCTGAATAAGTCAAACTATAGAAATGAAAAAAGACCACCGAAGTGGTCTTTTTTAAAAAAATATTCTTTTAAGTGATTAGAACTTATCTTGGTCCTGTTCAAACTTATTAAATGTATTTTTAATTTCATTAGGTGAAAAATTTTCAACTTCGTCTGTAGTTAAAATATACTCATTTTTTCCTGTTTTTTCAAACTCTTCTTGTTTATCAACAAAGAAATCAGTTAATTTTTGATTGTATGGGTAACTATCTAAACTTCTCAAAGACAATTTTTCTTCAGGAGTTTTTTCTCTATACTTCTCAATTTTGTTTTCAATATCATTAATTTTAGTGAAGATTGAATCCATCTGTGAAAGTTTCTGTTCCAAATCATCTAACTTAGAAAACATAGTACTCATAAATTCATCTTGTTTAGATTGTATATCTTTCTGAGCAGTAACTAATTCAGTAACATCTAATTCTTCAGTACCACCTTCTTCTGTTGGTTCAGAACTAGTAACGTCAGTTGATACGTCACCTTCGGTATCATCAACAACCTCAACATCTGGGTCATTCTCAACATCTACAGGTTCTGGTATAGTATCAACACCAGTGTCTGCTGTAGGCGCTGTGTCTGTAGGTGCAGCATCCGTAGGTGGTGTCGCAGCGTCTGCAGCGGGCGCCTCAGCATCAAATTGTTCAGAGATATATTGATTTATCGAATTATATTTCTGAATCTCTTTTAAAATTTTTTTATCTACACTCATAATAATAATTTTTTAACCATTCAATAGAGTTTTTACTCCATTAGGCGTTTCAACTCTGAGAGTTCTGTTCATGTTCATAGTGTTATCTACTCTTTCAATGAGACCGTCTCTCATTCTGACAGTGTAACAATCACCCGTATCTAAATCACAAACTTCTTTGTAGCCATTACCTGATTCACGTTCAGTAATACGAGTGTCTTTCATTAAGTAGTTATCTAAAAGATTTTTAATATCCATAACTTTTTTATTAATAAATATATCAAAACTTAACTTTTTCTAATTATGGTAAGATATTCTGTGTTGCATTGAACATTTTATTGAATATTTTATTAAATTGGTCTTGAGAAAATGTTTCGTTTGTTATTTTAGTATCTGTTTGTTGTTTAATATTATTTCCATTTGAACCGTATCCGTAATTATCCACCCATGTTGATAAATAAAGATAGGTTAAAGCACTTGCTAATTTTTCATCATCAGTATTGTAATTAATACTTAGAGTTTTAAGTTTTTCAATAATAACATTAAAATTCTTGTAGAACTCTAAATAAAAATCAACACTTTTATTCATACTTTCAAAACTAAATATAGGTAAAGTGTTACCATTAACATCCACACAAACTTGTCCATTAGTAAGTCCCGTTAAGTTTTGATATGTTGGAGCACCATTGGTTTCACTATTAGCACCAACTCCATACATATTATTATTAGGACAATCAAATGTACCAACACCGCCTCTTCTATATGAAACCACACCATAGGCGAAGATTCTTAAATTTAAATCTATATTAGTTAAACTATTTAAATAATTTCTAACATCATTTACCGCAATTCTACTATTTTGGAAATCAACAAACGCAAGTGATGGATATGTTGTACCATTAGTACAACTTTCACCTGAACCCGGATTTTCAGTACCACTTGTAACACTATTATTTGTTTGATTTGTTAAGTTTTCTTGAGCTTCTTGACTTCTCTTCTTTCTATATACTTGTTCATATTTTTTTAACAAGTTCTTATTAACACTCATAACTAATTTATCAATCGATGGGAATGAAAAAATAGGTTGTCTAATTCCTTCAAATGTCGTTTCAAAACCATTGTTACTAATATTATGACTTACTCTAGTTATAAAATAAGGTCCATAAAACATAGGTACATGTCTAAGATTAAAATACATGGTTGGTTGTATCATCATATTACCCATTGATGATACTGCACAAGTATAACTTCTAGTTCTATATACGTTATATAAGGATGCCGTTTGTTGTGCTACTTTATCTCCTGAAGCTTGGTTAGCCATGTCACTTAATACTTGGAAAGTTTCTGAAGTATTTTTATATTGATTTTGGTCTAAACTAATTGATTTAAATATGTTTTGATTTCTAATACCAAAATCTAAATTAAATCCAACTACTTTATTAGATTTACTCCAATCTATTTTGTTTGATTGGTTTTCCAATAATGGATTATTACTACTTCTTCTTAAATCAAAAGTGTCGGTTTTAAATCTTGATGTTTTATTTTCCTTCATATCCAAATGTTCTGAAGGTTTACCAACATATAAACATAAAAACTTAGGTCTTGAATCTTGGTAATCTACCTCCAAGAAAGTTCCAAAAGCCGAATTGGCAATATCAGGATTTACAGTTGGTACACCATTTTTCGAAGCTTCTTGTATACCATAAAAATTAATATAAGACGGTAATGCCATGAATATAAAATTATTCTCTGACAATATATAACCTATTAAACTCATCAATGAAAAACTTGAAACTTTACCTTTTAAATATGACTTTAGTGAGGTAACATCAATTGTAAAATCATCACCAATATCTCTGTTCGCCCTATCTAAAAACAAGAAATCTTCAAATAATGTTCTTGTTTTAAAATTACCACCAGCAATCCACTTGTCATTAAGATTTTTTAATGTGGTATAAACTTCAAGTTTAGGTTGTTCCCCATCGACAGCACTTAAGTTATTGTTAGTTTCTGACTCACTATAATTAGGTAATTTGTTTCTTAACTGTGTAAATGTGTTGTTTAATATTCTTTCTCTGAATGATGATTGGTCGGCTACTAATTTTTTTATGTTCGTTTGAAAACTACTACTATTTCCCCCATTTAATTTTTCATTAACATACATTTTTATTATCTGAGAAAGGTCTCTAATATTATCAACAGTAAAATCAATATTATTGTCAATAAAGAAATCTGTAATGTATGAACCGTTATTAGTATATGTTATACCTGAAATTGTTGAGAATCCAACATAGGTTTGAAGAGCGCTCCACTCATCAGGAAATGCCTGTTGACTAATTACCAAAGGTGTTAAAGTACCATCACCAGGAAGAGTACCACTAATATAATTACCAAAAGATATTGGTTCTGTAACAAGAGCGGGTTTAACAAATGAACCAAATATTCTTTCATTATATTTTCCTGTATTACCTAGTTTTAATATTACCTTGTAATTTAAAAAGTCGGTTAAATAAGAAACAGTATTATTCATTTGTAACACACCCAACTTGTAACTATCATTGTCGGAACTGTTTGTTTTTTGGAACTCTCCTGAGAATCCCATAATTTCTGACAACACTAATTGTATGTTTCTAAATCTTCTATTTAACGCATTTTGTACTAAAAATTCATTTGAATTATTGGCTTCACCATCTAACAAATTAACACCATCATTTAAAGGTTTACAGAAATTTAAAAATTCTGTTTCAAACTTATCTAAAGTGTTCTTGTCAAAAATTGAAAATAATTCTTCAACACTTGAATATTGAAAATCTGACTCTAAGGTAAACGCACTTTGTTTACTATCACCTGTATAAATTTGTTTCAAATATTGAGTTGGTGAAGGTTTTTGTATTAAATTATTATTATAATAACCGTAATTTGGCGATAACCATAAACTTCTAACCGAACCATTATAAATAGAAGTATTACCTGTCATCTCAAGTATTAATTTACCATCGTTATTGGTACATTCAAACTTTGATTGGTTAAATGGTAAAAATCCACAAGATGGGAAAACTAAATAATCCTTATCATTAATTGCAGTATTTTCTCTATCTGTATTTCCATCCAATTCTATATATTGGAAGTAGTTATTCAAAGCTAATCCTCTTGTTGGGTTATTAGGGTCAAACCCAAAATTAAAATTCGTATTGGCTGTCTTCATCTCACCAACATAAAACTTTTTGTTATATGCAGAAGTTAAGTCATTTTGCGTAATACCTGTCAATAAATCCTTTGCAGTAAAGAAATAATAAGTGTCATTTACCATTTTAGGATAAAAACCAACATTCATAAAAGAGAATGTTGACGGTAGAACCTGAATATTAGATTCCATATTGAACTGTGATGTACCACCCGTATAGTTAGCATAATTATACGTAGTTGTCGTAGCACTGTTTACAGGGTCATAACCTTGTAAGTAATTATAATCAGTCCAAACGTCATCTAAGATATCTTCATTATTTTCAATATAGTTTTTGTATCTATGCCATATTGAACCATATTTTAATATCCACGCATATGGTAATTTGTGCACCGCAGAAAATTTATTTAATACTGACCATATATAGTCCAACTCTGTTTCAACATCGTCATCATTAAAACTCTTAAATTTTTCTTTTAATGTTGCTAATGGTAATGAGTTTACCAACAGATAACCTAAAGATTTAAAACTAACGTTAGTTTGATTTGTACTATTTCTTAAATCATCGGCAGCTTTACTTATCGCATTAACAAAATAAGGTGTGTTTAATAATGAAGTAGTTTGAGTGTTTGTTAAACCAGAAGTGCCATATTCATTACCATAGTTTAGAAAAGATTCAGTAATCCAAAGATTTTCAAAGTTTTTATCCTCATAGAATTTCTTAGCACCCTCTCTAGTTATCTGATTAAGACCAACAGTTGTAGAACCACCTTGTGCAAAATTATCAAAATTTAAAATGTTTTGAGTTGACCCCTCACCCGTATTTCCTCTCCAATATGTTGAAGTTAATACTGTTTTATCATAGGTATTGTCCTGAAGTCCAAATGAAGAAATTACTTTCTTTTCATCATTAAACACTAACGTATTAATTGTTACGTTAGATTCTGTTGTACTGTTTACAGTTTTTCCATTTGCCAAGTTTAACTTCTCCCATTCTAAGTTTGTGAATGGATAAACATCATAATATGTAAAATCATTTGAAGATGTATTTTTTAAATATTCTTTAATGTTTTCTGAAGAAGTTGAACCATTTGTTACTTCAGGTGTTGTATTAAAAACTGTTATATCGTATATTTGTGTTGGGTTGTTTACCAAAGTTTCAATGTATGGTGTAACAAAATTTCCTTTTCTGTGTTCTGTCCATAATTCACCCTCACCATTTAGTGATTGGCTTCTTAATTCTTCAATAAATGTTGCATAAGAAAACGCAAAGTTTTTTAACTTAATAGTAAGTGACAAACTTTTCTTTACCGCTTCTGATATATTGTGATATTCAAATTCACCCAATAAGGCATAAACTTCATTACCATTACTTGAGGGTCTAAACAGTTTAGTGTAGTCAGAAGCTAACATTGACCTTTCTAAAATCTCATACAAGAAATTAGTTTCTGTTAGGTCTGTATATGGTATGTCTGTATTTGGGAATTCAATCGCACTGTTACCAATATATTCAATTTCAACACCCGGATTTGCAAGACCTGTTGGGCTTTGCTGAATATCTTTTTGTACTGAACCTTTTAAATATTCTTCAACAAATTGTATCTCAGGCCAAACACTATACAAATAACCTTTAGTTTTTGCCAATGAAGATGGGTCACCAGGATATTTTATCACATAGTTTGAGTTACCATTACTATCTAATTCTGTTTCAAAATATTGTGGCCATGGATATACAATATTATCTTCAGTTAATTTTCCATCAACTGTTACTTTTTGAACTGCGTCTTTTGTATCAGTTCCAAAATTTTTGTCGGGGTCAATTATCGAAGTTAATCTAATTGGGTTATCTTTTTGTGAGTACGCTCTTGTGTGAGTGTCATCCATTAATCTTAGAAATGCATCAGCATTTGCACAGATTACACCTATGGTATTTCTAATTGTTGGGTTAAACCCTAATCCACCTTCAGAAGCCGGTCTTGTAATTTTTCTAGCCAATGATTTTGAAAGCGCCACCTCAATATTCTGCTCTTCTCTATTGAACTGTCTTTCCATTCTATCCAATAAATCCAAAAAGGTATTCTGTGGGAAGTTTGCATCATCAAAAGTATCACCAAAAACATAATAAGGTTGTTTTTCACTAACCAAATTACCATTTACTAAAACTTGTACTTGTAGATTTAACTCAGTTAATAATTCAGCCCTGAATGTTGTTAATTCTTGTTCTGATGGTTGTCTATTTTTTCTTAAAATAAAAGTTTTTTCAAAATCTATTTTGTTAGAGTCAACACCATTTTTTTTAATTACATTTGTATTAACAGTAAAATTAATTTGACTGTTAACTGTTTCTATTTTACCTGTATCAGGATTTTCTAAAGTATAACTTCCGTTATTACCAAATGTATTATTTTGAGTTAATATTTCCTCATATCTTTTAATAATTTCATTTAGTTTTGTATTTGCTTGCTGAGTTTTTTGTGAATCTTCACGTATGTCTTTTTTTAACGGATAATAAACATAACCATTACCTCTATCTTTAGATTCAACTATTGGAAAAGAACCATCAACATAATCATTGTAAAACGCACCACTAACACTTGAAAATATTTCTCTTCTAAATTTACCTAATTGTTTTCTATATTCACTAATATCATTTAATACTTCAAGATTCTGTGGTCCAAACTGTTCATTAATATAACGTTCTAAAGATTCAATTCTATAAACAAATTCACTTAATGTTAACTCTTCAAAGTTTTGGTCTAATAGTCCTTTAGCTTTATATTGACTATACACTTCACCTAACATCTGTCGACCTTTAGTTGTATTCTGTATCGTAACAGGGGTTGTAGATGGTACGTTCCCTGATTGGGCTTGTTGTTGTTGTGCTGAAGACGCTGTACTATCTTCGTTTCTTGTAATTTGTTTACTATACATTCTAGGCCCAGTAAATAAATGTTGAATATTAATATCCTCAAGTATTGCCGATGTTCTACCAATAAATTCTGTAGTAATTTTATAGTTACCATCTGAAGGGTCAAATCTTGCGTTGAATTTTTTTAACATCAACTCATATTTAACTGCCTTACCATAATAACCTTTAACTGTTAAATAAAAAATTGGATATGGTAGTTGAAAAAACGCCGAATATGGAGATTGGTCTCCTTGTTCAAAAAGAGTTCTTCCTTGAACGTCAACCATTTCAATTACAACTTGTGGTATGTAAGCGGGATTATTGTCAATTTTAATACTTGTAATACCAAGACCTTGGGTATCTTCAACATTAATTGTTTTTCTTACTACCTTTCTATTTGGTTCTTGTCCTACTATATATTCTTGTATTTGATTAATACCCTTACCTTCTCTTGAACCTTTACCTGTTTGTTGGTCTGACCAACTCGTATCCATCGCTAATTTACCTCTTGGACTCAAAAAATTTATTTCTTGTAATCCTGGTTCTCCTAATGTTGCAACGGATGTATTAATTACGGAATCATCTAAATCTGAACCAACCGCTAATTTTGTTCTTGGTAATACTTTAGCTTCTAAATTGGCATAAAAAATTAAATCCTCATGGTCAACCAATCTTTCTTCAACTTCACCATTAGGCAACGTTATTTTGTTTGGGTCAACCAAAATAATGTTTTCATAATCATTTTCAACGTAAATGTTTTTTGTTTGTCTATTGTTACCTGCCATAGTAGAAGAAATGATTATCCAATGCTGATTTATAGTCCTGTAAAGAAGTTATTAATGGAAATGGAATAATCAATGTTGTAGAATCAGGAATATTTGTTTCCAAACCACCAAAATTTGGGTTAGCCACCATAATCAACCAACCAAAATATGGTGTTGAATATATTTCCTGAGATATTTTGTCTAATCTACTTCTTCCGACTTTATAGATGTATTTCTTATCAGTCGGCTTAGCAGGTATTCTAACAAAAGGAACAACGGTTTGTTGTCCATTAATTAAAAACTCTTTATATCTGTTATAGTACTGCATTATTTTAATTGTTTTTTACCATTAAAAGAATCATCAGACCCTGTGTTTTGTGTATTATATAATGTTAATAAACTATTTGACAAAGTATTGTCTGTAATCTTTGAGAAAGTAAAGTTTCTTGTTTTGTCTTGGTTATAAGGTAAATACTGTGAGTATTTCTTATTATAATATTCGTCTTTAAATTTCTTAAAGTTCTTAAGAGATTCAGAATATGCAGAATCATAATAAATTTTTAATTCGTCTAAAACCTCATTCAATTCTTCAGTAAATCTTCTTTTTTGGTTGTCTTTATCAAATTTCATATTTGAAATAATTCTATCGGCAATTGTAGATTTATTATCCTTTATTTCTTTACCCATGAACGTAAACAAACTAACCTCGGCAGGTGTGTTTATTCTCTTTTCTTTAGATGTTCTTCTAAAGGCACCCTTACTTTTAAGAGTTGTATCGTCAGGGTAAACACTATATGTGAAGTTTTGGTTCCACTCATTACTTTTTGTAGTTAACAAATAGTATGAGATTAATTTTGAATTCAACTCATTCATATCTGTACCAATAATTTCAAAATCATTTGTCAATTCATCTAATGTATCCGTTGGTGTTGGGTTTGAAGATGGGTCAGTTTCTGTGGTTCCCGTTATTGAAAATACTACAGTACTACCTTGTGAAGTTTGGTATCCGTCACTACCTGAGTTAGCCCCTGTAGATTGAGTCGTAACATAATTTATCTTATCAATGTCAAATATTAATGTGGTTTCATCAGAAGCTATTCTTTGTGTAGTTGTCTCCATATTAAGAATTAAATCATTCTTAATTTCACCCATAACTTTTTTGATAGATTTTTTATAACTATCAATTAATGAGTTTTTAAATAAACCAAAATTACCATACTCAATAAATGGACTAGTTCCATTGTCTACACTACTTGTACAGAAATTATATGTTGTGTCAATTTTTTCTTCTATATACGTACTTTTCCCAAATAACTGAGTATCGTTTCCGTTAACCACTCCTGAAGTGTAATTTCTATCTTTAACAAACAATTTTAATCCACCATATAAATAACTATTGTTAATTTCTTCAAGTGAAGATAAAACAGTTCCAGCATATGATTTATTATGTGCGGTTATATCTCTCATTATTTGTCTATAATCAGAGGTACCTGAAATGGCACCAGTTTCTACTGTCGTTTGTTGTGTTTGGATATTACCGATAGTAACTCCACCCAATCTTTGGTTTTCTACCGTTTGTCTTGGGTCAGTATTACCGTTTAATAACTGTATTCCTTCTAATACTTGAGCATCAAATTGTGATGCAGAATCATCGGTGATATCAGCTCTATCATCATACATTTCTGTGTTTGCATAATAGTTAAATGTCAAAGCGTTTTGTAACTTAGCAACAGGTTCTTTTAAACCTTCTCCACCAATAAAGTTAAATGTCATACTAATGTCGGCAATCATTGGTTGTACACCAATACCTTCAGGATTTAAATCAAACAATAATGGTTCATATCTAATTGATAAAGTATTGATAACAATCTTGGTGTGATAAAAATCACCAATTCTTAATATACAAACAGGAGGTGCACCAAATGCAGTATTAAACGCATCGTTATATACTTTAGTTATTCTACCTGTCGAATCTTTTTGAATAGTTGGGATTGTGTCACCCGGTCTCATACATTGTTGTAAGAACGTTAATCGTGAGTTTAACCCTTCAGGTGTTATAGAGTGGAAAGATGGTTGGAAGTATTTAAACTTTTCTTTAATACTTTCATAAACCGCAGGACTATCATCTTGTAACATTTGGAAATAGTTACACTCACTCAAAGTTCTTCTAAGAACTCTTTTTGCAATATCCTGTCTAACTTTTGACTCCTGTGTTTCTACAGTTGTACTGTTTTTAATATTTGACGTTTCTTGGGTTACACCTTGACTATCTGTTGTTGGTTCAGCCGGTTCTTGAGTTTTAGTATTAGTTGGTGGTACTATTTCTGAATTTATAACCAATCTAGTTCTTCTACATGCCATAGCACCCATAGAATATTTAGCATCAGGACCTTCATCAGCAACTTTAGTACAATCAACAGTATTACCATTAATGTCTGATACGGTACCAGTTTCCCCTTGACTGTCTTTTTTAAATGTTAATTTCTTTTCAGAAATATAATCATCTATTTTACCACCACCCTCAATAGGGATTTCTTTTAACCAATTAATTACTGATTCTATTCTTCTTGAAGATAATGCTTTGTTGTAACTATCACTATTATTTGGTGATGCACTACCTAATAAGGTTAAACTCACTGAATTACCTTGTTTTAAACTTTTAGTTAATTGAGCAACAAATTCTTTATTTAGATTATAAGAATTTTCAATTGTTGTAAAAAATTCAGTTACAGCAGTTTTTCCTGATTCAGGTGTGTCATTAATATATGTTGTTTTATCACCAATATAGGTATTATATGTTGTGTCGTATGAAACCGTTGTTGTTGTATTCCAATTTGGCCTTGTTCCTTTGGGTCCGGGCACATCATTATCAAAATAAAATACCAACTGTTTTTCTAAGAAGTCATCTAATTTCTTATTATTTTCATTAGGTTTTTCTGTTTGTTGTTCAGGTGCAACGTCTTTAGTTTCTATTTTATAATCTTCAACTGAAGTTATGTTATTAACTATCTCGTATATATCTGTTAATGAAAACTGAGGGTATTTTGTTACCAATTCATAAATGTCATAATTTAAACAACCCGCAATAAATGAATCAACAATAGCATTAACCTGTTCACCATTCTGTCCTTTTAATTCCTTATCAATAATTAAGTTCATGATTGACGGATGGTCAACAACAATCTTCCACGATAAGTTACCTGTTCTTGTTGTGTTATTATAGGTATATACAGGTTCAGGTCGACCTAAAAATTCATTGGGGGTCCATCTTGTACTTATACTTTCATCCACCCTTAAATCATATGGGGGGAACCACATGATACGACCCCCATTTGGTCCCTTTTCACAGTTAGCCAAATCATCATACGTAACTCCTTTTCTATTGGATGTTCTCCAAGCTAAATTTTCCAAAGAGAACATATATTTTTTAGGACCATTATTAGAAAAGTCATTACCCAACATGTTTGTTGAGTCCTCACCTTTCATAGGTGCTATATTCAAATTATATGTTTTGTCTAAAACAGAATATGTAAACTGTCTTATATTTCCTCTTGTTTTTTGTAAGTCACCCAAATTAAAGAATGGAGTATCTTTTGTGAATACACGACAATATTCATAACCTTCAGAATAGTTATTTTCACTTGAATACCTAACCACTCTCGAACCTTTACTTAATATCTTATAACCATCAGAGAATTTTTTACTTACTTGGTTAATCGCATTTCCTGCGTGTTCAAGCCTCTTGTCACTTTTATCTGCGGCATCAATTAACTTTTGTGTGGTATCTAATATAGACCCATCCTTATATTGATATATTGAATTATTACTTGTTTTAGATTCAAACGTACTCTTAGTTGCTGTCCATGAACTATCTGTTGGTTGTGAGGGGTTGTCATTTGTTGGACCAGGTCTCTTTCCATAACCACCAACACTCTTATCACTTGACCAAACAAATCCACCTGTAATACCACCTGTGTCATAGGTTGATTTTGTATTTAATCCAAATTGAAAGTCATTTTGTGAACCTTCATACTCCTTACCTAATTCTCCATAACCGTAAACAGGTGATTGGGTTGCATAACCAAATCGGTCTAATGGCATCGCATCTGCAGGGAAAACAAGGTCAGTAGGTTCAGATGTTCTCTTACCAATGTAGTAGTTACCTGGAGGTGCACCAATATTTAAATCATTTATAAAGTTAAGTCGATAATCAGGACGATAATCATTAAATTTTAAATTGTTAAATAACTGTGATGATTGTCCTTGTCCTGTATTTGCTAAGAATATATCCGAAGATGTTCTATTGTTTGGTAAATTTAATTTTTCAACCGCTTTTTTAACACCACCTAATCCTAAAGCACCTGCCGCTTGTCCAACACTATTAACTGCTAGGTTTACCACACTTGTTCTTTGGATTTGTTCTAAAAATCCTCTTCTTTGTGGTAATGAAAAATAATCACCAGGTATCCATGAATATGGCGGAGTGATACCCGCAATTCTTGATACAAAATCTAAACCTTTACCAATGACAGAATCAGGTACTGATATACTCCAATTAGGTTCAATAATAGGTACTCTACCGGCAGCTATACCCAAAGCCCTAAATGGGTCATTAACCGCATCTAAGATGTTTGCACGACCAACCGTGTATTGATAAGCATTACCTTCAGTTCTTGTAACCCAATCTCTTTGTAGTAATTTAGCACCAATCTGCATCAAATCAGAATCCTCAGTCAATCTACCATCAGAACCTTGTGGGTCATCAGATATTAATAATTGATACGGAGAATAAGTTGACGCAATAAATTTATAATAAGTGTCTCTTACAGGGTTTGGGTCTAAAACATACGTTATTGGACTACCAGCGACTAAATTAAGAGATATTACAGGGGATTTTTGATTGTCTTCAACTTCAATAGGCGCTCCCCATCCAGCTTGTGGTCCAAAGGTATTTTTAATAAAAGAATCTTTTATTGATTCTGTAGTTGTCTTTGGAGGTTCAGATGCATAATAATCATATTCACCTAAATTAGATTGAGTACCTTGGTCTACATTAATATCGACAACATCACCGTAACCGTTGAATCCATTTTCAGGACCATACGCATTTTTTACATATAATAACTTTTCTTGGTCATCACCAATGTCAACTAATGACGGTGTATCATATACCGCCAAATCGTCAATATATAAATCACCCAATGCTGGTTGTGAATTTGGTGAGAAAACACCAGGATACGAGTAAGGTTGTAAATTCCTTACAAGTAGTTTTTTTCTGAATCCTTCAGTTGAATTAAATGATAATGGACTTGGCATCTAATTAATCTTTTTACATAAATAGATGCTTGATTATTTTTTTAAGCAAGATATCCTGCAGTTGTATTACCTAAAGGTGCACCTATACCCGCCATAATTTGTTTTCTAACAGCAGCAGTAAATTCAGGACTCTTCATCATTGTTTCAAATTCTCTATTATTAACACCTGAAATATCTATTCTTATTTCTAAAGGTTTACTAAAACTTATATTTTGTTCAGATTTTGAAGTACTACTACTACTATTATTATCAAATAAATTAGTTCCTGCAACTATAGTATCTAAGTCATTAAGTTGGATACTACCTTTAGGCATCTTTAAGGTACGATTACCATATCCACCAGTAGATACAATATCATCACCCATATCGGGATTTTCTCCACCACCGTTACCTCCACCTCTACCACCAAAATCTCTAAAAAAAGTTTCTAACGAAGTATTAATAGCATTTACGGTGTTAGTCATACTTCCCACAGCACTATTAAATTGGTTTGTACTTGACATTAATGTGTTCATATTATTGGGTATTTGAACTGCAATATCCTGTAACATTTGTGTTGTTGTACCAACTAAATTAGCAGCATCTGTAATAAATTGGTCACTACCGGAAATAAATGAACCAAAAACTTTATTAAAGTTACCTTCACTAAAGAAACTTGACATATTATCAACAAATCCTTTAGTTGTTCCTTCAACGGTAGCTTTTGTTAGTTCAGTTAAATCTTTATTTAGTTTTTGTGTTGGGTCTACTATACCTGATGAAATTAACCCTCTTGTTGATATTTTCTCTAACGCAATAGTTCTTTGTCGTGCCAAACTTAATTGTTCAGTTTGTATTTGTTCTGCACTTTTTGCATTATCTTTTTGGAATTGTTCAATGGCTTTTTGGTCTTCGGCAGATATATTTGTAAAATCGGTAATTGTTTTTGTAGCTCCATCTAATCCAGGGAATGTTAATTCAACCTCACCGTTTTTATTTATCTCAGCTAAATTGGCAACCAATTGTTTTTGTTTTTCATTTAATCCGGTAAACTCAAGACGTGACATCACCTCTTGTTCTTTAGCAGCTTTAACCGCAGTATTTGCAAGGTCTTCATAACTCATATTTAAAGCTTGAGCTTGTTCACGTAACCTTCTCATTTCCACACCCGTAATTTTAAATTCACCGGTTTCTTTGTTGAACATTACCGCAGATTTAGCAGTATCAACAATAGCATTTTGAAGACCTTCCATGTCATTCTCAGCCATGTACATCAATTTGAATGGGTCACCTAATGCACCAATTTCACCACCTAATGTTTGAAAACTCGCAGCTAACTCTATCGCTTTCTCAGGATTAAGTAAATCCGCAGCCAATGATACAACTTTGGTGAAATCCATACGAAGAGCTTGAGCTCTGGCAACCATTCTACCCAACCCTTCAACACCATCCTTAAATCCATAAGAATTGACTAACTTAATATTTTCACCAACCTTTTTAAGAAAAGTATTAACATTAAGACCATAACCTCTTGCACTTGCAGCTAAACCATCAACACTTTCTAAAGCTTTACCTGTACTTTGACCTAAATCTTGATATCCAACGACTAATGTCCCTAACTCTTCAGCAGAAATACCTGTTGTTTTTTGTAATCTAACAGCAGCAGCCAATTGTTCATCTTGTAAATAAACTTGTCTTTGTAATGCTGATGAGATTGCCTTATATGTATCCGCTTGGTCTTTTAATGTTCCACCAATATCAAGTGTAGATTTGTAAGATTCTAATAAAGTTTTTTGAATAGAGGATGCATATTTTCCTGTGGTACCAAAGACCGTTCTTGACATTTCTTTAGCACTATTTTCAATAGATAAAAAGGATTCTTGTACTTTTTCAAAATTAAACGCATTTTTAAATGCCACAGAAGCGTCTGTAATAAACCTACCTTGGGTATCTGCACCTCCTTGACCAAATAATCCTTGTGAACTAGCAGCTTCTTCGTTTTGGAAAAACATATCTATTCTTTATGTATAAATAGATTATTTTTTGTTTTTTTCGTACATCTCTTGTTTGGCTTCAAAATCTTCAACAATCTTATTGATAAAATATTTTCTCTCAAATACGGGCATAATTAATATATCCGAATAAGAAAAATTCGCATGCTTACACAAATAATAAATTTCGTCTAGTTGTAATTTTTTATAATCAGAAGAAAGGTCGAAAAAACTCCGCCCCGAAAGTGACAACAACATTCACTTTTTCTCCTGACGGGGCGGTAATTTGTTTATTCAAATCTAATCTTGGTTCACATTTTGAAAGTTCTTTTCTAATATATTTGGAATCCGCAATTGGCATTTGTGAAATAAACACTGATATATTTTGTTTATTATCGTCACCATTTAAGGTAACAATTTGTTTTTCTAATGTCTTTGTTGTAATAGGTGCAATCATACCCTTAGGGTATTGTGAGGTTAATTTTGTAATTTCCTCTTGTTCACCAATATTCAATAACTTACACTCCACTACTTTACCACTTGACGGTAATGTAAATTGAAAAAGTCCCCTTTCATTTGGTTCAATTTCTGGTTTTAAAAAATTGATTTCATCTAACTCAATTTTTGTTTCAAATTCTTTATTAGTAACTGGGTCAATTGCTTTAATATTATATGACGTACCAAATGCGGTGTTTCTTAAAAACATTAAAATAGCTTGAACATCTCCGTCCAATAATTCATCTACATTAAAATTTGGTTCATAAATTTTTTGTTTTAATAAAGTTCTAATAACACCCTCTGATTGGATAATATTAGGTGACATAAGAATGTTTTCGTCATTTGCCGTCAAATATCCAACCTTAAGTGAACTTTTTTTGTTTTTATAAAATTTACCACCCGAAGGTAAGTTTACCACATCGTGTGGTAAGTTCATGTCCATTTGTCCATATTGTGTAGATGTATCCATATTTCTTTAAATAAAAAAACCATAGGGTTTCCCCTATGGTTAAATATAACAAAATACTTTTTTTCGTAAATATTAAATTAGTAAACCAAAATACATCTATCAGGACGAAGAGTAGCGGTAATTGTTGCCAATCCTTCATCACTATAACCTAATGAATCAAAGTTAACATCTGTTAAGAATGTTCCTTGTAAAATCCATTTTTCAACCGCAACACCTGTTGGGTCCAACATCTCTAAATCAAGGTCTTTTTTATATCCCGCAGCATAACCCATACGACCTGTTACTGATTCGGCGTGTAAGCGAACCCACTCCATAAGAGCTTGAGCCGCTGATGGTCCGATTGGGTCACGGAATGTTACGTTAATTGTGTTCCAGTTAAATCTTCCTGCAACGAATGTTGATGTGTTCAAAAATGGAATCTCTGTTGCTCCAATTGTCACCTGTGGACGTGAAGTTGATTCTACGTACCAAGAGTTGATACCCAAAGATGAAGGAAAAGTAAGAATGAATCGATTCTTTCTTTTTGGTTCATACGGTGTGGGCATTTTCATTAATAAATCAGCCATAGTATTTTGGTTTTAGTTTTTTTTCTTATTTTGTTTATTTACATATAAATATTACGAACTCGAAAAATTTTTCTATTTACTTTATTTTAGAAATCAATTACACATATAATGTGCCCAGATTTACTGATATAAATTAAACTTCTTGTTTTTCTCCTCCTTTTGTTAAATATGTTTTAACTAGTTTATCTTTATCTTCTGCATCTAGGAAATCTTTAATTTTCTCAATATTTCTAGAATCATCATCAGAAAATCCTATATTTGGTACAAAGTTGTTTTTAATGTCATTTTTAAGGTACGCTTTTTGTCCAACCGTATCAGACATCTCTTTAACATATTGTATAAAGTTTCTTAAAGCAACAATCTTACCCTCCTCAGGATTGGCGGCACTACCCTCCCCGTAAGTTACAGGATGGAATTTAGCTAAGTCCAAATAAAAATCAATCATTTCTTTGTCACTCATTTTTGTGTCGTCAAAATATTCACGATACTTTTTTAAGTTGTCCAATAATGATGACTTACTTATCCCATTGTGGTCGGTTACAATCATATTATAAACCGCTTCTCTTAATGTGTTAGGGTTGTGACCCCTCGCAGTGATTATCGCAAAAATAGACCCCCCGTTTATTGCCTCAACAAAATCATTCCATGAAGGACCCGTTTTTGCCATCATAGCATCCACGATAAATGCTTTGTCACCCTTAACCCCAAAATTCCTATAAGGGTCAGATGCATAACCTACAACGTTGTGTCCTTTATAATCAAAAGGTTCTTTTCCTATTTGTTCTCTGTATTCAGCAAAATCTTCAGTACTCATACCCACTTCTTCATCCTTATCATCAATAAGAATAATCTGTGTTGGCATTGTAACAATGTTATCATCCCAGTCAAAAGCATAATACTTCATATCGGGATTACCTGCTTCATCAAACCCCTCACGAAGTTGTTTTTCTTCAGCAAATTCCTTTATAATACGTTTTAAATTCATTTTTTCTCTTTAGATACTTTTGAAATTAATCTTTCTAATTGTTCTTCAGAAACAACAATACTTTGTGGTTTTTCAGAAAATGTTTTCTTTTCTGAACTTTGTAAGTTTAAAGCTTCACTTAATGTTTTTTTATTAAATTCCATTTGTTTCTATTTTTAGGCTATAAAGGGGGGAACTTGCGAACCCCCCTTTTGTTGTGTTTATTATCTATTAGATATTTTCGAATGATGCTCCTGTTGGAGTAATCAAGAATTCGATATCGATGAATTCAAGAGCTCTTGTTGGTTTTAGATAAATCTTACCTGTTAGGGTATTTGAATCTAAATCTTCAGGAGTGTTTGATACTGTTACACGGAAGTCAATCAAACCTCTATCTCTACGGATTGAATCCAAGATTGGGTTAACTGAATCCAAGAACTGTTGTCTTACTTTCTCATCGTTTTGTTCGAACAACAATCTAACCGCAACTGCTGAAATCAACTTACGAGCTTGTAGTAACAATCTTCTAACGTTGATTCTGTCAAGTGCAGATTCTTTAATTTGAAGGGTTTTGTTACCCCAAATTACTGTTCCTACATCTGAGAATGTTGCGATTGGGTTGATTCTACCTTTGTAAAGAGTATCTCTATCATCTTGAGTTAACTTCTTACGTGCTTTAACTGCATTTACAATACCTCTTGTGTAACCCGCAGATGCGAACCAAGGGAATGCAATGTTATCAGTCAATGCTAAGTTTCTAACTACTTCACCTGTTGGTGGTAAGTAGATTTGAGTATTGTTTGAAGTATCTCTTGTTAAAATCCAAGGATAGTAAGTTGCACTGTAGTTAGAGTCAATTCCTGAATCATTTAACAAGTCAACCAACTCTTCAGGATAGATAAACTGAGTTTCGAAATCCGCAGTGTTTGGTGAGAACATATCGTAGTCAGGTGCAGTCAATACATAAATTGAATCTGCTCTGTCTGTCTCAACAATATCAATTGCATCATTTACTAACGAAGCGTTATTAACAAAATCAATACCTGGTGTTGTAAACACGTTAATGTTTACTGACTCAGGATTAGAGAATGTTGTTTGACCCCACAAGTATGCGTAGTAGTCAGTGTTTGCCCATTGTTGTTGGTCAGGACCTGTGATTGGTTTAAAGTAACCCCAACCTGTAGAACCTGGATAAGTAATTGAAGTTGAACTGTTACCTTTCAAGAAACCTGTATTACCTAACGAGAATGAATCACCGTTTGTACGATATTCTCTGTAGATATCCCATCCGTCAAAACCACCTTGAGCTAATAAAGTGAACTTTCTAGCTGCTAATGAATAGTATGGGTTAGTATTGTTTTGTGGGTCAGATTGGAATGATGCATCACCTACATCAAAAGCTGATGTACCTGAAGATGTAAATCCACCTGAAATTGTTACAACAGTTGCTCCTGAGTCCATGTGGAAACCTTTGGTCATTACTGGCCAATTTGTACCTTCACCGTCTGAAGATGTTGGAACTTGTTTACCTTTATACTCAAAGAAATCAGGGTCAATACCAACTGTAGATGAGAAACCTAAGTAAGTTTTTCTAACTCTATCACCAGCACTTCTAACTACGTTGTCAGAACCTGTTGTTGTACCAAATGGTGGGTTATAGATGATATCACCAGGATTGTTATATTTTGTTTTATAAACAGGGAACGGATTTTTAGCTCCTGAATATTCTCTGAAGTTATAACCTTCAAATCCACAAGGAAGTGCGTCATCAGGATGGTCTTCATCCATTTCAACCATTATAAATCTTGATTTTAATTCATACTCACCATTAGCAGTACCTACTCTTTGTGCTACATATGAGTTTTGTGTTGGGTTCATTGTACAGTTTGTAAACTTCTCCAATACTACAGGATTTGAATCCGTATCAAAGAAATCACGAACAATAATGTCAAATGTTCCATTACTAAACTGCATGTTAGCTATAGAAACTTTAACTTGTCTGTTTGCTGCACTACCGTCAGAGATTAAGATAAACTTAAATAATCTATAAACTGTATTACCACGAAGTTCTGAAACTACATATGGTGTTTCAGGTGTTTGATAATTATTTAAATACCAACCAATTGAAGTCGTATCCAATCCTCTTGATTGTGGTAAAGCAATTAATGACGAGTTAATACCTCTAATGTAACCATTATTATATGAATCATTCAAAGTTGTTTGGAAAACTTCTTCTAAGAAGATAGGAACTTCAGTTCTTGGTTTAGAGAAGTTACCCTTTCCAAATACCTTACTGATATAATTTGTTGCTGAACTATCGAATGATGTATCAAATGTAAAGTCATCACCACTACTTGTAACACCCGAAACTTGGAATGTTAATTTAGGGTTTGTACTAATACCTGAATATGCTCCTGTTGTAACTAATTGTACATCACTTGTACCTGTAACAGTATAAACAGGACCACCTGAAGTGTCAGTTGTAACACCACGTGAACGAAGAGTTGCAACTACAACATCATCATAATCTGTGTACGATGTACCTGAATATTTTGAATAGTAAAGATTAACAGAACCTGAAAACGCTCCACCACCATCATTATTTAATGTTTTAACCATACCACCAAAAGAGAAACCATAGTAGTGATTACCTCCGTAGTTATTAAATAATGCATAATACCAAGGGTCATCATTAGGACTTGTATAATCCGCAGTAGATTCAGTAATACCTGAAACTCCAAAAGTTTCAGTGTCAGCACTATAACCACCATTAATACTTGTTATATCAGTATATGAACTATCACTAACAGTACCCCAAAAATATGCAGTACCACCCGAACTATGTGGAGCATTTAATACAGATGTTAAGTATGTAACAAAATCTTGTCTAATACTTGATGTACCTCCATTAAATGTTGTATATGGTAATGCAAAATTAGTTGTTAGTGTTGAAGGAACTGTAAAACTAAATGTTCCATTTGTATTACCTGAGAATAATAAAATTTCAGGTCCTGTATTTCCTGTTACACCAACGGTTGTTTGGTCAACATTTGCTATTGTTGTTATGGACCACGATGGACCCGCATCGTAACCATTAAGACCCAAAACTCTTGTTACGAATAATTGATTTGACTGTTGTAAATAAGCTTTAGCGATGTAAGCTGCCTCATATTTTGGAATCTGAGTATTTACAAATTTTTCCGGTGATGTAGGACCGAAATACGTTTGAAATTCATCGAAGTTTGTGATGAAAATTGGTTCGAATGCTGGACCCTGAAGGGTTTCTCCAACAATACCCAATGTAGTTACACCTACGCTCTGAGCTACGAAACTTAGGTCTCTTTCAGAGGTATATACACCAGGAGAAACGAATACTTTGTTTGATGTTGCCATTTAACTTGTTATTTCTTTTAGATTTATTTTTATGATAAATATTTAGAAAAATATCAAAAAACATTTACTTAAGGGTAATATTTATTATCAGTAAGAATTTTTTCTGCCTTTTTTCTACCTACAAATTATGAGTGAGATTAAAAACCTAAAAATATCAAAAGAAGTTCACCAGGTCCTAAAAACCTATTGTGATGATAATGGTTTAAAAATGTATAAGTTTTTAGAAAAACTTATTATGGAAAAATGCAAGAAGAAAAAAGATATATACGGTGAATAATTACTTAAGGTATGCAACTCCGTTAATTGATGCGGATTTTGAACCATCTGATTTTGTAATAACAATCTTAACTAAATCACCGTCAGTTATTTGAATAGTACTTATATCCTCACCAACATAATAGTCATTAATATACACATCATATGATGTGACATTAGTGGTTGTTTCAACCAATAAATCTACGGTATATCTAAATGTCTCACTCTTTTCAGTTTGAGATTCTGAAAAAGCAATATTCAAATTAAAGTTGTCAGGTCTTGATGGCTCTGCTTTTGCTTTTCTTGCACCCCTTTTTGTTTCCACTTCAAACATTGTTAGTGCTCTTGTAATTGCAGGTGAAATTTGAAATTCTTCTTCATCCATTAAAAATCCTAACATAGTGAAGTTATAGTTTTGAACATAAAACTTTCTCTTGTTAACCTCTGTTACTGAATTATCAGAAACATTATTCAATATGATTGGAATGTAATGTCCTTTAATAAAGGTATACGCTTGGCGTGAACTAAACTTTTGTAAAACAATTTTGTTAAACTGATTAAGTTCTCTCATTCTATTACAAACAATTTTAACATCATATGTGATATCAACAGGAACAGGTTGTGGAATCTTATAAATGTCCATACCCTTTCTTGTACCGTCCCAAGTTGGAACCTGAGCATATAGAAACTCTTTTCTATTAGGTATTGTATATTGTAAAGATGGATTTGAACCATATGGAACTTCAGGTTGTCTAACCGTTGTAATAAAAGGTAACTGAACGTTACCATTCAAATCCTCAATGTTCCATGTTTGTGTAAACTGAGCCCAATTCTGAAGAGTAATAATTAAATCAATGTTATGAACTTTACTACCGTCAACAACACACTCCAATTCATCACGAACAAAATCCAACATACCCCTATCCAAATCGGCATGTAAAATACCCTTAGGTAAATAAGTTCCGTCCTTTTGGATATATTCCAAAAGTTGTTCTCTTCTCTCTAAAAGTTGTTTTTCAGGAGTAAGTGGTAAATATTTTTTTATTTGTTTAGGTAATGCCATTATATTCCTCTAAATTCGTTTTCTGACACAGGTGTTGCAGTATAAGTATAATAGAAACTTCTGTATCCACCGTATGTGTGTTTATTGTCATAGTCAGGGGTTGCCGCATCTATAACTGAATAATATTTGATTTCATTCTCTCTAATCCAATAACCTATATAGTCACCTAACTTAATATCAATATCTTTTTCTTGTAATTCTTTTGTATAAACAGAAAAGATAAGATTACCTGGTTCGTTTTGTAATAATCTACTTCCATTAATAAAATCATTTGTTGGAGCTTCAATTCTTACCAAAGCATTAAACTCAACAGGTGGGTAAAATTGTACACCGTCAGAACTAACCTCTCCATATACATCATCCTTAACTGTTCTTTGTGAGTCAACACTATATAATACAAGAGTAAAGTTCATGTCTCCGTTCAACCACTCTCGACCCATTTCTATTTCGAGATTGAAGTCCTCGGACCCAAAAAACTTATTTAAACGTGTTATCGGTACTCTTCTCTGTGCCATATATTGATAAATATTTGATTTTTGATTATATTTAAATTTATTTCTATGATGCAAGAAAACAACAATACAATTTCTAACATACCTGAAATTAAAGCCATGCGTGTTCTTGAAGAATACGAAGGTTTTAATAACTATATTCTTGCAATAAAAAAGAAGAAAGAAAATTCCAAAAATTTCAAGATTACAAGAGCACAAGCCGACTACATAAACAACTACAAAGATGTTGT
>Ga0208795_1000072_pt1 | contig 44314 bp, 84 predicted proteins | sample CB_VirMetaG_6_FD_184541 | JGI IMG/M metagenome (GOLD analysis project Ga0208795, IMG submission 184541) | Freshwater to marine saline gradient viral communities from Chesapeake Bay - CB_1508_2 Viral MetaG (SPAdes) (version 4) | ecosystem: Environmental > Aquatic > Marine > Coastal | place: USA... | reverse complement strand
TATCAATGGCTATTGGTAAATTTTCAAAAGTATAATTAATAACATTTCCTTTATTTTGGAAATAGTCACCTGTTTGCACCATTCCTCTATTAGTAAAAATATACTTAAGGTTTTCAGATACTCCTTGAAATTGTAGTGTACTCATTAATTTACTTATTTAACATATAAATACTTTGAAACAATAAAAAAATTATTTTTATAACAAAGTATTTGCTTTACCTCTTGCAATCCCATTACCATTCCATTTTTGTTGTTCGGGGTTATAGGTTGGACCAAATTTTCTACCACTACTCCACTTGGTTACGGTGGGGTATGTACCACCGCCGCCACCACCAGAATTAGAGGTTGCGTCTTGTTCACCAATTTCACCATTACCATCGCTTGGGGTAAATTCTTTCATTAATGAAATAATATAGTCTACATCGGTTCTCATAATAATAAATACCTATAAAATAAAAAAACCTGTCAATGACAGGTCTTTAATTTAAAAAAAATCAGGGTTTGGTAATCTATCCGAATATATTAGATAATATTCATTTAAAAACGATATTATTTCTTCTTGGTCTAACTCATCATCGTCATCAAAAAAACTACCGAAGAACTCATCATTATTTTCATCATCATCGTCTTCATTATACATCTCGATTAAATTACTTTCAGTAAAATCATCAAAATTATACCCAAAAGACGTTACTTCATCTAATTGTATTTGGTCTGTTCTTATTTCATCATCACCATCAATAGTTAATCTAAAAGTAACTTCTAGTATTTCTGATGTTTCATTTATGTAATAAGATACTAATTCTTTAATTTCCATGTTATTATTAATTAGTTGTGTTTATAACAAAGAAATATCTATAAAATATTAAAAAGACAAGATTTAATTATATTTTTTAAATCTATTAAACATATCAATTGATTCTTGGATATTAAAAGAGATTTCACCCATTTCGTCTTCGTCAAAATCATCACCAAAAACATCTTCTTCCCAATTATCCTCATAATTATCGTCATCATCCAAATCATGGTCAAAATATTCACCATCAGTTTCAGGACTCATTAATACCATAATTTCATTTTCAGTATCATCTACATCTACAGTTCCGTTTGGTAAATCGTATGGACCGTCACCAATCATATCTAATTTTTCACCTAAACTCATATAGTATTCATCATCAACGATATCCTCATTTTCTGTAACACTTTCATTTATACCCATATTCCTATAAGTCATAACATCACCTTGATTGTTAACAGTAATACCACCCTTATCATTGGCGTAATCTTGGGTATATAATGGTTGCATGTTTGAAGTAACATTATTTGTTGCATAACCATTATACAACTCTTTGTGTTTGTCGAGGATATTTTCTTTCTCCTCATTATTCATCTTGAAAAAATATGCATTCATGTCTTTCTTTTAGTTATAAATATATTGATAGGTAAGAATGTTTTAATTATAATTATAGTATGAAAGTAGATATTAATGAATATGCTGAAGGGGCGATATTATTAGATGGTCTTGAATCGGCAATTGTGGGTATAACAGATGAATTTGGCACAGGTCGTAGAATGTTATACTCAAAAGATAAAATCATTTCAATTCTCCAAGAAAGAGATGGAATGACTTGGTCTGAAGCCGAAGAATTCTTTGATTATAATATCAAGGGTGGTTATTTTGGTGAACAAAATCCCGTATTTTTAGAATTATCATTAACACCAATGAAAAATGATGAAGGTGATTGGGAATTTGATTTTGACTTTAACTCAGAAGAGTAACATATAGTTTTGAACCACCGCCTGAGAGAATCTTCTTAGTTCACGATTGATTTGTTGTAAATCGGCTTCCTTACCGTTAGCCTCCAAATACTTAATAATTCCATGAACCATTTCTGATTGAGCTTGGTCTGCCATATCTAACAACTCGTCAAATTTTTCTTCATTAGGGATATCTTTGTATTTGAACTCGTGTTTAAGTCTTTCCCTACCAATATAAAGATAAGGTGATGCCGCGAACATATTGGTAATACCTGAGTCTCTAAGAGTTAACAAATATTTTCTTAAGAACTGAGCGTTAAAGTATTTGAATACATCGGCATTACTACCACTAATCACTTTCTTAAAACTATCAATATTCATTTCAAGAATACTTTCAACCATTTTACTTTTTTTAAGTAATTTTTGTTCTTTACTATTATTTTTAATAACCGATTTAAACTCAGACTCTTTTAATTTGTTTTTTTTTCTTTTAGTAATATTTTCTTCAGTATCCCACATATCAACACTTGATATAATCGCCAATAGACCACCATTATCCCATTTTACATAGTATTGGTCATCACCAAATAACTTTGAGTGCCTTAATACAGTTCCAGCGGTACCTGGAGGAATTGTTGATATTTCATCTTCCATATGTAAAATAACAACTCTGTCACCAACTTTTAATTCGGGATTAATCATTTAACGCAATATTTAATAATAAATAGTATCAAAGTATTTATTAGTATATGAACAAAACCATTTTAATAAACGAGGGTCAAAAAAAATTGATTTTAAAAGAATCAATTAATGATAGTTTTGGAGAAATAATTAAAGGTAGTTATGAATTTACCAAAAAAATTATAAAAATGTCTTCAGAACAAATGGGTATGAATTTAGAATTCTTACTAACATGGGGAGCTAGTATTGGTGGTTTTGTCGGTCCATTAAACGATTTTATTGCAGGTAAATTCCCTGAATTAAGTGATATGGAATTAAGTTTAATCATAACTGGTGTTATTTCGCTATACTATATTGATAATAAAGAAACCGTAAAAAAAATATTAGGTAAAATAAAAGAAGTAGGTTTGTATGATGAATTTGGCGTATTACTTAAAAAAAGTGGTGAGTTAAAAAGTACGTTTGTTGATTTTATTACAAGTTTAAATATAACCCTACATAAGGTAACAAATATTATGTCTTATGCATTTATAATACCAATTATACCAATAATTTATGAATCAGTTAATAGTGGTGTTATAAGTTCTTCAGATTATAAAGAAATTGCGTTAAGACTAAGTTCTTTTGGTTTGTTAACCGTTGCTGGTGTTTTAGTTAGAGAGTTGTTTGGTAAATTAATTAAGAGATTTAGTAATCACCGTTAACAAAGTCGTCAATTTTTGATGTAAATAAATCAAGACCAACATCGTGGTTTTGTGAGTCAACTTTTATCCCTAAAAATTCAGTGTAGTAAAAAATACCATATACGTAATAGTCACAATACCTCGAATCCATATCATCGTTTAATAAACTCCAAGCAACATCAGTACTACTAATTCTTTCGTTATCAAACACAAATGGTAATGAACCACATATAAACTCAGCAAAATCCTTGTCAGTCACTTCTTGTGAAACACCATTGATTAAAAAGTCCGTAACTTTACCATCATAGTAAAATGTCAAACCAGTCTCATCCTCATTTGGTTCAACCTTAGATAAATCATAATCACAAATAAAGGTTACTTCAGCTATTTGTCGATTAAGATACATTTGTCTAGTTAATTTTCCTGAATGATATTTAACACCTTTCATTAATTTTTTAACAAACTTATCGGATATTGAATAATTAGAAATACTAACTTCCTCACCATTAAATAGAGTTTGGAATATATCGATATCAAGGTTATCGTCAATACCTATAATTTTTTTTATCTCATCGGTAATGTCAGGGACCGCACAATCATAAAATATATCGTATATGTAAGATGTGTAATCTTCAGTTGGGATAACATTTAAATCTGTTGCAATCCATTCATCGTCCCTTATGTTTGAGTTGTTAAACTCTATAAGGTATTTACCTTTCCTATGTTTAATCTTCTCAAGGTATTTTATTACCGCATCTAATTTACCCATTATTGTTTATAACTTAAAATTTTATCAATAATAAGATTAACTTCATCATTATTTAAACCGTGTATGTCTTTATTATTATCAAACCAATTTTTGGCAACATCCTTTATAGGTTTTTTGGTTAATTTTGATAATCTTTTAAAACCTTGGTATTGTGCAGGTATTTCATGCTCTTGTGAGTAGTAAGCCAAAGACTCTTCGGGCTCTTCATCTTTATCCATAAATTCACCCCTATATTCTTGCATACCATGCTCAAGTTCATGACCTAATAGTTCGTTTAATTCACCAACTAAATCATATAATTGTGATTGTATTTTATTTGGGTTAAAAACTACTAAAATTTCAACAACTTGTTCCCCATCAACATAGTATCCATTAATCATAAACCTGTCAATTTTTTTATCTGTTTTTAGAGTTAATTCAACACTAAAATCAAATGGTGGTCTACTAAAAGAATATTCTTCATAATCGTCAGGTAAATAAAAAAAACCTCTTTTTTTATTTTTAACTTTAGTAATAACATCTTTAACAACAGTTCTAATAGCTTCTTTATTCATTTTTGATTCACTAATTATTTTTTTGTTTAAACTATACCTAATAATATTCTCTTTTAATTTATCATCAACAGTGATATTTGATAATAAGACTCTAACATTAGTTCCTGCAAATATAGTTAAAATATCTTTAATTTCCTCAAGTAATTTATAATTCACATCACTATTCATTATCACGAGTTTTACCGCATCACCATCATTCAATCTTTTTATAAAATCACTTTTTAATTTAATAATATTAACATCAACTTTAAGGTAGTGCATATATTCACCGATGGTAATCATTTGTTTATAACCTGATAAACTAATGGTATAGTCAAAATCTATTTGGTGTCGAATACTTGAGAACATAGGTCCTCTATAAGTAAAAACCTTATTAGACAATAGTTTATTAGTAATCTCTATTTGTTTTTCTGACAACATATCCTATAAATACTTTTTTTTAAGGAATTGTTTCATTATACTTTACCTATGGAACTTCTAAACACTCACCCAATCAAAAAATCCGACTTAGGATTCCACGGAAATCTCTTCGGTGGAAAATTATTAGCGTGGATTGACGCTGCCGCGGCAGGATATTCGATGCAATTATGTGACACACCAAGAATGGTCACAGTATCAATCGATAAATGTTTTTTTGAAAAACCTGCGAAGGAAGGTCAACTACTTAAAATATACGGAAAACCATCCTCAATAGGTAATACTTCAGTAACACTTTATATGGAAGCTAGGGCACATAATGTTTACACTGGGTCACAAACAATAATTTTAAAAACAAATATTAGATTTGTCTCAATTGACAATGAAGGTAACCCAATTCCAATAAGTGAACGAGGTAAAAGAAAAATACAACAAACAATAGATTTAGAAAACAATGAAGAACATGAATAAAAAGAAGTTTGATTTTAAAGATATTACTATTGTACCTGAAATAGTATCATCTATCTCAAGTCGTAAAGAAATTAATATTTTCACAGAAGATAAAAAATTACCTTTAATTGTGTCACCAATGGATACTGTTGTAGATAATGAAAACTATTTTAAATTCTTAAATAAAGATATGGTTGTTTGTCTACCTAGAGGTGAGTCTCAGATTAATGATGTTTTTTGGTCACTATCTTTGGAAGATTTTGATTTAATAATATATAATGAAATTATTATGGAAGCGGATGAACCTGTTCATATTTTAGTTGATATTGCAAACGGCCATATTGAAAAATTACATAATCTTTGTGAAAAGTTCGTGAAACAAAACAAAAAAAATATTCATAAACTTATGGTTGGTAATGTGGCAAATCCTAAAACATATGCGACTTTATCTGAAATAGGTGTCGACTATGTTAGAGTTGGTATTGGTGGTGGTTCAGGGTGTTTAACTTCCGCGAATACAGGTATTCATTACCCTATGGCGTCACTAATTAACGAAAGTTTTAAATTAAAGAAAACTAATAATTACAAAACAAAAATAGTCGCCGATGGTGGATTTAAAAATTACGATGATATTATTAAGGCGTTAGCACTAGGTGCTGATTATGTAATGTTAGGTGGTATATTAAATAAAACATTAGAGTCTTGTTCTCAAACAAAATTATTTAATTTAATACCTCTTAATGAGAATATCAGTAATACAATATGGATTAAATACCCTTTTTTAAGAAAATATATGTATAAAAACTTTAGAGGTATGAGTACTAAAGAAGTTCAAAGAAAATGGGGTAAATTAAAATTAACAACGTCTGAAGGTATTAGTAAAACTAACAAAGTAGAATATACTTTAAGTCAATGGGTTGATAATTTTAACGACTATTTAAGGTCGGCAATGTCATACACCAATTCAAGAAATTTAGAAGATTTTAAAAATTGTGAAATTGTTTTTATCACCAAAAACGCACTTGAGCGTTTCGACAAATAATTAAATGAACGTTATGGAGACTTTAAGGTCTCCATTTCCTTTTATAACTCTATGAAAAACTCCTTCAGGAATTAAATAACTTTTACCAACCTCTAAAATAACGGGTAATTCGTTATCTAGTTGTACCTTCCAGTTATTAGATTCTAAAACCTTAACAATTCGGTCTTCTTTATCTCTGTGCCACTTTAATTCACCATCGTCAACAGATTCGGTAAAAACTCTAATTTTTTTATCTTCACTAATGGTTTCTTGATAAGGAGTTTTATCCTCAAACCAAACAGGTGTTTGATAATTAATAATGACTCTTGAAGATACTGAATCTTCACCCCCAAAATCTAACCCCATATAAACATAATGTTTAATAATCTTTTCAATTGTTTTATCATTAGTTTGCGGTTCGGTCTGAACAAATACAACAATTTCTTTGTATTTGTTTTCTTTTATGTTATCAATAGTCAATACAATGTCCTCGCCAGTTAAATCTTTAATTTTGGGCTCCGCAAATTTTGTTAAATAAGCTTGAACGATTCTTTTTAATACTCTGTTTGACATTACCAATAACCCCCATAAGTTTTACCGCCCCATAAATGACCGTATCTATTAATTCTACACGCCCAATACCCTGCAGTCATTCTATCTTTTTTAGCTTTACAATTGTGTCTAGATGCAAAAGCCTTTCTAGCCTTTGGGTTTGAGACTTTAGCGGTTAGTCCTCCATGGACATCACCAAACGAGATTTTCTTTACTTTTTTAGTGGATGGGTTTTTAACATATACCACATATTTTTTACCACCACCTGAATTTCTCATAGGTTTTCCTAATTGTACTTTTCTACCTTGGTATTCAGCCTCATTGATAGATTCCTCAATATAGGGTACCTCTAATCTAACTATTTTACCTGTCGATAATTTAACTTGTTTTCCAAAATCAGACTCAACTAACCATCTATCATCTAAACCAATTTGTATTAAATTTTTATTATACAAATTTCTAACTTCATTAATTAAGTTAAAAAAGTTTTCAGAATATGGTCTATAAACGTTTTCGGTTAAAGATAAACCTTCATTTAGATGAAACTCTAATTCTTTAGATATTTTGGTTTCTGTTATTAAATTTAATGGTGTCATTTTATTTAGAAAGTTTTTGAAAGTAAAAGTATAAGCCAAAACATACTGCCGAGATACAATACAAGATTAAATTGGCGTAGAATATACTGTTTGTTAGAGTAAAAAGATAATATTGTATTGCATCGAACCCAAATGGATTGAAGAACATTCCAAGCATTAAAAACTTCACAGATATGTTTTCGAGGAATATCTTCCTCCATGTCCTTATTGGATTCATCGTCCATATTTTGGTATTTAAAGTTTATGTTTTTAAACCTTTTAATATAAATACCTTGAATAATGGATAATTACAAATTATGAAATATTTATTGTTTAAAGACCGTATATATGAGTAAGTTTATAATTAACGAAAAAGAAATTCGTAAGATTGTTAGAAAATACATCTTAGAACAAGTTAGTCCAAATGGTGAGCCAGAAAAAAAACAAAGATGTGTTTCACGTAATGTAATTCCATTAAATGATATGGTAGGTCCATCCGATAGTTTTAAACCATATGCTGGTAAACTTTTAAGGAGAGATGGTGGTATTAATGGTATGACAGATACATTAGATATGTTAAGAACTTTGAGGTTACATCCTGACATTAATGATGGTGGAGAACATTTATCTTATAGTTTAATGAACCATTTAAATAAGTTTAGAAATAAAAACTATTTTGACGAAACAAATGGTGGGTGTGTTAAAGCAATGGACAAAGTAATAGAGCTTTATCGTGAAAACGAACACGGTGAAGAGTTAGTTAAGGATATTGAAAAAGTTTTAAAACACAATGACCCCACTCCAAGGGCAAAAGAATATCTAAAAAGATGTCTTGTGTTAGTTAAAGAAAAATAATCCTCCTTTACGGGGGACTTTTAGGACCGTTACTGTTAAGGTAACAAATTAAAGGGGAATTCGCTACTCCCCTTTTTTATTTCCATTATTTTTATTATCTTTGTAAAAATCTATTGTTATGGAAATAAAATTTGCACCTACTTTTGAAAAAAGTTTAAAAAAATTGATTCGTCGTGAAACTTGGTGGTACAAAACTTACGAGTTTTTCCGCTATGATATTGGTCGTTTTTTAGGTAATGTTTGGAGATTCCGAAAGGGATTATCACAACATTATTGGTGGGACCATCACGGAATGCTAATGTTTATGGAGTCAGCGCTAATTCATATGTCTGATAGACTAGAAAAAGACGGTTTGGAGGTTGATGAATCTCGTCTTAAGAAAGTGGAGAAGATACGTAGAGCGGTTCAAATCATTCAAAATTATAACAATGATTTGTTTATTGACATGGCTGAGGCGGAACTTGGAGAACTTTATTCCAGAGGATTTGACATGAATGATTTTGTTGAGACAGGTGAGACTATCGATAATCCTTTAGGTGAAAAAAATGAAAAAACATACTATTGGGTTGATAGGCTTTCTGAAGAAGAATCTGAACATAACCGTAAAGTTTATCAAAGAGCTCGTGAAATTAGCGATAGCGAGTGGATAGAGTTTTGTGAAATTCTTAAAGGTCAAGATTATGTAAAGTTTGATAAAAACATCGATTTTTACAAACAATTTGATGGTTCTGGTTTAAAAGGTTGGTGGGATTAATAAATTTAACTATATTTGTACTATGAAAAATTTTTTTAAGGATAATACACCGATGATAATTGTCGGTTTATGGTTTATATCGATAATGTTATTAGCAATTTATTTAACTAATTAATATAATATGAAAATCACATTAATTTCAGATACTCACAACAAACACAAGTTAATCACTGAGGATTTACCTGGCGGCGAATTGTTACTACACGCTGGTGACTCAACAAGTATGGGTTACAAACACGAGTTGGGGAATTTCTTCGATTGGATGAATAGTTTAAGTAATTACGACCACAGAGTTTTCATCGCTGGTAATCATGATTGGGGTTTTCAGGACCACTCCGACTTTGTTAAAAAAACTTTGGAGGATTACCCCCACATTGATTACCTCGAAGATGACATGTATGTTCTTGGTGACGATTACCAAAGTGCAGTTAAGATTTGGGGTAGTCCATGGCAACCAGAGTTCTACAATTGGGCGTTCAACTTACCAAGAAATGGTGAAGAACTAAAGGCTAAGTGGGATATGATTCCTATGAACACCGACATCTTAATTACTCACGGTCCTGCTTGGGGTTATGTTGATAGTGTTGAGGGTCGCAGAGGGGAACACTTGGGTTGTGAGTTACTTGCGGAAAGAATCAAAGTTGTAAAACCAAAGATTCACCTTTGTGGTCACATCCACACTGGTAATGGTTATATGTTTGATGGTGATACTCACTACATCAACGCGGCGGTTCTTAATGAAAGATACAACTACGCTCACAAACCATTCCACATCGATTGGAATCCTGAAACTAACGAACTTGTGTTCTTAGATTAGTAAAAAAGAAATGGGGGTCACTGACCCCCATTTTTAATTTATAAACTCATTAACATGTCCATTAATTCCTGTTGTGGGAACATATCCACTTTATCTTTTCTAGTGTTTGTGTGTGTCCACAAACCTTTTACTTTTCCATAATACGCATTTTCATTAAATTCAAAAGCGTCTGCCCCTTTTTCTTTAACTAATTCAGGTAAACCAGCTCTTACATCAATACTATCTCTTTCACCAATCCATAAAATCCATTTATGTAATTTACTAATTTGTGCGTCTGAATATCGGTGCCAAGTTTTATGTCCTCTAAAAGGTTTTGATAATTCCACAATTTGTGATTCTACAACTGGTGTTCCTTGATACGCCTTTCCGTTAACAACATACCCAAAGTTACATACTTCAATAGCAACTGAGTTTTTGTGCATTTTTTGAGAACCGTTAGCCCCTAAATGCCAACCATAGTTTCCTTCAGGGAACGCTTGGACCATTTCTCCATCGTATTTGTCGTCGTTTCCTTTAATTGAAGGCCCTCCTAATACGAATTCAGTTGCAATCGCGCCCCTATTATCTTTACCCCAATTGTTAATTGTATTGTAAGGGTTATGCCAACCTGCCGTGTGGTGTAAGAACACCCATTCAGCATTAATAGGACCTTGTTTATATTCACCTATAGGTAAAAAGTGTCTATGAATCACCAAACCATTTTCTGTGGTATAAACATTTTCTGACAAATCTGTAGTTGCTAACCCCATAGCGTCCCATGTTTTAGGTCCCACAATACCATCAGGTGTTAATCCATTTTTCTTTTGCCATTTTTTAACTGCAGCATCTGTTTTAGGCCCAAAATCACCATCAGTGTTTAGTCCGAGAAACTCTTGGAGTTCTTTAACTTCTTTTCCTTTACTTCCGAGTTTTAAAATCATAATATATCTTTATATATAAATATAAAAATAATTTATTTTTATTACTTTTTACCCCCTAATTTAGTTCTTTTCACGCTTGTACGCACTGGAGGTTTTTTATACTTAATTTCAACCTCATATGGGTTTACCATACTAATTTTAGAATTGTATCTCCATATACTTATGGTTTCTTCATCCTCATAAACTCTTTCCCATTTTTTATGTTCTTGTTCTTGTTTTTTTGCCATAATACAAATATACAAATATTTTTTTAGACCGCCAAAACTTCTAGATTATTTAGTTCATAAGCTCTCGCCATACGAGTCATTCCAATACCACCACCAAAACGAGGAAAGAAGGTGAAAGATAAGAACTCTTCTAATTCTTTCTCAACTCTTTCTTTACCAAATAGTTCAAACAACTTGGCGGAATAACCGCCATCTTCGATGGTATAAAACATATTTCTCATTTCTTCAACATTACAACTTCTTTCCGCAGAACCAATAGTTTCTTGACCAAATAGTATAACATCAACTTTATTAAATATTCCGTTTTTATCGTGTTTCATATTCCAAAATGGGTTTGTTCTTAATGGAAAATTCTGTAATGACACAACCGAACTTTTTTCTTTCCACATCCTTGTTTCGTGTTCATCTTCTAAAATAGGTATTCCACCATATTCTTGACAAACCTCATCATAATTAACTTCAATTATATCATCATCAAAACCAAGATGATTTAGTAAATCATTTTCTAATTTAATCAAGTCTTTCATAGTACCTTTTGATTCGAACTCAAACATTGGGAAAATTAACTCATGCCTGCCAGGGATTGGGTTTTTTTCTTCTCGATATGAAGTTGATACGCAGAAAACTCCATTCCATTCAGGGTTTTTTAACAATTCATACTCTAACCACATTTGACCTGTTTGAGGTAGTGGCCAAATTAATCCACCATACTCAAATGTTTTAACTGAATGCGGATTTTCACACGCAGCTAAAATCGATAATCTAGATTGTGTTGGTACCTCAACAAAACCTTTCTCTAAGAAGAACTCTCTCATCTTCTGTACTAACTCGTTGTAAATTTTTGTGTTTTTCATTTTATTTTATTTTTGGTTTATTTTTATTTCCGTAAGGGCAAAAAAAATCCCCTCAATAGAGGGGATTAATAATGGTCGAATGTCTTGTTTCTTAAATTTCTGTAATGTAATATCTCTAAAATATGTGACCATTGGAAATAAATATATTATATTTGATTAAAAGGTCAAGTTTAACTATACTTTTTAACTAAAATGTTATTTTGTCACATTGTGTTATATAAATAAATTAGATTTATGACATTTTGTCAGTATTTACAAATTGGCACATTTTTGTTAGAGTTGTTGTATAAATAAAAAATAAAATTAAATAATTAATATGGATTTATTTGGAGGATTTAGAAATGATAAACATCTCGATGACATGATGAAGTCGATAAACGAGAGATTAAAAAAGTTTGGTTTTGAATCATTTAACTTTGATTTTGACATGAAAATGGAGTCGGGTATTGACTCTAAAGATGGTGAGTGGACAAAAACAACTTACACCAGTGAAGATGGTACAACTCACATTGTTACCATGACTAAAGGTTTTGGTGGTAATAAACCATCTTACGATAAGTCGGATAATATTGAGTACTTAAGGTCTCAATTATCCTCAGCTATTGAATCTCAGAATTTTGAAAAGGCGGTTGAGATTCGTGATAGAATTAACGAACTTAAAAACACCGAAAATAAAATAGTTGAGTTGGAATCTGAGTTATCTAACTCAATCAAAGAACAAAACTTTGAGAAGTGTATCGAACTTAGAGATAAAATAAAAAAATTAAAAAACAAATAATATGGGAAAGATTATAGGAATTGATTTAGGAACAACTAACTCTTGCGTCGCGGTTATGGAAGGGAGTGAACCTGTTGTGATAACAAATAGTGAAGGTAAAAGAACAACACCTTCCATAGTAGGTTTTACTGGTTCAGGTGAAAGAAAAATTGGTGACCCCGCCAAACGACAATCAATCACAAACCCTGAAAAAACAATTTACTCGATTAAAAGATTTATGGGGACTTCATTTGAAGAGTCTAAAAATGAAGTTAAAAAAGTCCCTTACAAAGTTGTAAACCAAAAAAATAGTCCTCGAGTATCTATTGACGACAGGATGTATTCACCACAAGAATTGTCCGCAGCGGTACTCCAAAAAATGAAACAAACCGCGGAAGACTATTTGGGGCAAAGTGTAACGGACGCGGTCATTACAGTACCTGCGTATTTTAATGACTCCCAACGACAAGCAACTAAAGAAGCTGGTGAAATTGCGGGTCTTAACGTACTTCGTATTATTAACGAACCTACCGCGGCAGCTTTGGCGTATGGATTGGATAAAAAATCAAAAGACATGAAAATTGTTGTATTTGATTGTGGTGGTGGAACACATGACGTTTCAGTTCTTGATTTAGGTGATGGAGTATTTGAAGTTTTATCGACGGATGGAGACACTCATTTAGGTGGTGATGATTTTGACCAAGTAATAATTGATTATTTATCGTCAGAATTCAAAAAAGAAAATGGTATTGATATCACTAAAGACCCAATGGCGTTACAACGTCTTCGTGAAGCTGCGGAAAAAGCTAAGATTGAGTTATCATCTTCACCAAGTACTGAAATTAATTTACCATACATTACCGCAGATTCTACAGGTCCAAAACATTTAGTTATAACACTTAATCGGGCTAAGTTTGAATCTTTAACCGAATCTTTGGTTAAAAGAACTATTAAACCTTGTGAAACCGCATTAAAAAATGCCAATCTAAATCCATCGGACATTGATGAAGTAATTTTGGTTGGCGGGTCAACACGTATTCCCGCAGTCCAAGAAGCGGTTAAAAAGTTTTTTGGTAAAGAACCTTCTAAAGGTGTGAACCCTGATGAAGTTGTTGCTCTTGGCGCGGCAATTCAAGGCGGTGTATTAGGTGGTGACGTAACTGATGTATTATTATTAGATGTAACACCATTGTCTCTTGGTATTGAAACGATGGGTGGGGTTTTCACCAAACTTATTGAGTCAAATACAACAATCCCTACCAAAAAATCTGAAACTTTCTCAACGGCAGTTGATAACCAACCTTCAGTAGAAATTCACGTACTTCAAGGAGAAAGAACAATGGCTAAAGATAACAGAACTATTGGTCGTTTCCACTTAGATGGTCTACCACCATCAATGAGGGGTGTTCCTAAAATTGAAGTTACTTTTGATATTGATGCAAACGGTATTATTAATGTTTCGGCAATTGATAAGGCGACCAACAAACAACAATCAATCCGTATCGAATCGTCTTCAGGTCTTTCAAAAGAGGAAATTGAAAAAATGAAAATTGAAGCTGAACAAAACGCTGAGGCGGATATGAAGTTAAAAGAAGATGCCGATACACTTAACTCAGCAGATTCTTTATTGTTCCAAGTAAACAAGTCAATGAGTGATTTAGGGGATAAAATAAGTGAAGAACAAAAATTGGAAATTAATTCAACAATCGATAAGTTAAAGGAGTCACATAATCAGAAAAATGTTTCTGAAGTTAAAACTTTAATGGAGGAGTTAAATAGTAAATTCCAAAAAATTACTCAGGATTTATATGAAACCGCATCTGAAACTCAAGAAAACGATTTTGATGCATCGGATGTTGAGTTTGAGGAAGTAAAATAAATTGATTTTATTATAAAAAATATAGAACCCCCGCTTTTCATAGTGGGGGTTTTTTATTATCTTTGTTCTATGGAAAAGTTAATTATGCTGATGAGTATTGTGTGTTTTATCAGCTCATCATTTTTTTTAGTTGCTAAGGTTACGAAAACAAATCAGTTTTTCACGTTTTTGTTTAGACTTATCGGTATATTAGGTGTTGGGTTACCTATCTTATTTTGGTTAAAACTGAACTCGATAATTTAATTAAAAAATGAAAGTAATATTTTTAGACCATGACGGAGTAATCTGTTTATCCTCAGAGTGGGGTGGTCGTCACAAGAAACAAAAAAAATGGGGTGGTCGTAAATTATCTATGACCAACAAAGAGGTTCCATTAGATTATAGATTTGACAACTTTAATAAAAAAGCGGTTAAGGTACTTAATGAAATCTTAGAAGAAACTGGTGCTGAACTCGTTACATCATCAGATTGGAAAAATTGGGCTAACCTTGAGGAAATGGGTGAATACTACGAGAAACAAGGTATTATCAAAAAACCAATCGCATTAACTAAAAATTTGGGTCAGTGTAATTGGTACAATAATATGGTTTGGGTTTGGTCACCTAAATGGGATTTAGAAATGACTCGTGTTATTGAGATTAAACAATTTTTACACGACCATCCTGAGGTTACTCATTGGGTCGCAATTGACGACTTAGATATGGGTAAAAATGATGAGAGTTGGAAAGATTGGGGGTTAGATAACTTTGTTCTAACACCAAAGGGAAATGAAGGAATTAAACAGTTAGGTATCAAAGAAAAGATTATAAAATTCCTTAAATAATAATGCCATTCTTTTGTCACAAATTAAACCCCTCCCACAAAGAGGGGTTTTTTATTATTCTTCAATTTTGTCGTCTTCTTTAAAGAAATTTGTTAAGAATTTACCAACAACACCTAATAGTATTGACGATATAATCATTGATTTCAACTCGATAGTGGTAAAAATATCTTTTAGGTTGTCAAATTGCCACAACCCACCAATTGATAAGACTGTTGCTGACGCTAAAAGAGAGTCCCCAATTCTTCTCCATTTTTTAGGAGTCGGTTTCCAATAATTACTCATCATATTTTTTTACCTTTACTTATAAATATTTTAACATGTCTTATTATCTTCCTTGACCTCGATATTTTTTTGGTTTCTCCTCTTTAGGTCCAAATTTCTTTTTTAATTTACCAACACTTTTTTTACCGAATGATGTTTTCATCGAATTAGATGAACTTAATTTACTTCCTTTAGCCATTTTAATATTTTAATTTATTGTTTATTTACACCAAATAAATATAAATTTAATTAAAAAAAAAGTGGGGATAAAATCCCCACTTTTTCATATATATAAAGGCTCTCGCAATGAGAGTGATAGTTATTATAAATATATCACTTTTTCTAAAAAATCAATGTTTTAATGCCACCCACCAATAATTTTTTGTAAATCAAACATCATTGATTTCATATCAGTATTCATGTTTTTTGGTGAGATTTTTTTAAGTTGCTCCATTGAGTCAAACATTTTTAATCCGTATTTTTTCCACCATCGATTAACCATGTAAGTCATTGTAATTAAAACTACTACTAAAATTGTTAAAATAATATTTAGGTACATATATTTTTTTTATTAAGTATACACAATAATAACCCACATGTCAAATAGATTGATTAAGTTATTTTTTAAATTATATTTAAATTATGAAAAAATGTTTAGAGGTTTTACTTAACAAAATTTTTAAAAAAGATTTAGAATTACTTTTTGGTAATGGTAGTATAATCCACGTTAATAGTTGTAAATACTCAACTAACAATCTAACATTTGTAATTGATTGCAAAATTTTAGTTTCAGATGTTAAATTAACAGAAGAAGTCTATCCCGACGGTTTAATTATTTTGGTTGAAGACTCTTGGAAATATATGGGTTTTGATGAAAAGATATCGGTTATAACCTCAATTGACCTTCTTTAGAAATCAATCCGTTATTCACATATTGATAATAAACACTTTCAACAACAGAAATCCTATCCATTTCATTTTTATCTAAAAGTTTTGAGGTAACCTCCGTACTGAATTCATTAAAGACTCCACTAATGTGAGCAGCCCAATACAATTCTTCAATAATTTCTTCGTTAGTCATTATACCAAAGTTTAAATGTGTTCAATAAATATCACTTAAATACAAATATACGAAAAAGTATTTGATTATTCGAGTGATTATACTTAAACTTATAAAAAAAATATTATGAAACAAATTGAAAATGGTGATAGTGTTAAAGTTCACTACACAGGAAAATTAGAGGACGGTACAATTTTTGACTCGTCTATGGTTGAAGGTAGAGAGCCTTTAGAAGTCGTATTGGGTAACAATATGTTGATTAAAGGTTTCGAGAATGGTCTTATGGGATTAACTGAGGGTGAAACTAAGACTATTGAAATTGAACCTTCCGATGCTTATGGTGAATATACCGAAGAAATGATTAATGAAATTCCAAGAGCTCAAGTACCTGAAAATGTACAGGTTGGTGAAAGACTCCAAGGAATGAGTCCAATGGGTCCAATCAATGTTCATGTTATTGAAGTTAAAGATGACACTGTAGTGATTGATGCAAACCATCCTTTGGCAGGTAAAAAATTGACTTTTGAAGTAGAAGTTATTAGTGTTAATTAAAAACAAATAAAAATGGAAGAGAAATTAAAATTAATTAAAGAAAAACTTAAATCTATTTTTAAACATACCTTAATTTATTTGATTATAGTATTTGCGGTAATATCGTCATTCTTTGTTGGTATTTATTACAATGAGGTAACAAAAAAAGAAAAAAAATATGAGGTTACCAAGATTATTAAGGATGAGGTTAGTTTAGCTATTGACGAAAATAGTAATTTAATCATTATAGAAAATAAAACAGGTGATTATACAATTTATGAAGATTCTGTTGGGGTTTCTATCTTTAGATTATACGCTAAAAACGTCTGGGGACAACATAAACAATAGACATTATGAAAGTTAAACACATTTTTTTATTTGTAGTTTTATTACTCTCAACTTTAGTTGTGGTAAGTCATTTTAATATTACTACAATTTTTAAATGTGATAATAATGAAGTGGTGATAGGTGGGTCAGGTGGTTATCCAAAATCACCTGTATCACTTAAAATGTACGATTTACTTGAGAAGTATAGTTCTGAGTACGATGTCCCAAGATATATTGCTTACAACGTGGCTTTTTTAGAAACTAGATATCAAGGGCCATTTGATTGGTCATATGACCCATATTTAACCTCAAGTGCAGGGGCTGTAGGACCAATGCAAATTATGCCTTCAACAGCAAATTATATTAATAAGAGAAAAATTAACAAAGAAACTCTTAAAAACGATTTAGAATTGAACATTGAGACGAGTATGAAGTTGTTGAGTAAACTTTACGAAAGGTATGAAAATTGGGGGGTTGTTTGTGGTTGTTACAATACTGGTAGACCAATAGTTAATGGGTACGCGGTTTTCTGTTCAAGTAATAAAAATTATAGAGATAATTGGATTTACGTAGAAAATTAATTATTCGTACATTTTAGGTAATTTTTTTGGGTTAACCTTCTCAAAAGTTTTAACTAACGAACCAGCTTTAGAATTAGCCTCATCTTCGATAGGACCCCCAATATCGGGTCCTTTTTCTTTGTTAGAAACACTGAATTGGTGTTCATGTACCCATTCATGTGCTAAAGTTCTACAAATATCTCTATTCATCCTATTTTTAGATAGGACTTTTAACTCATGTTTGTTGTTACGGCTACCAGTAGACATACCCTCTTTTTTATTACCTAAAAACATGATTGTGATGTCTTCTTTAAGAGGTAACTCATTTTGTAAGAATTTAATAAAATTATTAAAAAACTCGTGGTCTTTATGTTTTATACCAGAATGGATATGTTTTACGGTGACTTTCATAATGATAAATATATTTAACTTATTTAATAAGTAAGATATTTATTTAAAAAGTATAATTTATGCGTAAAAAATTAATAATCACCGAAGAGGAAAAAAACGACATCAGGGGTTTATATGGACTTGAGAACGAAAATAACCCTTTGGCGTTATTATTAAAGGCCGCCTTGGGTGTTAAATCTGATAATAAAACAGATGACGTTAGTAACACCAATAAGAAAGATTCATCTTTAGATTTCAATACTTCAAATCTAACAACTGGAAATGTTGAATTAAAAGGAAACTTTAATAGTGAACAAGAAAAAGTTATTAAATTGATTATAGACGAAATGGAAAAACAAGGGATTAAAGACCCTTTAGCCCAAATTGGTATTCTTTCAGTAATTGATAAAGAAAGTGGTTTTAGAACCTATAAAGAGATTGGGTATGGTGGTACTTCAGATAGTAGAATTGAAAGTGTTTTTGGTAAGAGAGGAACTAAATGTAAACACCTAAAAAAAGATAACCCTAAGTTTTTTGATTGTGTTTATGGAAAAGACTCAGGTGTTAGATTAGGTAACGACCAACCAGGTGACGGATGGAAATATGTTGGTAGAGGTCTGAATGGTATTACAGGTAAAGCAAACTATAGAAAATATGGTAATATGATTGGTGTTGATTTAGTAGGTAATCCTGAACAAGCGGAGGACCCTAGAACTGCCGCAAAAATAGCTATCGCATTTTTTACTAAAGGTAAACCATCATCTTCTTTCCCTAAATTTAATAGTAAAGAAGATTCTGTTAATTATTTTGCAGATTTAAATGCTGGGAGAGCCAATTCCAAATTCGGTAGAACTGCTGCTATAGCATCATCAAGTAAGTTTGATGTTGATTATTCTAACTTAGCTTAAGTATTTTGACATATTAATTGCCGCTTGTAAAGCGTCGTCTAAATTTTCTATCACTTTTTTACCTCTACGTTTGAATGGTATAACACTAGTAATACCGTCTAAAAATAACCATTCTTGGTCAAATTCATCACCTTTTTGATAAGTTTTGGTAAATTTTTTAACATACCCATCCCATTCTTCTTCAGGATAATCTTCCTTTTTAGGGACATAGTTTTCATCAAACAATCTATCACCTATTTGAAACAAATTACCTCCTCGATGTGAGTACCCATAATAACCTTTAACACCATCTATACCACTAAGAACTGTCTTATAACCATATGCGGTTCTCCATACAATCGCAACACCACGAGGATATTCATCACACACGGTCATACCATTTTTAAAGTACCACCAAGCTTCCTCAATACTACCAATATAGGTACCATCTTGACTTAAGAATGAGTTATATAAAGTGTGTTCATTATTAGGACCAAACTTATGCTCACCAATCTTACCATCGGTGTACATTTGTATAAGTTCTAGTTTTACAGGGTCAATCTCTTGACCAAAACCGTCCTCAGTCTTTACATAATTAATTTTAAGTCTACTAACTAATTTAGTAAAACCAAGATTCAAATGAACCTTATTTAGTTTATTAGCCCCACTTGAATAATGAGGATTTTTCTCAAATTTCAATCTAAGTTTACCTTTATATGGTGTTTGGTTTTTAATAAACATATTAATTTAAATAAAAAGTATATCCTTTACTCCAGTAGTCACCATAATCACGGAATTGCGATAAATCCACATTGTTATATTTTAACCCAGTCATTAGTTCAATAACTTCACCAACACTAACAATAATTGGTTCCAAATGTTTGGGGTCAAAATCCTCCTCAATATCTAGGTCATAAATCATAGGAGTCCCTTTAATATAATCTTCAACAAGAAGAGTGTTTGGGTCTTCAAACAAATATTCAACATCCTCTGTTTGAAGGTTTAGATTGTCGTCAGACTCCCAAATTTTGTCACCGTTTTCGTTGTAAACTCTAATACTCAACAAATATGGGTTTGGGTATAACCCTAAAACAACTTCATCAGTATCCAAGAAGTCATCAACTTCTAAGATATTACAAATTTCCGTTACATCCATCCCATCATCAACAACATCACCATCAACAAGTTGTTGTTTTTGGTCATCAGTAAGGTTAAATACATAAACCTCACCACCTTTACCACTTACTTCAATTTTATACTTTTTCATTTTTATAGTTGATTACAAAGTTCTTTACAAATTTCATACTCCTCAATTTTTTCAAAATATGGTAATATATGATTTATCATCATAATTTTATCGTCATTTGAATATCCTTCAAATTGAAAGTTATCATCTTTCATAGTTTGATACATATTCCACATCGATTTATCTAAAATTTCGGTATCTAAAATCTCTTTCATAACTTTTAATTTGATAATGGTGCTTTAATTGTTGGATGTGATTGATAATCTTTCAATGTAAAATCACTCACCACATAAGATTCAATACTTGGTCTTGACCCTTCATAAGTTGGGAACTGATTTAATGTTGGTAACTCAAATGGTTCTCTACCAATCTGTTCTTTTGCTTGTTCAATATGATTTAAGTATAAGTGAGTATCACCCAAGTTTCCAATCAATTGGTCAGGAACCATATTCACTTCTTTAGCTAAGATAGTAAGTAATAGTCCGTAAGAAGCAATGTTGAATGGTAAACCTAAGAATGTATCTACTGAACGTTGATTCCACATTAAAGAAATTGCTCTACGTGGAATACCATAAGAATCCATGTGTTCGTGAAAATAATCTGTTGAACGATTCATTGGTACTCGTGAACCATTGTATATATCAATACGTTCATCTAAATTCAACTCTCTTGTATAAACTTGAAATCCGTAATGACAGGGTGGTAAAACCATTTGGTCTAATTCACCTACATTCCAAGCATTAACCATCAATCGTCTTGAGTCAGGATTTGTTTTAAGGTCGTTGATTAGGTTTTGGATTTGGTCTATACCTACTAAATAATGTTCACGTCCTTCAGTACCATATACTACTTTTAAGATGTCATGTTGTCCTTCGTGAAACCCTTTCCAATCTCTCCATTGCTTACCATACACGGGCCCGAGTTCACCCCACTTCTTAGCAAACTCATCATCGGTTTTGATTTTGTTGATGAACTCTTCTTGTGTTAAATAAAAGAAAGGTTTCTCGGCTTTACCCTCTAAATAAGCATTTATTTGCCCTATCTTATATTCCTTTGATGTGTTTTCTAGCAATGGATAACCCCAACATTGGTCATTGTGTCCTTTTGCTAATTCTTCACCATTAAAATTATTTGAGTCAACTTCAAATTGTCTACACCAATTCTTATAAGCGTCCCCATCCCAAATATGACAATTATTATCAACTAAGTATTTGATATTTGTATCACCTCTTAAAAACCATAGTAGTTCTGTCACCATAGTTTTCCAAGCCATCTTCTTGGTAGTAAGTACTGGAAAACCATCTTGCATATTATGACGAATGGTATAACCAAAAATACTTTTGGTTCCTGTACCTGTTCGGTCTTTCTTTTCAACTCCGTAATCTAAAATAGTTTGGAGTAATTCTTGGTATTGTTTATCTAGTTTGTTCATAAATCCCAAATTGTTTTTCGTTTCTTTTTAAACTTATTTAAAATTAATTCAATAATGAATATTATCTTTTGAAATACCCTTCTCATCGTTGTTTAATCCATTTTCTATCCGAATTTAGTAAAAACTCACCAATAAAACAATCCTTTTTGTCCCAATCTTCAGGAGAAAGTAAAGAAAGGGTGTTAATACCCTTAAAATTATACAAAAAGTAACTTTTACCAACAATAGGGTCAAAAGAAATTTTAGATTCCCAAACCATAACCGAATCGTTGTATTCTTGGTAAAGTTTTTGGATTTTTTCCACCAATTCGTCTTTTTCTCTCTCAAAAACGTCTAACATTTTCTTTGAGGATTCTTTTTTAACCAAACCAACGTTGGGTAAATCAAACTTTGGTGCAGTTACATTAGTGGGATACGACTTTTTACTAGCATCGTACCCATTTTCTTCGCTCCATACTACTAAATCAGGTTTTTTCATCATACATGGTATATTGAGAACTCGAATCCTGTAAAATCAGTGAAATAACTAGTTAATCCAATCTCTTTAGTGTCAGTACCGTTGAGCCTTACTCCAACAAAGACTGCAGGAGTATCTTTAACCCACTCACCAGACTCATTTAACTGATTTCTTTCCAATATTTCATAATTAACCACCTCTATTTTACCTTCGGGGTACAATTTCTCCAACATGGATTCAAATAATTCTCGTCTCACAATCAAGTTTAGGTGAAATTTTAAGTTTTATCAATATTTTTGTACTAACCGCTTGTATTATCGGAAAAGATTTTCTAATTTTGTGGTGTAATCAATATTTTAATTAAAACAAAAAGAAAACTATGGCAACAAAATCAGGAGGACGCGGTCGTTACATCACTAAGGTTGGTTTTTACGACATTTATGCAAAAGACGCAATGAAAAAAGGTACTAATGGTAAAAAATCTGTATCATCAACAGAATATGTTGTTTACCATTCAAAAAAAATTGTTGAGAAAGGATTAAAGACTAAGGATTTGGCGGTGACTAAAGCTATTGAGTTGTTAGGTGATAAATATAGGGCGGTTTATAGTCTTTAATATTAAAAAGTCGGTTTTCCGACTTTTTTTATTTGAGATTATTTATTTTTTCACCTATATTTTATAAAAAAAATGATTAATATGGATTTTGGAAAAGATTTTAGAAAGTATGCGATGAGCGAACATGGTTTGTCATCAATGAACCTACACTATTTTGAAAATAGTATCGAGAACTCTATGACTCCTTACATTTTAGAAGAGCGTGAGATGAGAGTTACTCAAATGGATATCTTTTCTCGTTTGATGAGAGAACGTTTATTGTGGGTTGCAGGCCCTGTTGATGATAGAATGTCAACAGTAGTTCAAGCACAATTAATGTATTTAGATTCGGTTGATAGTACCGATATCACTATGCACATAGATAGTCCTGGTGGTTCAGTAAAATCAGGTTTGAGTATGGTTGATGTTATGGATTACATTAAATGCGATATTCGTACCGTAAATACTGGTATGGCGGCGTCAATGGGTTCGGTTTTATTAGGTGCGGGTACTAAAGGTAAACGTTCATCATTACGTTTTTCTCGTACAATGCTACACCAATCATCAGGTGGGTTTAGAGGTAATATTCAAGATGCGGAGATTGACATGACTGAATGGAAAAAAATTAACCAAGTACTATTTGACTTGTTAGGTAGTTATTGTGGTAAACCTGCTAAACAAGTTATGAAAGATGCCAGTCGTGATTTATGGTTGACTTCTGATGAAGCTCTTAAGTATGGTATTATTGATGAGATTGTAACTAGTAAGAAGAAATAAAAAAAGGGGTTTAAAACCCCTTTTTAATTATTTAGATTTTTTACAAAATGGTTTACCCTCTTTTGAATTAAAAACAATTACATTATCTTTTTCTTCCCCTTTAGTTAGACCCAATTTTGTTGAGTTAAATTTCCAACAATCGGGTAGTTGATTAATTTCGGAATTACCCAATGGTTTTACTGTCGTTGTTTGTGTTGTAGTCGGAGCAACAGTTGTCGTTTGTGTTGTAGTACCTGATTGTGGTGGTTCGGTTGTACCGCTAGTTGTTGTGGTTCCTGATTGTTGTTCTCTTAATATAAATTTTTTATCAAGTCTAACATTGGCTTCGTGAATACTTCGTAATTTATTACTCATAAGATTATTTTAATAATAAATATAAGTTATTTATTCTTTAGTTTATCTACGTAAATATATTTTATTGTGTCACCAATGTGGTAAACATCATTTTGGTTGGTAATTATTTTTTCACCACAATCAGTTGTATAGTAATACTTACTATATGGTTCTAAGGTACTAATATTCTTTTTTACCTCAACACTTACAATCACACATTTTATAACTAAATCATTTTTTGTAATTTTGTGAGGTTCCCTACAAGAATATAATGACAACCCAATAAATAAGTAATAAAGTTTTTTAATCATATTTAATTTTACATAAAAAAAATAATCAAGTCAAATAAGTTTAATTGATTGAAAGTTTGTCTGACATCATTTGACTTAACGTTTGCCCGCCGCTAACATTTAACCCACTTGTTACACTACTTTTTTGTGTTTGAGTCGTACCAGACGTTACATTGGTTTTTGGTATCCCAGCAGTACCTGAAGTACCTTGAGTACCTGATGTTCCATCGGTACTTGGTGTTTCTTGTTTAGTTTGTTTTTCTTTTACTTTTGTGATTAAAACTGTTAACTGAGAATCCGCCTCATTTTGAGTAGGATACTCCTTAAAATATTGTGAAAATTCACTAAATTCTGGTAGTGAAATAGGGTCTACATTGGTCCCATTTTTATTAATATATATTTTATATCCTTTTGGGTTCAAAGTGCTTTGAGGAAATTGTTGTGTATACCATTGATTATATGGTTTTGCCGCATCGTAAAAACTAACCTCATTAATTATATATCTCCTTTCTAAAAGGATATTTGCTCTTTGTATTGATTGTTTTTTATGATAACTCATTATTTAATAATATAATCATCAACATTTATTGTTACTATAGAATTTAATTCATTTTCACCAGTATCGATATATATTTTATAATTATTTGGTAATTTGGAATAAAAGAAATTAATTTTATCTCTTACTTCTTTACCATAATCATAAGAATCGTCAAGAAACTTATTCCATTTAGGTGTAAACCCTTCTAATGGGTTCCCGTTTTTGTTGGTTGTTAATCCAAAAAATAATGATGCCCCTCTATCCCTATAATTATCTTTGTCAAGATAAAGATTTGTTTGTTCGGCTAATTTTTTAATGTTAATAAATAAATCAATATATAAAATATATTTATATTTTTTATAATTACTATCTAATTGCCAACCAACAATAAATGGATACTTTTTTGCCGCGGCTTTAATCGACATATCCAAACCTTTAACTTGCAAATCATTAAAATTATTATCTCTAAATTCCTCCATAACTATTTACACCCGTAAATTGTATTACCTCTTTTCATGTTTTTAAAATCAAGAAAAATTAAAAATGTGATATACGCTAATGGTGATTTTTTCCAACTAAAGGCACATTTGAATAATTTACTTTCAGCTTTATAAATAAGACATCGTAAAAGTCTTAATATAATCCAAGTACCCAAAATAACCCAACCCCAAATAGGTATTAAAGTTAATACAGGTTGTAATACAGTAATTAACTCAGCTTGTTCTTTAATAGGTTCTTTATCCTCAGGATTTTTCATCTTATTTTTAACGTAAGATATCATTTGTTTGATATCATCAATAGATGCGTTAGGTAAAATCTCACTCAATTTACTATCTAATTGATTTTTGATTTCTTCTAAACTTGAAGGTATTGCTAAAGTATCACCACTACTAATAATGTCGTTAATCCCTAATGTTTGGATTTCATTATTAATTTGTTCAACCTTTTCTAAACCTTTTCCTGTTTCAAAATTAATACACGCTTCGGGAGAGCCAATATCTTCAAAAGGACCACCTTCATTGATTTTTTGTTCAGATATGACCACACCTCTTTTATACCCCAAAAGATATTTCATAGTGTTTAATTCTTCATTTAATATATTTTTAGACATGATATTATATTCTACTTTTATAAATTATTTTAAAAATTACTATAAACAACCGACTCCTTATCAATAAAGGTATTGTTTTTAGGGAATTCATTTATTGGTTTTGCAACACATTTTAACGGTTTAATACTTTCTATTGAAACTGGTTGGTATTTTTTAAGTACTAACATTTTTTTACCTGAAGTGAAAACTAAATAATCCACATACTGTTCATTAACTGTGATTCTATTTCTTTTAAACACTTTATAACCCCCTTTTTCTTTGATTCCAGATGAAACCATATCACAAGGGGTTTGGTCTAATTTTGATAAACTACCAACACTTTTAACCTGTGTTTTAAAAATATCACCATCCTTTTCAAAAATCATATCTACACCTAACTTAGTATCGATAGGACTACCTTCAGAAGCTCGGTAGATTAAATTATATCCGAGTTTAGTCATTTCATCAATTACAAATTCTTCCGATTTATCACCCTTAGTGGTATTTAACCTGTTGTTTTGTATGTATTTATCGTAATTACCTTTTAAGTATTTTTGATAATAGTGTTCAGGTCTATCAAACATTTGGTTCGATAAATTATTAATCTCTTTTACTTCACTGTATTTATTAGTTTTTAAATTCTCAACTATTTTACAAACACAATATTTTTCATCGATTAAAATATCTGTAATTAATACCGCCAAATCACTATAGTTAGTGTTTAGTTTATTAATAGGCATCCAATTACCATCATCATCGTACATCATTTTAATCGACATTACATCATCAATTCTTTTATCGTCGAAATTAAAAAATCTTTTAAGGATATCCTTATCTTTTTTGTACTGTTCAGAATTTTTTGGCATGTATTGTTTATGCCTATCAAGAGCAACGTCTATTGGTCTGCGAAAAAACTTTTTTGTTTCAACGGTGTTTAACAAAGTAGTTAATTCGTTGATACATTTTTCATTTAGGCAAACACTTTCAAATTGTTCTTGGGTGATTAATATCTCCATATAGAATAAATATCTGTATAAATAAAAAACCCCCTTAAAAGGGGGTTATAGAAATTATGAAGGTTATTAACGTGTCATCAAAATGTTTATTTGTTGCATAATTTGACGTTGTCTAGCTTCTAACTGAACAATTTCAGTTATTTGGGCTCTATTCAAATCAATGTTTTGACCTTTAATTTCATTAATTTTGTTATGTAGTCTAGTGTGTTCATTTAACAACTGACCATAAAGTGATGCTTTTTGAGATTCGTTCATAATTTTAAGTTTAATTTTTAATTTAGTTATGTAAATAATTAAGACCTTTCTTTATCAATAATATTAACAGGTAATCCATAATTTTTTTCAAACCAAGGTCTTAATAGTTGTTTAAAATTTTCAACACCAAAAACATTTATTACGTTTCTGAAAAACCATTCAGCGTAATATAATGCTGGTGACTCATTTTCTTCGGTATAATCATTACCTGTTGGGTGGTATTGTAGTGCCCATTCGTCATCTTCCCAATCATCCTCAACATTTTCGTAATAATTGTAGACATCTAAATCAACATATCTGTTTTTTTCAGAAACATAGTAGTCATAACTTTTATCAGCTCTTTCTAAATCCTTAAACTCAGTCATAATAGAGTTAAAAATGGTTTCTAACTGTTTATGTTTAATTTTTATATCCATATATATAAATAGTTAAAAAACAAAAACCCCACCTTGTGAGTGGGGTTCTAAATTCTATAATAGAATAAATTAAGCCTTTGCTTTGTCGACTACAGACCAAATAATACCAGTTAATGTGATAACACCACCAATTACTTCTGTCAAAGTAGCTTCGTCAATTAAACCTTTAGTAACTAGGATACCACCAACAAATGTTAAAGTGTGTCTTAAAATACCTAATACTTGTGCTTTAGTTAATTTCATGTTTTTTTTTGTTAAAAAAGTTTATTTTATTACTTATAAATATATCTAAAGCGATTAAAACACTTTATTTCTCAATATCACTCATTCTTCTTATTGAGTATGAGATAATGTACCCACCAAAGAAACAATTCAATAATGAAGGAAATCCATTACCTGAAAATCCAACAATTAGTGATGTAAAACCTAAAATAACACCAAAAATTAATTCTTTCTTACTAATCATTTTAAATTAAAATTCTATCGGTAACTTTACCACTATTTTCAAAAATATATTCAGTTTTAGCGGGTTTAGTTTCATTTTTTTTTAAAAATAAAAAATAATTGGAATAAAAAAAGGGTTGATTAACCCTTTTTTAAAATCTTATTTACCAATCAATTCCTGGACCCCAAGTTCGTTCATCAATAATTTCATAACCACTAAACTCAACACCAGGAAACCACGACTTAACGTAGTCCTCAACATGTGCGGTGACATTATCAAAATCGTATCTGTTTCTGTTTACATGAATACCAATATCAACAACAATAGGTTTACCCATACGAATATCTTTTACCACGATTTTATCAATCGATTCAACCTCATCAATCTCGTCCATTTCACCTAAACCCCAATCTTCAGACTCTTCTCTTAGTTCATTTAAAGCACCATCAATCAAATCCTGAATTATGGATTTCATTTTTTTGTGTTGTGATTCTGTTATGATTAGTTTCATTAAGGTTTTTACTATAAATACAAATTTTTTAAAAAAAAAATTGGTTTAGTTAGTTATTGTTCGTATATTTGCGTCATAATGAAAAACCTAAAAAACAAAGAATTAATTTTACATAAAATGTACGACAAGTCACTAATAAAAGGTCGTACAGAATTTAAAGTTTTGGTAAATCAAATCAATTCAAATTACTTTGTGACTATTAAAATAGAGTGCGACGGCAATAAATTATGGGGTAACAATGCTTGTGAAAATTATAGAAAATTTATTTTAAATGAAATTAAGGATTATGGAGAAGAATTATTCCAATCGATAACAAGACTTGTGTTCCCTGAAAACAATGCTAACGTAAAAGTTATATTTCTTTAATAATCTTTTTTTAATTATCTATCAATATTAAATGATGAGGTATTATAACCCTTTTCTCCTAGTAAATCTCTTAAATATTGAGCAATTTCAGACTTTTTATTCCATCCAGTGTGTTGTCTAAAACCTAATTTAAGTTCAACAATATTACGTCCATAGCTAATTTTTAATTGTCTATAGTCATTTGGGTACTTATCAGCCAACGCTCGTTTAATTACCCTACCTTCTTTTTTAACCCACTCATCAAAATTAAGTAAATTTGTCGTCCCATATATTGATAATTCACCAAAAATAGGTTTACCACGTTTAATACCCATGGTCTCTTCAATAAATCTAATTAAGGTACTACTTATTTTATTCGAAATTTGTTGGAGGGGTCTTTCAATACTAGTGTCTTTAACCGCTTGAATAAAATCAACATCGGCGATTACTGTAACATCATAAGGATTATCTTCAACAATACGAACATTAACATAATTAGGTAAATCCAACATTTTTATTCCAATATCTAAACCACGTTTGTGTTGTACTGAGAAATTCCTTTGTGACCTTAAACTAGGTAATGAGTGTTTACCAAGTTTAACAATTTCTCTACCCGTTCTACTCATTAAACTTGTTTTACTACTATACCTGATAAATCCTGTATCAATACCCATATCTTTACAAAATTCTTTAAGATACGTATTAAATAAGTAACTAAATGGTCTAGCACCAATTTCATCACCGTGTTTTGATTTAACCCACGGTCTAAAGTAAGTTAATAAAACCTCAATAAAATCTTCATCATCATAACCCGACAAATCAACATTCTCCAAAACTAAGTTTTTAGAGATTGCCAAATTATATTGAGATTCTGTAATAACAACTTTCATAACAATAAATATAATGATAAACAAAAAACCCCACCTGTTAAAGATGGGGTTGATAATTTTGTTTTATTTAAATTAGTCTTCGTCGTCGTAGTCCTCATCATCCTCATCATCACGACCAACAGAATCAAAAAATTCTTCAAATAATTGGTCGGAGTATAAGTCAATCATTAAATCACGAATCTCACCATCTTCGTCCGCCTCATCAAGGCCAGCATCGGTGATTACCCAACTAATAATATTGTCTGTGTACTCAAATTCATCACCAAAATCGGATGGGTCAGTCTCTTCAATATATTTGTTAATTAAAGATTCAATTTCAGTCATTCTGCGAAGAAGATAACGGGGTAATCCAACGTTTTCCAAAATTAAATTATATTGAGATTCTGTAATAATAACTTTCATAATAATAAATATAACAAATTAAAGAATAGTTTTTATATCAAGTCCGAAATTTTCTTTAAACCATTCCTTGAAGACGGGTTTCCAATTGTCTCCAAACAGACTGTCTAATTTTTCTGAGTCACGAGAGTCCTCAAAATGTAACATGGGAGATTGTTCAATCCTATGTCTAAGTATTTCGGTATCATCACCGTCCCAATAATCTTTACCGTACCATCTGAAAATGGTTCCGTCACCTTCATCATAATCGTAATCCCCAAAATAAAATATATACGAACTATCGTCAGGGTTTCCGTCATCATCATAACCTTCAGTATAGTTAATATCATCAACGGGATACGCTCCCTCAATGTAATTAAGGATGAGGTTGTGTAATCTATTTTCTGTGATAATTAATTTCATTAGTATATTGTTGTTACTGGTAAATCAAATTTATCAATAAACCATTGTTTGAATACGGGTTTCCATCTATGACCGAACATACTATTTAATTCTTTTTCGGGGTAAGTCATTACCTCAACAATGGGTGACATATCAACAAGTCTCTGATGACGTTCCTTATCTTTTTTGATATGTTTATTACTGTTATAGTAATCAGCACTTGTCCAAGTAAATAAGTAATCACCATCGTAGTCGTCAAGGAAGAAATCGTAAGCACCGACCAATTCACCATCGTTACCCAAAGCTTTAGACATATTCACATCACCAAGTACACCATCAATGTAGTTATATATGGCTTTCTCTAACTTATTTTCGGTGATGATTATTTTCATATCAATAAATATGCAATAAAATAAAAGCGGCGGGGGGGGGTCTTTATTAAGATGGACACCTAATGGTTTACACTATAGTGTTTTACTGTAAACAACCAAGAAAAACCCGAAGGGGTTCGGACGGTCAGAAAACGGACGGAGTCCGTCGACGGGCGGGGGAAAAAACACCGACGAAGTCGGGTTCGGTTTATGTTGCACCCATAAAAGTATGATAAAAAGATATTAATCTTCGTCAGGGTGATATATGTAAAACCAAATTCGATTATCGATACCTGTCATTTTAATTATTTCACGAATATCTGATTTAATTTTTTCCCATTCACCAGAATCATTTATAGGTTCAAAGTCAGAAGAATTAATTGTTAGAGCAACATTAAATACCAAATTCTTATTCTTATCAATATAATGACTATATACAGGTTCACTTGTTACATTAACATCAGTAAACATAGGATACTTGTTTTCAATAATATGCTTAAGAATTTTACGTATAACTTCTTCCATATACAATAAATACCATAAAAACAAAAAACCCCCTTTATGGAGGGGGTTATCGGTGAATTAAAGTTTACACCAACCAAGACATACCTTTCCGAAGGTAATCTTTTTAATAAATAAACATATATTTTTTCTCATACAAATAAGTATAATACAAAATTGTTTAATATGATAATTTGGCTCGTTTAATTGGTGTAACAAGAATATGAAAATCAAAAGACCTGGCATGAAAAACATAATTCCCCCACAATTCAATTTCCGCAATTTCGGTTTGTCTTCTATACCCCAATGTTGTGGGTATTTGATATCCGATTAATTTATTATAACTCCTTAACCAAAATGGGGATATAAAAAAATTATTATACTCAATTATATTTTGCCAATAAAAATGTGAAACATCAGGATTAAGTGGATGCCAAGTAACCCCCACTCTAGGTCCGAATTTAAAATCACCTTCAGTAAAAAACTCCTGATAAAACAATTGTACCCCGACCCCCTTGTTATTTGCGGTTAATCCTGGAACAATTTCCTGAGAATAAGAACCAAAAGACAAAAGAGTAAAAATAACATATATAATAATTTTCATCACACATTAAATAGTGAAAATTAAAAAATAAAATAACATATAACGGTCATAAAAAACCCCACTGATGAGGTGGGGTTTCTGATGTGAATGTCTGAATATCCACACATCTATTGGAAAAAATATGCACGCTCCTACAAAGTTAAATACTAATGTGGCTGGCAGGAACCCCCCAACCGAACACATTGACAAATAAATGTAATAACGGTACTGTAATAATAGTACTCAATTGCCACTTAAGGGCATATTGTAAAAACCTTTTTTTCATTATAACATTAATATAAGAAATATATCTATAACTATCAAATATTATCTAGAATTTCTTTTACTAGTAGGAGTGACAGCTCTATTATTATTTCTGGGTTTAGTATTATAACTAGGAGTATGTCTATCTATAGCGGGTTTATTGTACGACGGTCTCGCATTATATGAAGGTCGTTCATATGACTTCGGTGTATTTCTTTCTGTCGTCTTATATACCTCTCGCTGTTTCCTTTCATATTGGTTAATGCGGTCACCATTGTAGTCGTAGACATATTCTCTTCCTCCTGTAGTATTAGAGCTATTGTTTTCTCGATAACCGTAATAATTATAGGCATACCAATTGTAGTAATTATTGTTATGGAACCCATATGAATACGGATATACCCAATAATAATATGGCTGATAATACCATACATTATATCCCCAATTCCAACCGTACCATGGAGCCCAACTTACGCCCCATCTCCAGGTAGGATAGTATGGCCACGGGTTATAACAATTAGAATAATACCCGAACCCATAGTATGGAGTGTAGAATCTATTTATGTATGGTGAATATGTAATAATTTCTACATTATAGTATTCATAGGTATTATAATAATTCGACTCATAGTATTGTGCAGAAGTGATTGTAATACCAATAATAATACTAAGTAATAGTGTAAGTAACTTTTTCATATTTTTTTAATTTAATACATACGAGTATGTGCTCGAAAGTAATTTATTTAAATAATTTAAAGTTAAGATATCTTTGTAAGAATTATTTTACCTAGACTTCCACCCATTGAAAATGTGGCTTTTCCATTACCATTCTTAATAGCGTTATCAACATCATCTTTATCAAAAGTTTTTGTTTGACCTTTATTAGTTGTAAATTTATAATTTTTACCGTACCAAGCACCATCCACTTCTTCAATACTTGATATAGCGACAGGACCTGTGTAAACAGGAGATTCAATTTTGGTTTTATAAAGATGTCCACCTATTTTTATATTAGCTTTACCAGTTGTTGTCACTTTAACTCCACCCATAGTCGTAGTAGTTTCTTTTATTACTATTTTCTCTTCAGAGATAACTCTTTTAACTAAGTTTATTAGTTCGGATTCTGTAAGTCTAACTATTTTTTTCATAATATATTATTTAGTAATAAATATATTAATAAATAAAAAATATTATTTATTATTTTGGTAAATACCCCGCTGAACCATCTTTCACATTACCAATACTTCCACAATCGGTTACAACAATACCATCTTTTAAACTTTTCCAACACTTTCCACTTTTGGTTTTACCATTTGGATATAATATCTCAGTACCACCAAAGTCACTGTTAAACATTTTCCCACCATCAGGAGTATCTGATAAACCTTTTAAATTTTCATCGTCTTTTGGAAACTCAGGTTTTTGTGGTGATGACTGAATGGTTGATTGTTCACTAATCAATGGTCTAACATCCCCAATTGATGATTCCAATAATTGTTTAAATCTATTTAGTTCCATAATATATTCTTTTCTAATAAATATATTGATAAACAAAAAACCCCACCTATAAAGATGGGGTTATTGAAGGGTAATTAATCCTCAATTAATTCGTACTCCTCATCGGCGTCCCCAACTTTATCATGAATGAATTCAAAATCCAAATCATAACCAACCTCTTCCCAAAACTTGTCCTCATCTTCTTTGTAAAGTTTTAGTTGTTCTTCAGTTAAGTCCACCTCATACACATGAATATCGTTAATATATTCATACTTTCTTAATGTTGCCATAGTTGTTAAGTTTATTAAGGTTTATTTACACTGAATAATATAATAAACCTTTTTGAATTTTCAAAATTTTTCCAGAAATTTTTTTTTCGATATTTGACTATAATTGAAAAGGGGGGTCGTGTTTTAGAAACACTCGTAAATTTTACCACCGTTTAATTTTCACAAAGTGTAAAATGAAATCCTTGCAAAGTGTAAAGTGGATATTCCCCAAATTTTTTTTGATTTAAAGGGTAAAATAAAAAACCCCACTCTTATTAGGAATGGGGGTTTAAAATCATAGTTGATTAAGAATATATTTTGGAGATAACTTCCTTACATAATTCAAACCCCTTATGGAAGTCCTTATCTTTATTAGATTCATCACTAACGTATGATACCGAATGAACAAACCCAAGGGTAAATTTAGAAAGAAGGTGAACAAACGCACCATCAGGGTTCATAATGTCCACACTAAGACCTGAACTCCCATTTCGATTCTCATAGACAATCTTAAATTTCTTATCGAACATAGATATAATCTTTGTTCCAAAATATTCACTACCACTAACTCGTTTTGATTCAAACAATATTTTACATTTCATATACTAAAGGTTTTAATGAAATACAAATATACGAAATAAGTTGGATTTTCCCCAAAATTTTTTCCAGAAAATTTTTACAAATACTTTATTTAAGGGATTGAACCCCCCTTTGGGGTGTCAAAATGTCATATATGGGGGGACTTGTCACAGAAAAATATTTTCCATACATTTAACACATAAAATCCTTTAATAATGCAAAAAGTAAAAAACCGTAAATTTAGAATTGAAGACAATATCTTTCGTAAACAAAGTAAACTCATAAAATTTAAAGACCTATACCCCGAATATAAGTTCGCACGAACAATGTTTAATGATGTACATATCATCTTTGAAGTGTCCTCAGGATATGTTGTTGGACAAGGTAAAACCTATACCTTCGCTCGTAACGTAGCAAAAAACTACCTTAATTTTACACAAGGTAAATTTAGTATTATTGTAGACGCATACAAACTATAGGTGAAACCTCCAATTTTTCCCAAAATTTTCATATAGGTTTTTTTATACGAATACTTTGTTTAAGGGATTATCCCCCCTTTTTGACCCCCAAAATACCCTATATGGAGGGGGGATACGGGGGAGGGAGGGGGTCCCCACCCCTATAGGGGGGTATAGGAGGGAGTATCTCATATAAAACACGACGGGATATGTCTTCCCCCCTCCCTGTCTTAGATGGTCTCTAATGAGGTGATGTCAAAACAATGACATAACCAAATTAATATGGGGGAAGTTATGAACATGACATACTGTCATTGTTAATAAGTAATGAAATAAACATGGGGGAATATTTGGTGGATTCAAATATGTTTAGTATCTTTGTGATGTTCTTTGAAACATAGTCAGGTGGCGGAATTGGTAGACGCCCCGCCCTAGTGTGCGGAGAAAGTATTGGTTCGACTCCAATCGATGAAATGGTTTCATTAGCTACAGGTTCGAATCCTGTCCTGACTACAAAATAAATTTGGCAACATAAAAAATTATTCATACCTTTGTGTTCATTGGTTTGGGTTTACCCCCAAATCCTCTAACACATAATCTTACATGTGGGAGCGAGTATACTCCAACCTGCCTTATAGTTAAGTTCCCCAATGACATAGGGGCGTGACGGAGTATACTCGGTCCCCATCTTGTGAATGGTTACACTACAAAGGTACGAAAAAAAAATGAGACTGCCAAATGAAATAAATTTTTTATTGTCATAAAAATGTTGTACATTTGTATTATGATTAAACAGCTCACAGACATATTAGGTATTACGGGATATTACTCTGACCGTAGAATTTCTTCTTTGTCCAAGAAGGAACTCAAGCAAGTCATATACTATACTGTTTGGTATTGTCGTTATGAGCTTGGGGAGAATCATAGACGACCTGTCCCCAATGTTGCCACCATTAAGAACTATCATGACTCTTGTTACTATGGTGAGTATTGTCCCACTGATAATCAGATTTCTGTATTCACCGATGAGATTAGAACCATTGGTCGACTTACCTCAACCATCATTCATGAATATACTCACTACATGCAACCCATTGTCTCTAAGTACTTCAAGTTGTTGAAGGAGCATGGTTATGATAATCACCCCTTTGAAATTGAGGCCAGAAACAATGAACGTATTCACAATCGTAGAGCTCTTAACTATATTAGAAAAAACCTATCTTAATATGATGTACTATATATGGGGGATTATTATTTGTTTGTCCCTAATCTTTACAGCGTTCGTAATTGAAATTATTGTTCAGAGCAAATGTTCTGATGACTCAAAGTTTAAGAAGTGGTGGCGTAGACATATTGTTAGCGACCAAGACTTTGAACCCAAGAATTAATAAGGTCCCTCGAATGGGTTCTTATCTCCATATTAATTTCACTGAAGTCCTCAGATGATAATGGGGACTCTCTGTGTATACCTTCTATTACATCCCCCATGTCTGAGTTGACCATTAAGTATACAGGTTTCCCCTTCATCAGTTTGTTCTCCATCTGATAATTTACATATGTAACACTGCCAGTATACTCTCCCTCTCCGTAGTATACCTCTATAGTTCCCTCTTTTGTGGGGATTATTCTTGTCGGAATATTCTCTAAGTAACCCATATGTTAATAAATATAAGTTATTCCCCATTATGGTACATATAAATGTTGATAACTTTTTTTTGGGGAATTGGTCATGACAGTGTGTCAGGGGGGAATTGTTAATAACTTTTTATTAAAAAAAGTGTTAAAAAACTTGTTTTTGTCAAAATGTCAGTCCCTCTTTGCAATGGGGATAATCGCTTTACCACATTTTCCCACCCTTTACCCATACACTCTCCCCCACTTTTTACCACCACTTTCCTTTGTGGTGATAGTGTAAAGACCATTTTTTCCCCTCTGTAGGGGTCATTAGGACCAGTTTTTTTACTACATATAAAACCCAGTAAATAATGTACTTAATGGTACATAGAGCGGGGAAACACGTAGTGTGTTAGAAATTATCTTCAACGACCCCTCGTAGAGGGTGTTATATGGACAATTTAGTGGACAACTTGTCATCCCCATGAGTATAAACAACTTATAGACATCTCAGTAAATGGTGGGAGAAAGTGGAGTTACTTTTCATATCATTATTATCAGGTGAAACCTGACACATATGATATACCATATAACTCCGTAGTAACTTACAATTTTGTAACTTACAAAAAGGTTACTTCATTATTATTCACGAAGTGAATTACTCTATACATAACCTACCATACAAGTTATTCTATATGTCCCTCATTTGTTTACACTTTAGGTGGGGGACTTGTTAGATGGGGGGAAATAGTTTATAGGAATGTAAATAATATAATACATGAGTGAACGAAAAAGGAGACCCGTATGGAGTCTCCCTTTGTAGTGAGTGAATGGATTGTATTATTTATAATCTTCTGTAGACAGTGGGTTCATTTTTTTAAATACAACATACATAATATACCCATTTTTATAGAAGTATCCATACTCTTGTATGGTCATATTAAACTCTTCACCTATTCTTGGGAATCTATTTGTTATAATACTTTCTATAATCTCTTCTTCACTCATATTCTCATATTGTGGTTTGTTGTATGCTGCCGACCAACAAGAATCAACCCAACCCTCATAAAATATGATTGTATCGTCTTCTAATTTGTTTTGAATATACACTTGGTCATCATAACCATCCCAGTCATCTGTTAGTAAATCAAAATCAGGTTTTTCTTTATGGTAATCAGGATTCTCTTTTACTTTACTAAAAAACATATCAATAATCTCCATTCTTGTAATATCGGACATATAACAAGATTTATATTTATCTTCCCCCATTTTTTGAAATCTATTTTCCTCAAAAATAACCCCCATCATTGATTTCATTCTTGATATTTGTTCTTGTAGGTTCATATCACCAATCTCTTGTTTTTGTATTTATCGTTTCGACTTCAAATTTTAAATTTGATATCAATTTTTTGAGTCTGTATGATAATTCATATACAAACGCTTCATTATCAACATATTCAAATATTGATTCATACTTAATTAATAATTGAACCACAAGTCTATTTTCACTTTTTGATACATTGGTGACTGAAATACTATTTAAAACATTCAAGTAATTACAAACATCAAATGAAATAATCTCATTGTTGATGTCCATTTCTTCACAGATATCTTTTAAATCTTCAATTTCAATATCAATAAGTCTTTGGATGGTGGATATTCTTTTATCACCCTCAGTTATAACCCCCATCATTGATTTCATTCTTGATATTTGTTCTTGTAGGTTCATATTAATATTCATCATCATCATAATAATCTTCATCACAGATTCTACCGTCAAATTGATTTATAATATAAGAACTATATTTGTTATTAACTATATCCCATACTAACATATCAATTTCCATCATATCTTCATCATCATATAATTCATCACTAAAATGATTGATGAAATTACTAACAGTAACTTCTAATACCTCATCAAGATATTTCTCAGAAGTACTGTAACCACAAGGGCTAATTTCATCGGTTAAACTATAGATTTGTTCATCTAGGTAATCTTTTATATCTTGGGTTTCCAGTCTTCTTAATAACCAAATCTTTCTTTTATCTGACTCATTCAGATTCATCATTGATTTCATTCTTGATATTTGTTCTTGTAGGTTCATACTGATAAATATATTATCAAATAAAAAACCCCCACTGTTATGTGAGGGTTTATAATATCTAAGTGGTTTAATTACTCAGCTGATTCAGTAACCATTTCTTCTACTACTTCCATCATTTGAATGTCCATAGTTAAAGTAACGTTCTCACTTACTAATACACCACCTGTTTCTAATGGTGCGTTCCATTTTAGTCCATCGATGGAGTCTCCAAATTTATTCACCTATAAAAACCAATTAAATTGTTTGTAGTAATTCAATACAAATTGTCCCCAATAAGTTTGACCTTCTTTACTATAGTGAACTAAATCGTTTTGTGCTACATTATAGTGAGTTATAGGAGTAAATGCTCCATCTTTTCTAACATTAGTTCCATTGGTCCACATATAACATTTATCTACTATATAAACAGAGTCTTTTCTAAAATCTTCTGCAGTCCATTTATTTGCCCAACCTGTATGATAACAAGAAGGTTCTCCATGTTTAGGATTGGTATCATAACTATAAGTTCTAGATGCTAAGTCTATTTGTTTAACATTAGGAAATTTACTTTTAATAACACTTATTAAACTTGCTAATTTATTTTGTAAAGTCTGTGGAGCTTCAGGGAATCTTTGGTCTCCCCTATCTCTTAAATCATCTTGCATAGTCCATACTACGTTAATATCTTCCCAATTAAGTTTATGAAAAGTTAAAGTTTTAGCAGCTTCTGCCCATACTTTACTTTTAGTGTTATTCCATTCATTAATATCTTGAGCTGGAATACATAAATTTACAATCTTAACAGAAGTATCATTTATATTAATTACTTCTTCAGCTATTTGCTTAGGTACACTTGCACCTATGAATGCTATAACTGGGTTTTTAATGTTTGGTTTGTTTTTCCATTTCTTTTTTGAAGTGCCTAAACGAACTTTCATATCATCATAATATCCTACATTATCAGATAATGGAATCATTGTATTATTATTCATAATTTTGTTTTGTTTTGTTTTGTGTTAATTTTAGTTTTTATTTGGAATTGGTTGTCCCACAGGATATGGTGAACCTTCTTTGGCCGCAGTAATAGCCGTTTGACCATTCTTTACAGGTATTGATTTACGTAACGGAATTGCTGACTCATTTAATGGACCATATACTTTAGCCAAAATAATACCTGTTTCAGTTGTATCAAAGATAACACCTGGCATTGCGAACATATTACTCTCACTTGTTGATGGGTCGCTCATATCAATGGTGAACTTACGATTTACAGGATGCATCATTTCCCACGTCTTAGTTTCTGGGTTGAATTGTGGAATATATGCACTTGTATCATAGTACCAAAAATATGACCACACCGTATTGTTTGTACCATCAGGAGTTTGGAAGTTTTCAAGTGTACTGAATTTTCCATAAGTTCCACTTGTACCATACATTACATCACTTGCTAGTGATGGTCCAGTTAATACAGGACAAATAGCACAACCTTCATCATACTCAACCCCTTGTACAATAATTTTTTTACCCGTTGGAACTGCGGCAGATGCCCCACAGAACGCAAACTGGCCTTCATGAATTTTTAACGCTCTTGTTTCAGAAACGTCTGAACCTTCATTGTTGCAGCTAAATAACATCGTAACTGCGCCGATTAATAATAATAGTTTTTTCATGTTATATGTTTTTTATGTAGTAATAATAATTAATTTCCCCGTTATGTAAATGGAATAATGGATTTAGGAATGAACTGATAATGAAACGGAACGGAGTGTAGTGAAATGGTTCACGCCAGTGAAATCAGTAATTGACTTAATTCATTATTTCATTTACCTTTATATTTATCTATATGAACGTTAAAGTAACCAACCATAAGCAACTTTTAGATGTTATGATGAAGAAATATCTTGATGATTTCTTATCTGACAATCATATGTTTAACTTGGATGATTTAATCATTATACGTGAGGACTTGGGTGAAGACGCTGAATATGATGATGAGGTTATTATTGAATTTGATGGTGATGATGGTAGGTTATTCATTAGACACGATTTATTTGATAACTTCACAGCTTGGTTCCCCATTGGTAAAGAACGTGCTGCTCACTTCATTAAAGATTGGTTTGAGGGTGTTGCTAATGTCCACGTTGATTATATTGAAAGTAACGAAGACGATAATATTTGGCTGATTTAATATGAAAGTAATAATTACAGAATCACAATTAGAGAAGTCCGTATTTAAGTATCTTGATATGAAAGACCCTTATGTATTAAAGACATCCCATAGTTATATGTTCTTTACTTCCCGCCAAACTATTGAAGAAGGTGAAAACCCTATAATGAGTTACTCCATCCGTGATAAAGATTGTTTTATTAGTTCTGACTTTGCTGGTGATGTTGCCTCTATCTTCTCTTTATTCCCCGACAATGCTTTAAGTCTTATATCTGATTGGGTTGAGAATAAACTTGGTGTTGAGGTAACTTATTACTACTCTGACTTTGGTGCGGATTAATATATATTTATCTATATGAAACTAATCATTACAGAATCTAAAATGACTTCCGTCCTTCATAAAGGTCTCACCACTTTATTTAAAGGGTTTGATAACATTGACTATGATTGGGCCGAGTTTAATTGTGGTATGGGTGTTTGTTGTGACCCATATGCGATTGGTTTTGTTCTACCTGATAATGAATATAATGATTACTTGTTTAAGTTGGTTGACGGTGAAATGTATGACCCGTATGGTGACTACCCTGAAGAACTTAAAGGTGATTTGCCAGAACCTTGTTATGAACGTCCTAACTTAATGAATCCCGACTTTAATATCATACTGTTCGATAATGATTTCGCTTTAGAACTATCTGATTACTTGGGCCCTATTGATTCTTGGTCTAACACATTATTACGTTTGTTAAATGATAAATTCGGTATGGACGCTAAGCAAATCTTATTTGTATGAAAGTAATCATCACAGAATCACAGATTGACAACCTCGCTATGAAGTTCATAAATGACTCTTATGGTTTGGAGGAATATGTGGATGAGAAATACCCCACCATTGTATTCTTCGTTAGAGACAATAAAGTCTACATAGAACACGAGACCGTTAAAAATGAATTGTATATCAGTAAACGTTTAATGCACAACATCAGAAGAAACTTAGAGAATATATTTGGTCTTGGTATGCGTGGTGGTCGAAGAATCTTTGATATGTTTATTGACCAATATGCCGATACAGGAATGAACGATATATATTTTAGTGAGGTTTTACCCGCTAATATGGATTCCCTTTAATTATGAACGTAAACATTAAACAGGACAGACTTAATACCATCATGACCAAGTATTTGGATTCCATTACCGATTCTGACTACGTTACAAAAATTGAGAATTATCTTACGGTATATCGTATGGACGAAAATGATGACTTTGTTAATATCATGGAATATAATGAGGAAAATAATGAGTTATACTTATACACCGATTTCTTATTTCAGTTTAGAAATATGTTCCCCATTGATAGATGGGATGCCAGAGACTTCATCGGAGAATGGTTCAGTAAAAAGTTTGACTTACCTGTGTCAGACGTTCTTTAAGATTACCTCTAACATCTGAATCTTATCCCTATCTTGTTTGGTCTTATTGGCTTTCCCTTTTAGATACTTGATTGCTTCCATAACCTCATCCCTTTTGGTCTTTGGTTTGGTTACCACCTGTCGTTGTTCGGCAACCGCGACCTTCGGCTTTGCCTCAGGTACTTCTTCATCAAATAATATGGACACCGCTCTTTTGATACGTTTGTCATCGTCAACCAAGAGCCATAGGATAATATATGTGAGGAGTCTAATCATATCACAAAGATACTGATTATTCTTGGTTCCCACAAGAAATAACACCCTAATTTATCTTTATAATGTTTATTGTAATAAAGTTACCACTATTAAAACACCAACGACATAACCGAAAGCCATCGAAAAGGTTATTTTGAGTCTTTCGTCCCATTTTTTTGATTCAACCATATATCCTGCAAAAGCCAACGACAAGAATGGTCCAATGAAAGCAAAAAACAACATCCCAATTGTGTTCTTGTCAGCAACAAATCTAATGTAGAATGTTGAACAAATTTCCGTAATTAAAGCGCTTGTGAAAATGATTACGTATTTCATTTTGTTTAACTTTTTAATATTTCCACGGTAATAAAACACCATCAATCTTCACACTAAAGTTATTTGTAAACCAAATAGATAAACATTTCTCAAACATATAATCACTTAAAGGTAGTAAACTTGTTATATTTTCTTTATCTTTTTTTGAATAACTTAAGTAATTATATTTTTTATGTGGTACTACACGTAACTTTAAATTATCATTCTCAAATAATAATGTATGTTTATCCAAATTAGTTGAGTTAATATAATTTATGTTATAGTAACTACTTAAAACTTTAAATGCAATATCTTTAATCTCTTTGTATTTCATATTCAATAATAATATTACTCATTGGGAGGAATGGTCTTAACCCTTCTAACTTTTCTTCAATAATACCTTTACGGTACAACTGCATCATTTTTGACACTTCATGAATGGTAAACATAATGGTAAACCTATTCTCGTATTTAGTAACAATAAACTTCGGACCTTTCGGAAAAAGTCTCGTTAGTTCTACCTCAATAAGTTTGGTTAACTTATCCATGAAACAAAATTAGTGATTTTATTTTGTAAAACCAAATAATTTAGTTAGTTTTGCAATATGAAAATGGACTTCTCTTTATTTACGATGGACGAACTGATTAAACTACAAGGTATGCTCAGTTCATATATCCATGATTATAAAGACGGATATTTTTATATCTGTAATGTTCGTTCCTATGGTCGTAATTGGAGAGAGCGAGACATTAACAATACACACACTCTTCAGGAGTTGTGTTACCAATATTATGGTGATGACGGTATTGTTGATGTTTATTCTAACAACCCCGATTTAAGTAGATTGGATAACTACGGTGATGTTTGTTTCATACCTACTGAAGAGGATTATGAAACATGGAAACATTATACCTACCTTAAAAACTCAATCCCTCGAATTGAGGAGGAACTCGATGCTTGGGATAATCGTGAGAATGTTCCATTTCGTAGTCGTCCATTATTTGAACCTTTCTATAGTCGTGAGGACTTGGAGAAACAAAAGATGGACCTTAAACATTACGAAGGTTTGTTGGCTGAAGGTTCTTTTGTTGAACCATCTCGTGTTCAAAGAGTGTATGATAATGAGGATTAATTCCCCCCTTCTAATTCTTCTCTCTTTTTATTACGAA
>Ga0208795_1000066_pt1 | contig 45827 bp, 51 predicted proteins | sample CB_VirMetaG_6_FD_184541 | JGI IMG/M metagenome (GOLD analysis project Ga0208795, IMG submission 184541) | Freshwater to marine saline gradient viral communities from Chesapeake Bay - CB_1508_2 Viral MetaG (SPAdes) (version 4) | ecosystem: Environmental > Aquatic > Marine > Coastal | place: USA... | reverse complement strand
AAGCGAACTCAATCAATATCCAAACAAGAAAAGATGGTGTGGAAAACCATCCAAGAAAACATGAAAGAGGATGACTCATTGTTTGTAGATAAAGCGATGGGGTGTTGCTTCATGACGGAACAAAGAAGAACCAACAAACGATTCAATCTCCAAGAGGGTGTTGGCAAAATAAAAGAGGCCCCACACATTTCCGTTGGGGATGAGGCAATAGATCTTGAGTTTGAAGGGGGAAAGATTGCGGGACTAAAACGAGTCTTAAACATCTTGCTTGGGAATCAAGTTGTCGATAAATATGGAAACAAGTTCCAGTTAAAATCGTCATCGGACACGATAGATTTCATAAAGAAATTAAGCAAAAACCATCAAGTACGAAGTGAGCTACGATAAATAAAGAAATTAACAAAAAATACTTTACTTTCTACTCAAAATGTAGTATGATACTTGATAAGTATCGGGGGTTCTTTTATGTTGGGAGAAAATGTAGTAATAGGCATTGTGGGTTCTAGAGAAAGAAACAGCGTACACGATTACGATTTGGTTCTAACAGCACTACGACAATTAGTAATTACAGAAAAGCTAGAGAGTATTATCATATGTTCGGGTGGAGCATATGATGGTGCGGACGATTTCGCCAAGTCTATATCAGAACAACTCGAAATTCCATTATTACTCCATCTTCCCAACTGGAAGAAAAGAGGCAAAGAGGGCGGTCCCTTGCGGAACAAAAAGATTGCTGAAAGTAGCGATTACCTTATTTCCTGTTGGGATGGGAAATCCAAGGGGACCAAATCGTGTATGTCCCACTTCAAAAAGCTTGGTAAAGAGGAAAGGTTATATGTTGTATGAGGGGTTCAAAAATGGAATAGCCCCGTGGATAATTGGAAGCATAGTAAATCTTCACTACATAACTTGTAGCGAAAATAGTTCAAAGCATACATCATGCAATATCAGTAAGGAAAGGTTATATGAAAGATATGACAGGTTCCAACAAGGCAGGTGATTCAATTGACAACCCCAAGGAAGATTAGAGTTTTGGTATTACCCAGCGATCCTTATGGGGTTGGTTAAATTGATCATTACCGATCAATTTGGCCTGCCCAAGAAATACAGAAAAACCACGGCGATGAATTTCATGTGGACATTAGGTTGCAGTCTTCAGTAACGGAAGATGACCTTGGCAATTATGAAATTGTCCATTTCCATCGTCGTATCAATGAACCAGAGAATTCCGTATATTGGATCAAGAGATTTCAAGATGCCGGTGCCATTGTTGTATCTGACATTGATGATTACTGGACTCCATTCAAGGGACATCCAGCGTATGAAATCGTAATGAAGAATAAGATACACCTACAAATTATGGATGTTCAGCGTCATGCCGATTATGTGACGACAACAACGGAACTTTATGCCAAATACATACGGGAAAAGCTGAATAAGAATGTTCACATCATTCCCAACGCAGTTGATCCAAACTTGAAAATGTGGCAACCAGAAGATAGAGATACTGATAAGATTCGTATAGGATGGATTGGTGGATCGTCCCACAAGTTAGATCTGGACAAGTTAAACAACTGCTTCAATCCTCTGTTTAGAGATCCCGACATAAAGGATAAGATTCAGGTTGTTATGTGTGGGTACGATACTCGCGGAACGGTTACGACAATCAATCCTGAGACAGGGGAGCAACAAACAAGAAAGATCAGACCAGAAGAATCTATATGGAATAAGTTCGAATCAATTTTTAACGACAACGGAAACGCTACACCGGAACAGTATGTGCGAAGAAACACTTTGCCAATAACTCAGTATGGAAAGCACTATAACCATGTTGATGTGTGTTTAGCTCCACTTGAGGAACACACATTCAATGAGTGTAAGTCAGAACTAAAAATCATTGAGACCGGAATGATGGGTAAGGCTCTAATTGCCAGTGATGTTTACATATATAAGGAACTTCTTACTCATGGCGAAAATGCCTTGCTTGTGAATCCGAAAAAGAATCATAAGCACTGGCATAAGTTTATCAAAGAGGTAATAATGGAAGATGAGCTTAGACAAAAGCTCTCGGAAAACCTTTACAACTTGGTCTATCCACGGTATACTCTACAAAATGTTACTGCGGATAGATGTTCGTGGTATAAGAAAATACTCAATGAAAGGGTACGATGATAGTGAAGCAACTCAACCTTACTCAAGATGAAAGTCAAAAGGTGTTTCAGGAATATGTTGATCTTGTAAAGAGCATGGATGACAAGTATAGCGTCCCCCTGCTAAAGATGATGGAAGACCTTGGGGAGCGATTGTTTTTCGCCCCCGCGAGCAGCAATCTAAAATACCATAATTGTTTTCGCGGGGGTCTCGTTGAGCATTCCCTTCGTGTGTATAAGAATCTTCGCAAGTCTATGAACGCACACATGCCCCATGAAGATTATCAGGACAGCATCAAGTTGGTTGCCCTGTTCCACGACTTGGGGAAGGTGGGAAGTTTTGATGAGGATTATTTCATCCCTCAGACAAACGATTGGAGACGGGAAAACCTTGGCGAATACTATACACACAATGACAAGATTCTGTTTATGGACACGGCGCATCGTTCCTTACGTTGGCTTAGTCATTATAACGTTCCCATGACCGACGAAGAATATCAGGCTATACTCATTCACGATGGACAATACATTGAGGCAAACAAGCGGTATGCTCATAAGGAGTGTATGCTTGCGCTTCTGCTACATCAAGCAGATATGCTCGCATGTAAACAGGAACAACTAAAGTGGAAAAGTAAGCAGTAAGGCTGAAAGATGAAAAAGACACTAGCAATTATCCTTCACTATAACACACCAGAAGTAACCGAAAAGTTGTATGGTGTCCTCAAACCACATGAGGGCACCATATACGATCTTAAGGTTATGGATAATGATTCAGATGAGGATAAGAAATTCGAAGCTGCGGAGATTGTCAATAAGAAGAACTTGTTTTTTGGTGGTGGTCTTCAAACAGCGTTTGATTATTTCAGAAAGAACAATAGCAAGTATGATTCGTTGCTGTTTCTCAACAGCGACCTTGTTGTGTTCGGCCCAACCTATGTATCAACTTTGCGAAAAGCATTGTTCGACAATCCAGAATACAAAATAATTTCTCCGGCGTTAGTTGGAGATTGGAATAGCATTCCCCCATTGTCTATGCATAAGCATATGAACAGTTGGGGAGCCACGTCTATTCGTCCAGTTAAATATGTTGACTTTGAAACTCCATTGTTTCATGGAGACTTCGTAAATCAGATTAATTATCCATCTGATCTTATGTTTGGAATTGGTCAAGATCATCTATCTGGTTTATATTGTGAAGAGAGAGGATGGAAAATTGGTGTCATCGATTGGATGAATGCTTTCCATTATTGGGCCTATACAATTAGATCGGGTAAAGCTAAACTAAATCTTGAAACGTTTGCACATGTTAGCAATCAGCAATTGTTTGATTATGTTGAGAAGCATAACTTGATGGACTGGTTGCAAGAATCGTTTAAGTATGGAGTGGAATACGAATGGGGAGAGTAGGTGTAGTAATCAACTACTGTTCACTAGAGAACAGATTCATCAATCGTGTCGTTGAAGAGTGTAGACACTTTGTAAAGTTCAAGCAGGACATTAAGATTGTCAGACTTCAACATCTTCTAACTGGTGAAGAGGACCACGATGCGATTGACTTTAGGTATGAAGATGATGGATTGGAGTCTATGACCATCATAACATCTCCGGAAACTATTGCAGAACATGGTGGCAGACATTACCACAACCTTTGTCGGTATGCTGGTTGGAAATGTATGAGTCCAAATGTAGATTACGTTCTATTCTTAGATGCTGACGAAGTTCCTGACGGCAAGAAGTTCAAGAAGTTTCTCGACACATTCAAGTATGAGAACTTCAATGGTATGAGCTTCGATGCACATTGGTATTTCAGATCTCCAGAGAACCAAGCAACAACGCCAGAAGAAACAACGGCATTATTCAAGCGTGATGTGTTGACAAAGGAGAACTTCTTCGGACCCCATGAGCGATGGTCAATGTTCACCATGAATGGTTGCCTCAGACGTTTCCAAATTCCTTGGGAGACTGAGCCAATCTTCCATCACTACAGTTGGGTGAGAAGTAAAGAGGATATGTTGAAAAAGGTCGCTGGCTGGGGACACGCTGGCGAAAGGGATTGGACTTCGTTGGTCAACGCAGAGTTTGAGCATGAGTTCAACGGAACGGATTTCGTTCATGGATACAGATATAGAAAGGTCAAATCATTCATATGAGAAAGTACCTGCCGACAGCAGCAGAGCTAATCGATAGACTAGCTATCGTTCAACTAAAAGAAGTGTTCTTGCCAGAGAACAAAGACACATACGCTCAAGAGATCGCAGACATCATTCACGATCTAGATGAGATGGGACTAAATGGAGAGTTCATCCGAGACACGATTGTTCTTGCTCAAATGAATCTTCACATCTGGCACAACGAGGCAGAGGCTAGAAAAGGTAGCGCAGAAAACAACAACCTTTGGTTGACCCATGGACTAAACGGAATTCGTGCAACAGCAAAAAACAGGATATCGTTTAGGCTTGGTGAGAGAGAAGATCTCAAGGTAGATTGTTTGGCTGAAGATTTCAAAGATTGGGAGGTTAGTTGGAACCATGGATCCTAAGTTCAACATTTTGATTAGGTCTTCGTCACTGGCAGATCATGACAAAGATCGCCCGAACATGTTGTCACGATGCATCGAGTCTATTCGAAGTCAATCATACCAGAACGTTAGACTCATCGTGTCAAGTGACAACCCGGATGATGTGGAGAACATCAAATCGTTATTGACCGATGACGATACATTGCTAGAGTTAAATCGTGAAGACATCAAGACTAGTGTTGGTGGTGCGAGAGAGTTCTACAATCTATACTGTAACATCTTGGCTAGGGAAGTTGATGAGGGTTGGTTGATGTTCATTGATGACGACGACTATTACGTGGCAAACGCATTGCCAATGATTCATCAAATGTTGCACGTTAAGAACTTTGATGAAGACACAATGTTTTTCTGGATGATGGAAAACAGTGTCGGACGTACATACCCAGCAGGCGATGAGATTGTAATCGGTGACGTTGGTACTCCAATGTTCTGCATTCATAGTTCAAAGAAAGACCTTGTGAACTTTAGGGAAACCCAATCCGGAGACGGTCAGGGTATTCTAGAACTGAAAGAGAAGATAAAGAATCATCACTTGATGAGAGCAGTATTGGTAAAAGTGGGAGAAGATTTATAGTGCGTATCCTAGTAATTGGAGAACGGTGCATTGATAGACACATATACACAAAGACGGACAGGCTATGCCCCGAAGCACCTTGTCCGGTTCTAACGCCGAAGATTACAACCGAATCATTTGGAATGGCAGCTAACGTTGCCGCGAACATTCGATCCCTTGGTGCGGATTGTGACTTGGTGTGTAACGACACTGAGATTAGAAAGACTAGATTCGTTGACGACACATCTAACCAGATGTTCATCCGGTACGATGAAAATGATATTGCTGAAAATATTGGTGACAGACTTGAGGATGTTGACTTCGACATCTATGATGCAGTTGTAATCTCAGATTATGACAAGGGGTTTCTAAGCAAGAAAGATATTCAGGAGATTTCTTGGCTCCACGATCTAGTCTTCCTAGACACGAAGAAGATTCTAGACTTTGAAATGGTAAGGGGCATCAAGTTTGTGAAGTTGAATCTTTACGAGGTTGAACAATCAAAGAAAGCAAACGCAAACATTGTTGATGAGATTTGGGACAAGCTCATAACGACTCTTGGTTCTTCCGGGTGTGCATACCGAGATAATGTGTACCCGGTGGAGAAAGTAGAAATCAAAGACTTCTCTGGTGCTGGTGATACTTTCCTCGCCGCATTTGTTGTGAAGTATATTGAAACGTCCGATGTTGAAAAAGCATTGACATTTGCCAACGAGTGTGCTACAATTGTGGTACAAAAGAGGGGTGTCGTTTCACTATGAATGACTACAGAATATTAATCCATTTCCCAACAGCCAAGCGACCGGACAAAGCGTTAGCTCTGGTTAAAGAGTATGGGAGGTTGTTAGGTACTACCAATTACTTTATCCAGTTGAGTTGTGATGTTGATGATGAGTCAATGAACAACGATGAAGTTCGTGCGCGAGTTGCAGAGATTGAGAATTGCAGCATCATCTACCATGACAACAAAACCAAGAATGAAGCATTCAATCGTGGACTAGTTGATACTGAGTGGGACATCGTTATCGTTGGTAGTGATGACATGTTCCCAATCGTTCAAAACTATGGCATGATCGTGTGTGACTTCTTCACCAAGAACATTCAAGACTTGGATGGGGTGATGAGGACATTCGACGGACATCAAAGAACAATCAACATCCTTCCGATCATTGGAAGGAAATATTTCGAACGGTTCAACTACATCTTCAACGAAGAGTATGGATCGTTCTACTGTGACAATGAGTTCACAGAGGTTTCGCAGATGCTTGGCAAAGAGTTCGATTCCAAGCTACAGTTGTTTGATCATAGGCACCCATCGCGTGGACAAGCGCAAACCGATCAGTTGTATGTTGACAATGACAACAAGTATTGGAATAGTGATGGGGAAGTCTACAAGAGACGTAAGGCAATGAACTTTGGAGTTAACTAATGAGTAAGTTTATCGTAACCACAACCATCAACCCACCGACCAAGGCATTGAAGCTATATGCTAGTATGTCCGATTGGACACTGATTGTTGTTGGTGACAAGAAGACGCCACATGCTCAGTATGAAAACTTGGACTGCATCTATCTAACCCCTCAGGATCAGGAAAAGATTTCCAAGGGCTTGAGTGATTGTATTGGTTGGAACCTCATTGAGAGACGAAACTTTGGTTTCATTGAGGCTATTCGTAGGGGGGCTGAACAGATCGCGGTTGTTGATGATGACAACGTTCCTCTTTCTAATTGGGGAGAGAATGTTGTTGGTCAATTGGTAGAGGTTGACATGCTATCTTCTGGAAACATTGTCATGGACCCTCTGTATGATTTGAAGTCAAACACCAAAGAGAAGTTCTGGCACAGAGGATATCCAATCGACTTGATTCACAAGAGGCGAAAGTCATACGTTGGTAGAGTCCAGATTCGCCCGATGGTTCAAGCAAACCTTTGGAATGGTGAGCCAGACATTGATGCTATCAACAGAATGATCAACCGAGATCGTGATGGAAACATCAACATTCTGTTTGATACCTTCGACTACTTTACGGCAATGGAGTTTCTACCGTTCAACAGTCAGAACATAATCGTTTCTGCCGATGTGATCAAGGATTACTACTTGATGCCAAGGGTGGGAAGGATCTCCGACATTTGGGCAGCATATAGACTCCAGCAGACATTGATGGATCGTGGCAACCATCCCGCCGTTGTCTTTGGTGATGCGTCAGTGGTTCAGGAAAGAAACGAACATGATGTGTTGGGTGACTTTAGTTACGAAGTTCTTGGACATTTCCAGACAAGTAGATTCCTAAAGTCCCATTGTAATTATGAGGGCTTAGTTACCCACGAAGATATCGAAGGTATGGAAATGTACCGTAAACTAATTGAAAGGGGATAGCGTGGTTGCTGAAACATTAGAACAGGTCATTGAAAAATATTGTGCGAACATTTTGGAGAGGCGAGAGATTCCAGACGGGAACTTGGAAGTCTTGAAGACAGACAACTTGGCAGAGGTAATTGAAAAACTAATGATCCTCCACATTCGTATTTGGATGCTGGAAGATGAAATCACCAAATACAACGAGTCCGATGAAGATCTAGCCGCGATCAAGCGCAAGCTAGATGTTCTATTCAAAGTGAAGCGACCGAACTTGGTTGCTGCAATCAATAAGATCATAGAGGATGCCGTAGTCAATGGCACCAGCATCTATGAAGAGAGCGTAAAGGTATATAAGGAAGTTTTGGACCATGGATCTAAGTAAGACTCTAATAACTGGTGGACATGGTTTGATTGGAACCACCATCGAAGGTGGAATTCATATCGGTAGTGTCGATGCGGATCTCACAGACATTAACGAAACACATAGGATTCTAGCGCACTTCAAGCCAGAGTACATCATTCACCTTGCCGCTGTCGTCGGGGGAATCATTGGCAACATTGAGAACAAGGGACGATTCTTCTATGACAACGCAATGATCAACATGAACATCATTGAGTCTGCGAAACAACATGGTGTGAAGAAAGTTTTGTGTGGATCATCTACGTGTGTGTTTCCAGAACACAAATACCCGATCAAGGAAGAGTATCTATTCGATGGACTACCAAACCCCGGTCACGTTGGGTATGCATGGTCTAAGCGTCTGATCAACATCATGAACAACGCCTATGATAGTGACAACACTTCGGTATTCTTTACCAATGTGTATGGTCCACGGGATTCGTATGATCTGATCAACGGACATGTTACACCATCGTTGATTCACAAGTGCTTCTTGGCTAAGAAGCACAACACAGATTTCGTTGTGTGGGGTTCAGGAAAGCCAATGCGTGAGATCATTTACTCCAAGGATGTTGGAAAGATTCTTCCGATCCTATTGGAGAATGCACCAGAGGATATCATCATTTCTTCTGGTCACGAATACTCAATCGAAGAACTTGCATCTGAGATTGCCAAGGCATTTGGGTTCAAGGGTCGAATCGTGTTTGACGACTCTAAGCCGGATGGACAATTCAAGAAGCCATGTGACATCACTAGATTGAAGAAGTACATCGGTGACGACTTTGAGTTCACGTCACTACAGGATGGATTAGCTGAAACCATTGAGTGGTTCAATAGAACTTATCCGAACATAAGGGGGGTGTAATGAAAGCATTGATTCTAGGTGTAACTGGAATGGTTGGGTCACACCTTCTAGACCATCTACTAGAACATACTGATTGGGATATCGTCGGTGCATGTCGCTGGAGATCCCCACTAGATAACGTTGATCACATTATCGGAGACGATAGGGTGACGTTCGACTACGCAGACATCAATGACTTCGGTTCGCTTATGATCCTGTTCAATAAGCACAAGCCAGATTATGTCTTTCACCTAGCGGCACAGAGCTACCCACAAGATAGTTTCAAGATGGTTAGCTCAACGCTACAGACAAACGTCATTGGTACTGCCAACGTGCTAGAGACAATCAAGCAACTTGAACTTGATCCTGTGATCCATGTTTGTTCCTCGTCAGAAGTTTTTGGACGAGTTCCAAAAGAGTTCGTTCCTATCGATGAGGAAGTTAAGTACCACCCAGCATCACCGTATGCAATTTCAAAGGTTGGTACTGACATGCTAGGTCGATACTATGCTGAGGCATATGGGATGAAGACGTTGACAACCAGAATGTTCACACACACTGGACCTAGACGTGGTGATGTTTTTGCTGAGTCAACCTTTGCTAAACAGATTGCATTGATTGAGGCTGGTAAGCAAGCTCCAATCGTGTACGTTGGGAACTTGAATTCCATGCGAACGTGGGCAGATGTTAGGGATGCAGTCAATGCGTACCACATCCTCGTTACATCAAATCCAGTCTATGGTGAATACTATAACATCGGTGGAGACTATAGTTGCACCATTGGCGGAATGTTGGACACGCTACTTGCGTTTTCGACCATGGGGAATGTTATTGATGTTGTAGTTGACAAGGAAAGGTTGCGTCCAATCGATGCAGACTTGCAGATTCCAAACACCACCAAGTTCAAGACCCATACTGGTTGGCAGCCGACATACACGTTCGAACAGACTATGGAAGATCTGTTGAACTACTGGCGAGAAAGAGTTGTTACTAACAACTTCCTGAATAGATAGGGGAACATATGAAAATCCAAATACGACAAGACCCTAAACCTTGGAACACATCTTTTGTGTCAATGGTTAGGGAAGCAAATGGAACACAGAATCACGATATAAAATTTGTATCCAAGTCGAGTGAGGCAGATGTGTTCTACATTGAATGGACCGATGATAGTTCGCTCCATGTGGAAAAAGATAAGCTATACCTAATCTACATGGAACATCTAGAAAACTTTGATGCTATACCAAAGGATTGCCCCAATGTCATCATTATTTCGGAAAGCAAAGAAATACTTGACGCAGCAAAGGACTTTGGTGTAAAATACTACCATTGGAAAAGACCAACCAGAGTGCCAAAAGATATGTGGTATAACGGATACAACCCACCAAAGAGAAAAGACGCTTTCTCCATGGTGAGTAATGCGTCTAGACAAGAGGACAACATTACAGAAGTGGTAAAGACTTATTTTGCCATGTGTTTGTATGAAACAGAAGATGGGGAAATGCTTTCCAATTTTGATCTTGATGTATTCAGCGCACAAGATATCCCATTTGAGCCATTCAATACATTGATGTTCCATGGATTGCAACCGAATCCCCTTATGTTCAAGACGATTTCGAAATCGAAGCTATTCATATCTCCATACCGTGGAGAGGGTGTTTCAATCAACATCATTGACGCAATGTATCTTGGAATTCCAGTCCTTATCAGGGATACGAAAGCAAACCGGGAAGCGTTCTTTAGACTTGATGATGATTCATTCTATGCAACAGAGAAAGAACTAGCAAAGAGAATCAAGTGGTTCAAGGAAGCAAGCGATAAGGAGATCGAAAAAATAGCACAGACAAACTTTGATTCTTTGGGTGAATACTATGAAGGGTGGAACGCTTACTCAAGTTTGAGGAAGCTGGAAAAAATAATCAAGAAAGAAGGGTTCTAAAATATGATGTGTTTCAATGATGCATATAGACTTGCAATCAATAGTCCGGTTGGACTCACCTATAACGATGTTCAAGTTGTTCCCCAATATTCCAATGCAACAAGCAGGGCGAACATCGAAACAAAGACAAAGTTGGTGGAGGGCATTTACATCGACACACCAATTATTCCTGCAAACATGGATTCTATCGCTGGATTGGAAATGGCGAAAGTTTGTCATGATATGGGAACGGTTTGTTTCTTTCATCGGTTTTCGACCACCAATGATCTTATTCGGGATGTTGAAGAATATCTTGACTACGCTCTATCTAGCGGAAAGAAGAATATCCTCGTTGGTATTTCTGTTGGTGTCAATGAAGACGATGTTCACGACGTTTTCCATGTTCACAAGCGCATCAATGAACTAAACTCGGGGGTTAAGCTCGTTGTTCTCATCGACGTTGCTCACGGCGATCATGTTTTGGTTGAACGACAAATTAATCTCATCAAGAGCAAGTTGAGTGTTCCAGTTATTGCTGGAAATGTTGCAACGGGAGACGCAGCATATCGTTTGGCGATGGCGGGAGCGGATGGCATCAAGGTTGGAGTTGGACCGGGGTCTCTTTGTTCTACTCGCATCCAGACTGGTGCGGGGGTTCCCCAATTCACCGCAATCGTTGATGTATATCTAGCATTGTCGAGTGTGGATCGTGATGTCACCATCATTGCAGATGGTGGATTGAAGTTTTCGGGAGATATTGTGAAAGCCATTGGTGCTGGTGCCAATAGTGTTATGACTGGATATTTATTTGCAGGGACCGATGCTACTCCCGGTGAGATCATTCGGGAAACATATCCTTACGGATCCCTATCGAAAATTTATCGTGGATCGGCAAGTAGAGAGTCCAAAAGAGATCGTGGAGAAAGCAATCACATTGAGGGTGTCGCCACGAAGATTGCATATCAGGGTGAAACCAGAAATGTGTTCATAGATTGCTTGGATGGGATCAGGTCTGGACTAAGCTATGCAGGATTCAACAAGCTTGAGGATTCAGTTGCGAAAATGAAGTTCGTTCGTGTTTCGCAATCTTCAATTGTGGAGGCTTCACCAAACGGAGCGTGAAGAAATGTTGTTCTCTGAAAACGAAAATTTACTATATGAGTTTTACGAAAGCCTAACCGAAGAACAGAGAGACAGAATTGATTTAAAGATGAGAGTCATGATTCCAGAATTGCGAAAAAATGGAGTCGATGAGGGGGACATATACACACTTAAATGTATTATTGCCAAAGACTTATATAGATCTTTGAATCATAGTTGATTTTTGCTTTACAACAACGTGGTGTGTGGGGTATAATATATTCCCCATTGTGGAATATTGGTTTTTCGAAAGAAAGGGAACTATATGGCATATAGTGTTTCTTCGGTTGTCGCACATGAGTTGGGCCATGCTGTTGTTGCTGCTATGTTGGACAATGAGTATGAACCAATCTGTATAGACATGAATCCAGACGATGGTCTATCTCTGGCATATTGTGATCTACATCCGCTTGATGTGGGGAAAGGAAATAAATCCATCCATTCAGCATCTAAACTTCATCACATCACTGATCTTGGTGGAATCTTCGGGGAACTTCTTTTTGATGGGGAGTTTGAACCTTGGGGTAGTCGTAGTGATGTAGATAATTTTCTCTGTGTCAATTCTGAATCCCGTGGAAAACTTATTGAGGAACTTTTTAACTGGAAGTGGAACGACGAAGATGCACTTTCTTGGTGGTCTGTGACCAGAGAAATAAAGGACAGAAAAAAGAAATATCAGGCGACTTTAGACCTATACGATGTGGAACATAGACTACCCCATTTGTGGAGCATCTACAAAGATTTTATTGGGAAAATCGATAGAAAAGAGTTCAAAAATGTGGTGGGTGCGATTGCCAAATCCAAGGTTGATTATGTTGGAGACAAAGAGTTGAACGAGTATCTTGATAGAATAATTTTGGAGTGTGAATGATGAATGTTTTGGGGAATGGGTATATCAACCTTGTCGATTCAATGGGCGACGATCTTACAATTGTAAATGCTGCGAGAAAATCCTTCGGAAAACATTCGGGGGATTTTTCTCCCAAAGATAAGAAGCTATTGAAATACCTTTGGGACAACAAGCACACTTCACCATTTGAAATGGTCGAGTTTATGTTCGAAGTCAAGGCACCATTGTTTGTTGTTAGACAATGGCAGAGACATAGAACTTGGTCATATAATGAAGTCAGTCGGAGGTACACCAGTGATGATCTGGACTTCTACTTTCCTGAAACTTGGAGATGTCAAGATACCGATAATAAGCAGGCGTCCAGTGGAGAAGTTAATAAAGTGGCGCAAGATCATGCTACGCACGTTCTATGGGGACACACGAAAAATCTAACTGTGGTATATGAAGATTTGATAGAAAGCGGAATTTGCCGTGAACAAGCAAGAATGATTCTACCACAAAACATGATGGTGGAAATGGTTGCAAAAACCGATCTAAGCAATTTGCTACACTTTCTTAGGTTGAGGTTACACAAGCACGCCCAATGGGAAATTCAGGAATACGCAAAAGCTATTGTTGAACTCATTGAGCCGGTTGTTCCCGAAACAATTAAGCTATTCAAGAAAGAAAGTGAGTTTAACTATGGCAATGAACATAAACCTTAGCGCAGAGCAGATAAGTTTTACGGAAATCATAAACGAAAAGAACCAACTAATAGAAAGATTGAAACGCGACGTTCTTAGATTGGGTGGGGGAGAAAGATGTCCTCAATGTAGCGATTGGGTAGACATCACCGACGAAACATTGCCAACTTGTATTATATGTGGGGGTCTTGGGTATTACCTCCCATACATTGAAGGAGAATGAAAATTATGACGAATGGTTTACATATATTTCTACCTTGGATCTTTGTGTTCATCCTCATGATCGCAATATTCATCCTAGCGATGATAGTGCGCGGAGCGTTGAACACAGATAGACAGGAACGCAACAAGATGAACATTAGGCGAATGACTGGTAGAGAAATAGAAACGGTGCGCCGACGATTGGCCGCAGTTGGAAATCCAGCCTTGAACCTATCGGATACATTCTCGTTGATTTTGACTATCCGGGAAATCCAGTTGGGGACATATACAGACGACGACCCTTGGATTCCAGCGGACCCATATGAAGATGTGTCTAAATCCATCGATCAATAACAAAATTGATCCAACCAACTAAATGCCATCAACTCCAAAATTGATGGCATTTTTTTGTCCACAAGTCTATGATTTATAATGGCTTATATGTTTTTTCATTTTTTGTTTACATTTGCCTTTGGACCGGGTATAATTCTCTATGTCAAGTCAAACAAGGGTTCTTTCAGGAGAGGCAAAAATGGCTCGTAAGAATACCCCTAAGGTCTACAAGCGGAATCGCACTCTTGAGACTAAGGTCGGCAAGATTGCCGACGAGCTTTTAAAGAATGCTGGGTTGGAAACGGATTGCGATATTTTCGTAACCGATACTAGCAACGGGTATTGCTCGTATCGCAAGAATATGATTTGTGTCCCTGTGTGGGCGATTGACCTGTCCAAGTCGGCTAAGTACAAGAGTTCGAATCGACAGAACCCAAAGGGGTATGACATTTATTATATCGCCCATGAGCTTGCCCATATTTTCACCCCGGGCCACTCTCACGATACTATATTTATGAATATGTTTATGAATATCTGTCCCGAAGAATATCAGCATTTCGAGCATGGATACAAGCCTCGCGCTGCCAAGGCGGCGGGTGTTCCTTTCAAGGGGGTTAAGTGATGCGAAACTATGATATGACTAATCATCTGGATCGTCTACGTTATGTTGCGCGGGAAATGTTTGTGTGGCCTGGGGGCTATGAGCTTGGAATATTCATCGAATCTTTTGGTGATATTCTATGTCAAGAGTGTGTACGCAAAGAGTATAAGCACCTTTATCGTGAGGTCAAATGTTGGGGTATGAGTATTGAGTGTGTTGCTGGTTGCGACTTTGATCCGGGTGATATTATTTGTTGCGAGTGCCAAAAGGATTTGTCTGCTTATGAGTGATTGGAAAACTTTAGATGGAATAGACATAGAAAACATCTATGCTGCTATTCGTAATGAGGTAAAAAAGGTTGATGATGGCGGCGGGATTGTGTTCGCATATATAGGAACCGATGGACAAAACCTAGGGAAGAAAAGCACTTCATTTGTTCAATGCGTTGCCTTACATAAATTTGACGAAAATGGTATTGGTAAGGGTGGGAGAGTGTTTTTCGTCCGTCACCTTGAAAAACCATATGTCAACCGCAAACAAAGACTTTTGCGCGAAGCTGAATTGTCAATAAACCTCGCTCAAAAGCTTGAGCCGCTATTCAGTGAACTAGACATTCCTTTTGAGGTTCATGCAGACGTTAACAGCGTTGCGGGAAAGAACAAACAGAACAAGTCGTTTGAGGTACACGATACAATCAAAGGTTGGATCGAATCAATGGGTTGGGTGTGTAAGACAAAGCCACAAGCCTTTGTTGCAAGCATAGTAGCAGATCGCCACACCAGATCTATTCGATCCGGAAAAAATCACTTCAGAAAGCAGGTTAACCGCCGAAAGGGAGTGTAGGAAAGAAAAATAAGGTTGCCAAGGCGGCTTTATGTGGGTAGAATAACTACCATTATAGATACAAATCAATAAATGGGGGGACATTTAACTATGAACATTAGACACCGGATGCTTAACGCAATTGGTATGAAACCAAACAAACAACCCATCGATGAATACACTATTCACCGATGATGATAGTGCAACCCCTTTGTTTTCAATGACTTGGGGGTTCACTTTTTCCCCGTTTTTTGTTTACTTTTCCATCTGGTTCTGGTATAATTCTTCTACAAGGTTAGAAAAGGGTTAGAAACAAAGAGGTTTGAAGATGTTGCGAAATGGACAAGAAGTGGTCATCAACGGAATGTGGTACATCGTTGAAGGTGATGAGGAAAATGGTTGGGTTTTTGTTGTAGATCAGAATGGTGGTTCCCGCGAAGTCAACGTTGGAGAGATTGACCACGTTTACTAGGGCACTATATGTGGACGGAGAGGGAACCCCTTTGTTTTCAACAACTTAGGGATTCACTTTTTCCCCGTTTTTTGTTTACTTTTCCCCCGATTCTCTGGTATAATTCTTCTACAAGGTTAGAAAAGGGCTAGAAACCAAAGAGGTTCCAAGATGCGTTCCATCAATGTCAAGGTTAACGATAAGATTTACAACGTTGAACAGGATCGTTGTGCCTACAGGATTCGTTTTTTCGTCCGCGAGTTTGGGTATATTGGTTCCTTCTATCCCCAAACAAAGATTGTTCGGTTTTGTAGTACCGATGGCATGACTAGCACCGCTATCGCGGTTCGTGGAAAGATTACTGGTATTAAGGAGCTTATTAAGTTTCAAATGGAGATTTGGGGCGTTTGAGCTTATCAAACCTAACTGTGGGAGAATACACGATGTTCAAGATTGGTGAGCAAGATTACAATGACTTTCTGCTCGACTATGTTTGTGGGGAATATGACGGGCAGCGAGTCGGTCAGGCGTTTTACAATAGGTTTATGTCTCGGCGCGATACTAATGACATTCAGGAAGACAATCTCAATCGGCTATTCTATTGTGAGGATACTAACGAAGAGTTTGATTTGATCAAATCATATGTGGATTGGGATACGACTGAGGGGGGGGTGTTAGAGTGTTTAGATTGACCAAGAGTGTTGATGCCAAGGTAGATGGTGACTTTGAAAAATACTTCAATAGTTTGAATGCTGCCATTTTGTATGCTAATCGTGTTGCTGAGAATCCCGATCTTTCATATGGTGGCGAACACGACCCTTTGATTTGGAAATGGAATTTCCATAGGTTTTGTTTGTCCGCAATGGATTATCGTGAAGATGCTTTTTACACGATTACGGAAATTGAAACTTACGATTAAAAAGAAGGAGTTGCGATAAAATGATGAATCAGTGGTTTGTGTTTGACCGTTATGGAAAGCTTATTGAAAGTGTGTTTTATGTTGACTCCATGGGGGTCGATGAAATTCGTAAAGAATTGATTGAGCATGATGGATATTCGCACGACATTGATGTATGTCGGGCAATTTCGACAGAGTGGATGTTCAACAAAAGCTAAGGAGACTAAAAAATGAATTCGAACAGTGACATTCTGAACCCCGTTGGTCTGCTTAGTGCCATATTTACGACTCCCGTTGGTCTAATTGGTGTCCTATTTGTTGGGTTGAAACTGACTGGTTGTATCAATTGGTCTTGGTGGATGGTGACTTTGCCTTTTTGGGGTGGTTTTTCTATTTTCCTATTTTTGGGTATTTTGGTTGGGGTTTTTGGGTTTTTTCTAAATGAATGAGAACATATTGGCGTTTCGGGGCGATTTTTTTCTAAACTTTTGTTTACTTTTGCCGATAATATATGTATAATCTTTCAGTAGTCAAGAAGTGGGGAAATCAAAGGAAGAAAAAATGATTAGATTCTGGTTTGACAACACTGAGTCCGCCAACGTTCGCCTCAAGGAATACGAAAACGTGGGATCCCACTATGGGGAAGGTCGAGTTGTTCCCCGCGATCATGGCGCGTGGTTCCAGTTTGCCGAGGGTCTGGTTGTCGCTATGGGAGAGAACAACTACTATGACGATAGCGATTTCTACGCTATCGTCTACTGTCCCCAAACCGATACTTTCGACAAAGTTATTTATGCGTCCACCCGTGGGTGGACCTACAACAACGGTTGTGTTGTCGATGCTGACGATGACATGATTGAGGAATACCGTGAGCGGGGTAAGCGAACCTCGGCCATTCACGCCACCAAGAGTTATATCCTCAAGCAACTAGTTCGTTGTAAGACTCCCCAAAAGGGTTCCATCGTCACCGTCACCAAGGGTCGCAAGTCGCGTGGCGTGGTGGGCGAAATCTTTTGGACTGGTTACAGCACCAAGGGATATCATAAGTTTGGTATTCGTGATGCTAACGATGATGTGCATTGGGTGTGGGCTAGTAACGTGAGTGTGAATATTCGCGACCACAAGACTGTGAAAAATCTTCTGGATGAATATTCGGAGGGTACTAAGTACATGACCGCCAGCGAAATTGCCAAGTTCATCGATGATGAAATTAGTAGGGTTCAATCCTAGGGGGGAAAATGAAACTCATTTTCAATACTATCATCGCATTGCTCATCACGCGAGTCTGGAGTTGAAAAATGACGTACACCGAAGGTCGCGATGCCATCATTAAGATGATGACCAAATACGAAAACACCAAACATCGTCGCGGTGTGATTGATGCTATCCTTTGGAGGGTTGCTAGGGACGAAGGTGTCGAACAGGCAAACGCAATCATTTGGTTGTTGGATCTGGATTTCGTTTGTAATGGTGGACATGTTCGGTTCGATTGTGATAAGACCGGATGGGAGTATCAGCGGACCAGCCCATTTTATCCCGCGACTACCGAGAGTGATTATCGTCGGGCAACCAAGAAAGACAATGCTGACATTAACATTCTGCTGAAGAACAAGCGAAAGTTGGAGGATTTGATATGAGCATTTTCACCTACAATATGGGCGATGAGGTATTCTTCCTTTATAATCATGCGATTATCGCGGGTAAAATCATCGGTAGGAAGTTCATAGATGCCAGCGAATATAAGAATGCCCCCGAAGTTCGGGGAAAAAATTACGACCATTTTATGGTCGCTGGAAACAAACTTGGTGCGCCTTGTGAGCGGTACGAATTGAAGTGTGATATTGTTAGTGGTGGGAGTTATGTTATTGATGTGAGTAGGATTTTTCCATCTAAAGAAATGTTGATCGAAAGTCTATTGTTGGAAAAATCTTGAAAAACTTCTTTACAAAAAAATTCAATTAGTGTATATTGGGGAGTATGCTATAGCATACTCCCGCTTGGGCATATGTCTATAAAATAATAGGAGAGAGAATGAGCAAAATAACAGTAGCAATAGATATTGATGGAACATTGAGAAACCTTGAGGGGCAGATTACAAAATACCTCGAAAACGACCATCCAGAAAAATTGGACAAATTCAATGAGATCAAGAATACAAAGTACTATTCTTTGGATGAAGTCTTCGATACAAAGGAAGATGTTCATCGTTGGATATATGAAGAACGAGTTTTTGAGTTGTTTGGTATGGCTCAAAAAATACATCCCAAAATAATTGATGATTTGAACATATTTAATGTTTCGGCCGAAGAACGAGGTTATGAGTTATGGATTGCTTCTGTCCAGCGTGGGCGGAGTATTCCGGCTACGCTACATTGGCTGTCCAAGTGGGGTTGCCGTATTCCTCGCATTATGTTTTTCCCATCCATGAAAGACAAGATTGATCATAGCTTTGACATCTATCTTGACGATTGTCCAGATGTCATAGAAGAAGTGTCTAAGCGAACCCCAAAAAGAAATGGGGTGGAGCTTCCGACATCCATCAAGGTGCCCTATGGGTTTACCAAAAATATCGACGTTCCAGAGTTAGATGTGGCGAACGGAAAGTTCAATGACCTCTATGAACTCTTGGGTGTCGAAAGAATACTACATAAGGAGTAGATAGTTTTATGCCTATAACAAAGAAAGATGTAAAGACGGTTATTGATCGTCTGGAAAATGGAGAGTATACAAACTACTTTTATCTTCCAGACTTTGAGAAACCTTCTGGTGGTGTGAAGTTGACTTATGACCATGTAAAGTGTATGAACGAAAATGGTTTTAACGCGAAGGTCATACATCAAAAGTCTGGCTTCATTCCAGAGTGGTTGAAGGATTATTACCCACAGAACGAAGATGGAACATTCGAAAACATTCCAATCATGTATCTCGACGATGATAAACTTCCAATCAGCATGGAGGACTTCTTTTTCATCCCCGAGGGATTCCCACAGTTAATGGAAAACCTAGCAAAGCAGAAGGCACCATGTAAAAAGGTGGCGTTCTGCCAAAACTGGTATTATGTATTGAACGCACTACCAGCAGGTGTTTTTTGGGATAGTTATGACATCTATGATTGTATGTCTGTGTCTCAATCACAGACCGATTACTTAAAGATGATTATGCCCTTCTTGAATATCAAGAATGTTGTTGGTCATATTCCCGACGATTTTTCCAAACCCGAAAAAGAGACGGATAAGAAATTACAAATCGCATTCATTCCTTCCCGCGATGGTGGAACAAAGTCATACAATGTCATCAAGACATTCTATGCTCTATTCCCATATTTCCGTTTCATCAAGTTCCAAGAGATTCGCGGTCTAGAAAAAGAAGTCTATGCCGAACTGCTAAAGGACAGCGCATTCTATGTTCACTTCGATGAATATAGTTCGTGGGGAACTGCCCCAATTGAGGCATATAAGAGTGGATGTCTAGTTGCTGGATGGGATGGTGTTGGTGGTAGAGAGTACATGAACACCGACAATACTTGGATTGTTCCAAATGGCGATATTATGCGACTTGCTCTTGCTATTGGAAATATGGTTGAGACTTATGTCATGGACGATGTTCCCGATAGAACATATGAGGCTATGGAGGAAGCAACCCTACTATACACCAAAGAGGCAGAAAGGGATTCAATCATTTCTACACATAATTCGTGGCGTGAGGATAGAATCAAGGAAATGAACAGGCTAATGGAGCTTGTAAATGATGAAGGGGAGGCAGAAAATAATGAGTAAAGTCAATACAGTGTTCATTATTCCACTACACAAAGATGACGAAATGGTGTTTGATGCTCTTGGATCTATACCAAACAATGAAAAGTATCAAGCCATTGTCTGCTGCCCACAAGTAGTTGCTGACTGGTTTAATAAGAAGGCAAAGGGTGTTGATCGGTGTGAAGTGTTGGTTGTGGATGGGAACTCTACATATCCTAATCTTGTCAACGCAGGCATTGAGGAATCAAAGAAATACGATCCAGAGTTTATTTCAATTCTTGAGTATGATGACACCCTTACGCCAAACTGCGACAAGATCTTGTCGAGATACTTAGACGATGATGAGGTTGGAATATTCGCGCCACTATCATGCGTTGTGAAGGATGGGGAGGATGGCGATAAGCCAACACTGATTGGTATTGCCAATGAAGCGACCTTTGCTCCAAACATTGCGGAACAGGAAGGCTACTTTGATTTCAATATGATGCTCAAGACTAACTTCTTGTTTGTCAATGGAACATTCATTAGACCGTCTGTGATTGAAGAATATGGACCATTCAAAACCAACTTCGAAATGTTCTACGATTACGAGTGGGCATTGAGAATGGTCTATTGTGGTGCTATTATCAAGTCAATCCCAAAGGTGACTCACTTACACAGAATGAACTTGAGTGGTGCTTTCGAGGAAGCAAAGAAGGCACCCAAAGAAGTTCGTGAGAAATGGCTAGGAGCGAGCCGACGTGAATATTTCTTCATTGAAGATCGCGAACTAGATATTTGATTTGAATAACACATAGGATCTAAGATGACAAAAAAACGAAAGAAGAAAGACTATTGGACTAAGGATCAGGAACTAGCAATAGAGCAGTACTTGTCAATGGATCCAGACTCACCAGAGGCAGAAAGACTTTTTGAGGGGGTCATTTACGACCCTCTCAAAAAGCTAGTCGAAAATATAATGTTCACATATCATCTAAGTATAGCGGAGATTCCAGTTATAGAACAGGTTCATGACACTATAGGTCATGTTGTATTCAAGATGAGAAAGTTTGATCCATCAAAGGGACACAAGTCGTTTTCCTATTACGGAACCGTCGCTAAGAACTATATGATTATGAAAAAGAACAAACACTACAATAAGAAAATACACACTGTTGATATAGAGGATGTCATAGGGTTTGAGTATGAGCAAGAGTTGTTCGAAGAATCTATGCCAGAACAAGAGCTTAGGTCTAAGGAATTTTTGTTCACCATAGTTTGCGATGACTTGGAAGAAATCATAAGAAACGATTTGTCGCTACATCAAAACGTATACAAGGTTGCGGAAGCAATAGTGTTCCTACTCAGAAACTACCAAAAGGTCAATGTATACAACAAGAGACAATTTTACTTTATCGTGAGAGAATTCACAGGACTGTCCGCAAAGGAAATAACGAAAGCGATGTCCCAAATCAAAGAGATATACGAGTGTTCAAAAAAATCTCTCCATTAGGTATTTAGTTATATGGAGGTCTTGTTATGAAAGAACCACTACAGAACTTAAATTTAGACCAAACATCTTTGGTGTTTGTGTTGAACTTCATCCTGAAAAATATCTCGGAGGATAGAGAGTTGGCACTACAACACCATGATACTTTGGCAACAATCATACAAGGCGCACCCGGAAATGAGTCGCTGACGGATCTGGAAATTCAGTTAATGCTGAAAGATCTGTCAGCGGCTCTTAACGATTTTCTGGCGAGTGCGTCTAAATCCACTGACAACGCGATAAAGATTGCCAAAATCTTGTCCGATCACTTGAACAAGATGCCGGAAGAACAATCAATAACAGTAGAAGATAGAGAAATGCTTGAAAATATGATAAGGGGAGACGACGAATCAGAAAACATTTTCGATATGGAGGGTTATAATTGATATGACAATAAATAAACAGAATATAGAAGACGCTATAACTGGTAGACTCAAATCTCGGATAGACATAGAGAGGGAGGGGGGCAGCTCATACACAAAGGATTTGGTTTCCGCCATTGTTAATGAGATAATAGACGAAATATTAAATAACGGTAGAGTGGTTAATATTACATCTAGTGGAATAGGAAATAATGGTTCTCCCGTAAAATCGACACAAGACACCGAGGGGAGAATAACGTGAGCGCATTAGAAAACATTTCAGAAAAGCAACTCAAGACAAGACTGAGACACCTATCTGACAAAATAGAATCCATATGGGAAGGTGTTCAACCGAAACTACAGGAATTTAGTGAGTGTAAAAAAGAATGGAACGAAATTATGGAGGAACTGCTTAACCGAGAACAGGGAAACAAGTAAATGGGAAACGATTACAATATTCCGCCAACCAAAATTGGAAGTAGTAGAACAGTAACCAATAAGTCCAAAAATAGGATTGACAATAAAATAAAGTACAATTTTTTGCCGGGACAAGTTGTTGGTATTGGTGAGCGTGGGTATATTGATATTAATGTTGAAGATGGTACGACAATAGAAAAAGTTCGTCCTCTGTCGTCGTCCTACTTTAGATATTACCCCCAAATTGGAGAACTGGTTTTAGTATTCTATCAAACATCGTCTGGATACGACCCGGATCGTGCTTGGTGGATTGGACCAATATATGGGTCTGATACATTTAACGAACCTTATTCTAATGCGTTAGAACACATACTGGAATCCGCCAAGCTCACAACGAAAAAACTACCACTATTTGCTCTCCGGTCAGACGTAAACGAGGAAGTTGATTATGATCCAAACTCAATATATGTTGTAAATAGATCCGGATCTTCAATCAGGTTGAGTAACGAAAAGACCATATACATAACTACGGATGTTCTCAAACACTCGAAAGATGAGGACGTTCCAACTATAGAGATAAACGAAACAGACCAACATATGAATTTTGAGTCTGCAACCATGCTCCTGAATTCATATAGTAGTCATCTTGCTGCGGATCAAGATTTTTCAACCGTTTATGGAGAGAGATTAGTCGAAATACTTAAGTGGATAATAGCTACGTTAAAAACTCACAGACATGGACCCCACGCTATGGCATATACGGATTTCCACACCAAAGCGGATGAGTACACAAACAACCTCACAGAAAACAAGGCGAATTGGCTAATAAATCATAATGTAAGAACGAGGTAGGTTAGTATTTAGTATATAGCAAAGGATACTAACATGAGAAACAGAGATAAAGTCTTTCAACGGCGAGTTACATTCAACATCATCAACCCCATTCGTAATTCAACAACGGACGGGGTTTTTGACTTGTCTGAAACTTCATTGGACAAATACAAATCAAACCTATACACCCTAATATACACCGGACTTGGAGAAAGAGTTATGTTGCCCCAATTTGGCACAAGGATAAAGTATCTACTATTTGAGCCAATGTCTGAAACCCTATTTGCCGACATAGAAAAAGAGATACGAGAGAAAGCTGCTTTCTGGATTCCAGAAATATCCATCCTCTCTATTGAGTTCCCCGAAAAAGAAGAGAATATGGAGAACAACAAAATAGACATGAAGATAAATTTTGCTCTGAATGTAGATCCAGACATAAAAGACTTCATGGAAATAACCCTTGGAGTATAACACATGACAAGCAAGAGAAAGATAAACTTCAACTATCTAAACCGAGACTTCGGTTCACTGAAGCAAGACTTGATGAGCTATGTCAAGGCTTTCTATCCCGAACGATACAATGACTTTTCAGAATCAAGCGTTGGTATGATGCTCTTGGAGTTGAACGCATATGTTGGGGACATACTCTCTTATCATGTAGATAAGAATTTCAATGAGTTGTTCCTTGACACCGCCCAAAACAGAGACAGCGTTATACGATTGGCAAACAACCTTGGATACAATGTTAGAGGAAAGAAACCAGCCGTCACGGCATTGGATGTCAGCATAAATGTTCCACCGGACGGGGATGATCCAGATGAGGATTACCTCATAACAATCCAAACTGGAATGCAAGTGAAATCAAACGGAGGGGCAACATTCGAAGTTGTGGACGATATTGTCTTTAGTGAGAGATATAATTCCGCAGGGGTTCAAAATAGATGGATATCTCCCGTCTATAATGCATCCAATGAAATAGAATCATACACCATAACCAAACGTGTCGCTGCCGTCGCGGGAGAAATCAAATATGGAAAACTTGAAATCTCATCGATAAACAGCGTTCCATTCTTGAAGTGGTATATAGATAATGATGATACCGAAATAACAGAGATAACTCATGTCATAAGCAAGGGTGACAGATTCGCGCCGACCGAGTTTTCGGATTGGACGGATTCTGGATCGTATAACTATTGGTATCAGGTTGACTCTCTCCCCCAAGAACGAGTGTTTGTAGATACTGGTTCGGGAATAACTGGTAGTGAGGGGTATTGGAAGTACGTAGAGAAACGATATGTTGTCAAGTATGATGAGAATGGACGCTGCTACCTAACCTTTGGTGCGGGCATTGAGGATTATAGTTCGTATGATGAATTTCTCATCAATGGCTCGACTGGCTTAACCCCTGCAACAATGTTGAACAATGACAGCCTTGGTGAAATACCCGCTGCCGGAACATACCTACATTGTAGGTATAGATCGGGTGGTGGAACAAAAACAAATGCAGCGCAGGGATCAATAACAAAGATTGCTTCCAAGACAGTATCTTATGTTCCGGGTGGAGGGGGAGTTGATGTGGGCGAACTATCATCGGTGATATCGTCTCTGTCTTGCACTAACCCCATACCCGCCATTGGTGGTCGAGAGTTCCAAACCATAGATGAAATAAAAGCGCAAGCATCGCACCACTATGCGGCACAAGATCGTTGCGTGACCGTGAAAGATTATATAAGTAGAATATCATTGATGCCAGCACAATATGGAACAGTGTTTAGATCGTATGCAGCAGCAGATCCAGAAGGTCTAAACACAAAGCTTTATATCTTGACATTGGATGAAAATGGAAAGCTTAAAAACACAGGAAACGATACCATCAAGTCAAACATTGCTGCGTACCTCCAAAACTATAAGGTGTTGAATGACTTTGTTGTTATTGACGATGGGCGAATAATTAATATTGGTATGAACTTTAGTGTTCAAGTGGAGGGAAGCTACAACAAGAGAGAGGTCATTGTAAACTGCATAAACAAGCTGAAAGATTACTTCGATATACGGAAGTGGGAAATGTCAGATGCTATTTATATTAGTCAGATTGTAGAATTGCTTCGCGAACAGCCCGGCGTCATCAATGTTATAGATGTTCAATTTGTCAATAAGGTTGGTGGAAATTATTCTCGGGACGTATTGGGGGGTCATGGAAACTTGTCAGAACTATCCAGAATAACATCTGTGGGTGAAATTAAACTTACTCCGGTTAACAACAAGCTAAAATCCCCAATAACAGGAATGTTTGAAGTTAAATATCCGGAAGTAGATATTAGGGGGGCAGCAATATAATGAACAACAATAATAAAAACGGTAAGACAACGGATATTCAACCACGCAAGCCCTCCATAAAAGAGCGTGTAGACGATTTCGAGCCTAACGAAAAAAAGAAAATAACCAACAATATCGCCAACGGTGGCGGCGGGGATATCAGACACATTTATAAATTCAAAGAAGGAGAGAAAGATATGAACGGAGAAACAATGAAAGATGGCAGAGGTCGTTACCAAGTTCGCTATACCAAGGGAAAAGACATTGGCGAACAACGATTCGGGAACAAAAATGTTGCTGTCAAGTTCGCTAACGGTATGAAAAAGAAAGGCTATGATGTCAAGACAACAGACCTTGAATCACGCAAACCTTTCATCAAGGAGAATAAAACAAAGAATGAGGGCAAGGGATACTCATCCCGCGTCCAGTCATTAAATGAGCATCTAAGCCCTACTACCCTAAATGAAGACCATCTAGATAAGGGAGATAAGATAAACTTTGGCGATGTTGTTTACAAGGCACCACACAAGGATGGTAGCAGAACATTTGTCATAATGCATAGGGCTGGAAAGAAAGACCCATGGGATATGTATGAAGTCGATAAAAGTGGCAAAGTTCTAAAGGATTGGGGCAACCACCCATCACTAGACGGGGCCAAGAAGATGGGAAAGAAGTTGGGGTTTAGGTAAAATGAAAAAAATCAACATAGGCGATGAAGTGTTGGTTGGATTGAAAACTAAAGGTGGCGCAGGCTTTAAAGGTATTGTCACAAAGATCCAAGGAAACAATGTCATTGTAAAAAATCATGAAGGAAGAACAATCAAGGGTCTACTTTCAAATTCAACACTGATCAATAAGAAACAACATGTTGATACACACAATTATTTCACCGAGCAAATAATATCAGAAGGTCTTGGTGACTGGAAAGTAATATGGAAGGACATGAAGCAATCAGCTAAGAAACTAGCACCAAAGGTTGGCTCCATGTTGAATGATGTTGATACTTCACTACTCAAGAAGTATGAACCAGTAGCCAAAAAGGTTGTAGGCACTAGTAACGTTGGAAGCAAAATCAACTTGCAAAAAGAAGGCGTTGAAATTCTAGATGAGAAATTTAGCCTATCCAGCACCAAGAACGCTATCATGGCAATTGGAATATCAAGTGGACTTGGCGCATTGACTGGTGAGCTTGACGCACTACTATACAAGCTTGACTCTAATATTACTTCGAAGCTCTATGATCTAACCAAGTTTGAATTGTTCAAGCTTGACTCAGTTACAACGATGGCGAAGAGCGCACAAAGCGAATGGTGGGTAAAGCCAATGATCGCAGTATTCCTTGTGTGCTTAGTATCATATGGAATCTTGTACGCTATTGGAAAACTACAGAAAGAAGAAATCATGAGAGAGAACAGACAATACTACTTGAGCGAGAAAGCAAAGAGTGAAATCCAACAACAAGCCGCTGGTGCTGCCCTTGCTGCCAAGCGTGGGGAAATACCAGTTAGTGATTTGAATGGTGCTAGTCTAAGGATGTATAACAGCATGACAGAGAAACAGCTTAGAGACTTTGCTGCGACTAAGCATGATCCTATTCCCCACAAGGTAGAAGAGGACAATAGTGCATATGGACCTACGCTCAACACCGAAAACGATAAATTGAAAGAAGACGGATGGAATTCCATCCGTGAACACTTCCAATATATCGCCAAAATCACTGATAAGTTTCCTCAAAAATGAAACAGCCGTTTCGATTTCCGAAGGCAAGTGGGAAAATATCATGAACGGCGTTCGCTCGGGCGGTGGACTTGGACAGTCATGACCGTACAGAACAAGAAAGTCATAGCACAAGAGCTAGTGAAAACCAAGGATGCTATACCAGCACACTATGAGAGTATGAAAAAAGAGTACCCCCACGCTATAATAGCTATTGAGAACAACAAGGGTCAGATTGTCTACACAGACAAATAAAGGGAGAATCATACCGCATGAAGAAAATCATTCCAATTATTCTGTTGGGCATCATTTTGGTGCCCAACATTGGTTGCTTAACCAGAGATTATAATCTTAGAGCAATCCACGATACAGACAGAAATTATGTGACATCAGACAGTACGGACACGTTGATGAAGTGGAGAACTGAATCTTGGAGTGATGATAATGCGTCCGTTTGGTCTAGTGCAAGCGTGATTATCACGTCTATGGAGAATGTATTTGGTGGGGATCCATCCGATCACTGGATAAAGGAGATAAAGGAAGATGAAATAAATCCTTTCAAGGGTATAATACTCGTTGATTTTGATTTGGAAAAGATAAACGCATCTTGGCATGGGAAGAATGAAAGTGATTTACTACACAAGCTTTATGACTTATTAGAAGGTTATGTAATGACATATGATGAAGGTGGAAATGTCGTTAACTACACCACAGGGGATGCATATGTTAGTTTGTCCTTCGACGACCGCGCCGCTTACCTATCTACTGCTATTGGATATTTGGCAGAAGAAATAGAAGATGTTAGGAGCGAGTTCGGTTCAAGCAATTTAAGAATCGGTGTATTCTTTGACTATCCAAATCTTGCTTGGCAATCATACACAGAAGACCCAACAACCGTCGGTGATGCGGATCCCTTCGCTATAGGGGGGGACTTTGCCTCTTATACTACGGCAGACATGGATTCATTTCAAGCATACTACGATGAAGTCATTGAAGCCTTGGACGACAACAATATTTTCATTGTCGTTAGTGGAGACAGGTTGGATAGCAATATTCTTTCCGGATCGGTTATTGATCTTGGAGAAATAGATGGTGTGTTCATTGATGACGTAAATCAGTCAAACTATGCAAACGTTATAGACACAGTTGGGGATTATAGAAGCTATTATCCAACTCCATTTTATCCAACAGCATCGTTGATGGTCATCGCGGGAGTGAAAGAGAACAGCTACACAACAGACGGCGATGGATACGCAACAATGATCAAAGCTCTCATAGACAACGGTATTTATTTCACCCCCGGCAATGACGATGGAACAAGCTATTTCAATTACCCCCGCGACAATGTTATGTCTTGGTGGCGAAGAGTGGATAATGACATAGAGTGGCAAACAAATCCAAACGTTCCGAATTACGAATCATATACAGTTCATCCAACAAGAATATGGGGTAACGCTCCGGGCAATGTTGTTCTCGTAGCCGATGACTCTGACGGGGAAACAGTTAATGGTGCTACTATAGTTTCATATTCAATAACATCATATGACTCAACAGAGGTTGGGGGAGAATGGATCCTTGGTCTTGATGTTGAATATAGCGAGATCGTCGATATATACGCAAAGTTTGGTAGGAATATACAAGAGGCACAGGCTGACACGGCAATACAACTTAGTAGTGGTGCGACGACATTCTCTGGAACTCAATCGACAGGAATACCCATTCCCACATCTTCTTATACAGACGATTTGATTGTTCTTCTATATTCCATAAACGCCGTCGATAAAACATCTGCCACCAAGCAAATTAACTACACCGCAGTTAGACAACTTGATATAGCTTCAATTGGCAACGATGTTATTGATCCCCACTATTGGGATGTTCCCACCATTGACTTTACTGGGGATAACGTTTATTACTTCGATCCAAGCGCAGATACAATGGGCGATGGGTCTAGAGAGAATCCATTCCAAAGCTTAGAGGCGGCAATAGACAGTTCGCTTATAGCGAAATACGCCATCAACCATACGAATGCTAACTCTGCAACATCCATTGTTGATGAGGGGGATGTGTGTGTTCTCTTGGCTGGAAATCACGGGAGTATTCACTTTGACAGATACTTTTTCGATGACTGGATTGGTATTGTTGCTGATCCTTATGCCGATGCTGGAACTGTTCTTTTCGATAAAATGCACCTTGAGGCGGGAGAGTATTTTTACATCGAAGGTCTTACTGCCTCGGGACAAAACATTGCCTCCCTTGGTGGCGCGGGGGTGGGAGATTATGACAACCCATTCTATATAAAAATAGAGGGGGATACTTCCTTCCTAAGAAATTATGTAGTCATCAAAGATTGTGATATATCTTATTCCACAGAGGATGACGTTGCAACATGGACAGCCACAGATTGGGTAGACAATGTTCCAAATGGAATTAATATCAAATACCGAGACGGAGTTCTACTTCAGAACAATACAATGTCCGTTATTGGTTTTGCGCTATTGGGTGTGGTAAATCAAAACATAGAAGTGTATGGAAATGAAATATCCAATGTGTGCTATGATGGAATTCAGATTGATAGAGTGGATAACATTCGAATAAAATCCAATCAACTATACGACTTCTTTGATGTTTCTGGCAATCACAACGACGCAATTCAGTCTTTCTCATCTGGAGAGTTTGCCGCAGACCCCATAGATGGATTAATTGTTGATTCAAATACCATTATCCACAAGACAACGAACCGAGGGAATGTATCAGATCAAAATAGTCAATTGCAACTAATAGCCAACAGCACAACCGAGGCTGATAGAAATATGGTCAACGCAATATATATGAACAATGTTCTCATTGGAGAGGATAGTCGGGTCGGCATTTCTTTGAGCGCATCAACAAGTCCGATTATAGCGAACAACACCTTTGTCCCACACTTTGGTAACTCCGGACCTTCAATACTATTGACAAGCACATATGGATCTACCGATGTTTTAATTGTCAATAATGTAGTAACATCCATAACTGATGATCATGATCCAGACGTATCAACGCAAACAACGAACTTTGCGTTTGGGAGTAATCCAAGTCAAGCAATGTTTACAGAGTGGTCAAACACTATGTTGCCAACAGCATTTAATTTGACTCCACTCGCTGATTCCCCACTTGTTGATGGTGGTACTGTAATAGATACAATTTCCGTAGTAGATATAAATGGGGACAGTAGAGACCAAGGCAATTCGTATGATATTGGAGCATACGAAACCGATCATGCAGATAGTCCAGAAATATTAACGTTCACCGCCACAAGTGCGGATTCACTTGAAGTTAATAGTACACAATATTGGGCAGTAGATCTTAACTATGTTGGAGATAGATTTGGAGATGTAGAATTTACATTCGATTTGAATGATGTAGTATCAGATCCATTCATTCTCAGTAATGTTTCGAGAGTAGACGACCGCAGATTCCGAACAACAATACCAACAACATATGAGGGAACAATGAATGTTGGTTTAACCGTGACGCAAGAAAATGGGTTGACGGCAACTGCCACAAGGCAAATAGACGTGGCAAGATATGTTGATGATATACCCCCCAACACTCCAACCAACCTCGTAGTTGTCGGCGTAGGAGATCAATATGTTGAACTTGAATGGTACGATCAAATCATACCAGACGGATACTATAATTTATATAGAAGTGCCCCGAATGATGGGGCGTTTAGCAACTACACAGTTATTCCCGTGGATGCGATTCAACAACAATCTGGATACACCGACACAGGATTAATAAATGACAGTATATATTATTACCGTGTAACGGCCGTCGATGATTGGGGGAATGAATCATCCCCAACAGCCACGGTGTCTGGAACTCCAACGGCACCCGTTGTTCCAGTAGATGATCCCGCAGTCATAAGCTTTAATATTCTAGACGCCGCTCATGGTGGTTCTGATCCAGATTCATTGAATGGAAATTGGGTTTTGTTTGTTAGTATAGAATCCAATGAAGACGATGTTGATGGAATTATTACATTCAATGAAATAGAACAATTCCAATCTACAGGTGGAGTTCCATCACAAAAAGATTTCCCACAAATGATTGAAAGCTCCATTAGGGAAATAACTTTCAATAGCGGTGGATACCAAGATACATTGGACACAGGTGTCCAATTGAGTGCAACAGATACTATTTGGGCATCGGCATATTTCGTTGATTCGGGTGATAACAGAACACCCGGCGATGGTGTCGGATCTTACAATGTTTCTGTTTCAGTGCAAAGGCAAGAAGACCCTGCCCCCATATTCAACTCATTCACAATGGATGGGGATGGTGAAGCACATGCTCCAGACTCAACAGGCTTGAATGGAGATTGGAGTATATATCTAGACGTTTCTTCCAACGAAATCGTTTCAGCAATAGAAGCAAGGTTTGCTCTTAGTGAGGCTGGACTATCATCGGCGGATTGGCAAACCATTGCCAGTGACACATCAACATACTCTGGATATGTAACCACCGATGTTGGACTGTTCGAAATGGGAACGCTGTGGGCAGAAGCTAGATTAACCGATGCTGTTGATGGAGACTTAATAACACAGAATACATCGGCAACGGTTATCAGAGAGGATCAAGATATAACATTTACTAACTTTATGTTGAGTAATGCCCATATGGGGGGCGAGGGCAACGGAAACGTTGTGGTTGATATTGATGCAACGCTTGTTGGTGGATCCGGAACGGTGGAAGTTAGATTCTCATCAACTATTGTGGGTGTTATCCCTGAAATAACTTGGGAGTATCCAGAGGAAGCGCAATATACATCTTCAGTTGGTCAAACATCGATAAGTGTTGATGGAATAGACACCGGCATTCCGTGGGCATCTGCCCAAAGACAATGCAAGATAACGGCAATCAAGACTAGCGGGAGAGAATATTCCGATGAAACATATGTCGATGTAACGGCACCATCGATAGCTTTTGCGCCTATAGGTACAACGCCAGACTCAACTGTTGGTGGGAACTGGCAGCTTGAATCATTCTTTGTTGCATTCTCTGAGTCAGAATCCGATATAGAATATGCAGCAATATCATTTGGGCAATCTATAGCTGAAGCTATGGCTGTTGATCCAATGGATACATTGGACACCTACGTCCAAACATTAACCGACTATGACACAGGAGTATCAATAGCAGATAGTCTAACTGTGGGTTCGCAAACAATATATCCATACTTAGTGGTCAAAAATACGGCTGGTCTGACTAATATTTATGGTGGTGAAGGTGAAGGGGCGATAGTGTTAGACCGAGCGGCTGATATAACGGCACCGACGAATAGTTCGTTCGTTATATCCAATGCCGACAATACAACCAATCCGGGAAGATGGTCTGTGAACGTTGATGTTGCTTACGATGAGCTTGGAATTATCGAAGTGAAATTTGCAGACAGTGAAGCAGGTTTATTGACAGCAACCAGTCAAATGTTGCAAGGTGGAGATATTATATCATCGTTCACAAGTCCCCCAAGAGTTAACACTGGAATTGACGAATATTCAGGTGAGCTTTGGGCGTCTGTCGAAATGGTGGATATCGCAGGGAATTCGTCTGCGGTGGTGAATGATTCTATGTTGGTGACATTGGGAACATCTTCCCCACCGGATGGGTTAGAGGGGGATGATGCAACATATTATGAACAATATATTGTAGACGGACCACCAATTATTTTTTGGGATGAGGGTGTTGGATATGACTATACAGTTGAACCTAGCGATAGTTCGCTTGTTTACACCGATCAAGATACAGCGTGGTATTGGAACTATGATGTAAGTGACGTATATACAAACGAAAGAATACATATGTTGGCAAAGATATCAGCAGACAGTTCAGCTTCGGGATTTGATAGTGTTCCATGGGACACCATTGGAACAAATAATATATGGAATCCGGGCACCACCGGGTTGCCAGTCGGTGGAATTAGATCCTCAAGCGATCCAACCAACGCTTACGTGATATACAATAATGGAATTACACCTACCTATTATTGGGTTTTGAGTCGAACGGCGGTAACAAATTACTTAACGAGCGTGTCTTCAGATAGTGCGATTACATTTTATGTAAAATTTGCCGTGCAAGATTATGATGGTGGAAATATTGTTGAATCGGCAGGGAACCCACACGCTGTAACATTTAATCCCCCATCGTTGTATACTGATTACATGGAGGAATATTTTGCGAGTTGGAATGAAGTTCCCCCAACCTTGACTGCTGTGGCGGATTCGTCTTCTTATGATTCAACGAACGATGCCGTGAGGTTCAATATAACCTCAAACAACGATGTTAGATTGTTCTATAGATATAGAACTAACGGGGGTGAATGGGCAACGACTGTAATGACGGACACTCTATCGACAAATCAGTGGATAGTGATACCAACCAGTAGTAATGTAAACGGCGATGAGGTAGAATTGGGGGTTAAGGGGAGAGATATATATTACAATACTTCCGATGAAATTTACGACTCAGTTACCGTGACCAAATAGAAAGGGTGATGTCAGTGAAAAAATATTGTTTAATCTTTCAATTATTAATGCTTGTACTTGTTGGAGCATCCTTTGCACAAAGCGTTCATACGATTGATGTTTCTTCTATTGCAGAATACCCATATGTTATTGATTCTGAAGATTGGGTTGGTTATGCCGATGGGGATACATTTAGACTCAACGATGACATCGATGCGGAAACAACTGCGTTGATTATTTCTGGAACCATCGATAGTTGTGTTGTTGATCTAAATGGACACACCATATATTATGGCTCGGATTCGATAAGAACTCATTCATATGGAATTGTGATTGCTTCACACTACCTAAGCGAATCTAATTATGGTGGTTATATTGATTCTGAAACATACGGTCAATATTGGACAGACGATGGTGCGAGAGGCAACACGTTTATGAATGGAACCATATACCAATCCAGAACTCCGGGGGACAAAGCACATTCAAGCGCAGTAAAGGCATATTCGACGCGGGGAAGTACATACCACCATATGACCTTCAACGTATACTCTATGGATGCTCTTTCGATTTATGGTGGATCAGAAACCACCATTCACGATTGTAAATTTATCTCACACACAAAATATCACATTAATAGACATGAAAGTCTTGGTATTGTAGATATAACTGCGGGGGGTTATGGTTGTTCGCCCACAATGATATACAACAACGAATTTTATGGCGGACCCGGACACGGAATAATGTTTGACGGAAGCACTCGCGGGGGGATAGTGGAGGTTCCAACAAGTAGACACCAAATATACAACAACTATTTCGAAATGACTAGCGATATAACCAATGGATTTGCTATCGGGATATACACTAGAGAGGTTGACATTTATAATAACATCATAAGACAGAGAGTGCCAGAGGGACGGGGAACAAGGGCAGTAAAGCTTGGAGCGCAGCAAAGCAGATTTTACAACAATTACATTGAAACCTTACCAATGGGAAATACTGAATATAGCGGAAGAATGTATGCGTATGGAATTCAGCTTGAATCGGTTCGTGACGCCGATGGATGGGATGAAGCAACAGATAAAGATGCAGAAGGTCGCTGGATCACCGACAGACTGCCAATGAGACCGGATTCAACTGAAGTATTCGATAATACTGTAATAACCTATGCAAAAAATAACGAGGAAGAAGATGAATTCATAGATCCTGTAACGGGTGTGGTTTATTATTCTCACACCGATGGTGTCGGTGGCGCAATTGCTTTAACGTTTTCCGAGAATCAAGCGGTGGGAATAAACATACACGATAATGAACTAATAATGTTAAACTATGGTGGGACTAAAAGTTCAAGAAGCTATGAACGACTATCTTCAACAACATATGTTTTTTATTCATATGATGTCGATTATTCTGGAAGTGAACCTTACGATTTGGTATTTGATAACAACCTACACATAACTAATAATTATGGCATATGCTTTAATCATAATTATGGTGCCGGACACATACCATCTTCCATTAGAGTAATTGAGCCAAGTGTGATAAACGCCGCCGAGAATAATATCTTCAATACAGACGATCCAAACGTAGTATTTACTCTAGCTGGATTTGCAAATCATCCACTCAATGGTCATGATGCAGATATAGATTCGTTCATTATAGTTGATCCCATTTATGAAAGCGGCTACGATATTAGAGACGACATATATAAAGCGGGTAATAATAATTCAGACGGCACTGTGAATCTAGTTGTGGTTAGAACAACCGATATCGCCGGGCTTACCCCTAGTTTGTCATTTATTCTAACATCTAACACTAGTGGTGTCGTAATAAATGGGGTTGCTGACGGATCTGGAAACGCCACAGTGGAACTGCCGGAGTTGACCGCATATCATCCCGGGCCGGACGTAGTTGGTCCGGGATACACTTTTCAAATAACGGAACATAACCCATGGACATTGAGTGGCAACGGAAATAATCAAACGATTTATGCCACCCCACAGACATTCACCTATCCGGAGCTTTGGCACACAAACATAACAACATCAAGAAACGGTACAGACTTAGACATCACCCTACCAGATATAACAGATACCGACGACTATGAGGATGCATATCAAATCATGCTTGTTCAAACTGGAACTGAAACAATCAACATGGTCGTTCCAATAACGCAGACTTCCATAACTATACCAAATGTTAGTTCGGGGGCTTTGGTGCTGAAGGTGAGAGATTTGAATGATGGCATTCCTTCAATGTGGCACACAAAGAACATTGCTGGCATTTAGAATTTAAAGACACAATGGACAAGGAAAGACCGGTCAAAAGACCGGTCTTTTTTTGTGGGTTCATATTTATTATAGAACTCAACCACCAACGGAGGAATTATGAGATACAGACTATATCCCTCAAAGGATACAACCATTATTGAGAGAAAAAAATATAATACAGGTGGCAACGAAGTTGCCGAACTTTGGTATGGTCAATATGGTATAACGAGACACTTGACTTACTTTGATATGACACCATGGATAAGTAAGATCAATGATGGCATAGTTCCTTCAAACATAGCAGACACCACATGTTCCCTACATTTCAATAATTGCTATCCATCGGTTGAGGAAGCATATGGCGAGGATGATAGAGCAGCGGCTTCTTTTGATTTGGAGGTATGTAGTGCCACAACATCGTGGGATGAGGGTAATGGACACGATATAGTTCATGTTGCTGGGGAGGAAGGATACGCAAATTGGTATTCGGCCACGTCAAGTGCAGCTTGGACCAGCGAAGGTGGAGATTTTGGCGATGCTATTATGAGTGGTCATTTTGACCATGGAAATGAGAACTTTTCGGGATTTATAAGCGACCAAGTGGCGTTGTGGTGTGGTGGCACCAACCATGGGGTGATCGTCAAATACACGGACGAATATGAAGCTTTATCGGGGTCTATAAAGAATTTGGTGAAGTTCCACACCAGAGATACACAAACAAACCTTTCCCCATATGTTCAAATCGATTGGGATGGGCAAGTCAGAGACGAACGAGACGAAGTTGGATATGAACTAACAAAGAGGTTGTATCTGTATTTAAAGAAGAATGGACAGTATACCAACGCAAGCGATGTTAGTGGAGTGACGATAACATTTGAGGATGAGCAAATGTCGTCTATGGAAATCACAACCGTTGTCAATCAATATCCGGGTATCTATTACGTAGACTTCACATGCCCATCATCCCCCGCTACACCTACGGCAACAACATTCACAGATACTTGGGGGGTGGATCTTGAGGGAACTGGAACATACCTTGAGATTGAAAAGAGTGGTTCCGTTCAATCCAATCTATCGAGTTGGGATTATGACCAAGCGGACAATCTCTCTCAAAGGACTTATAGAATAGGTGTTCCACATATAAAGGATGTATACGGGAGTGACGAACAAGTTATTCTTGATGTCAGGGCAAACAGGGCATACACAATGAGTACATCGTCTGTTGTTGTGATGAAGAACTTGGAGTATAGAATAGATCTTGTTGACGGCATAGATGAATATGAAATGGTGGGGTGGGAAGGTGTGTCCTACACCGACGAAACAAACTTCATACTTTTGGATACTTCGTGGTTCATTCCAAAGAATAAGTATAGACTGAGCTTTAGAACTTCAGTGTTGAATGAGTATGTTGTTGAACACGATAGAGTGCGAGAATTTTGGGTCAAGGAGATATAGTCAATGGCAAACCTAAAAAGAGAATTCCAAAAAGACGATGTAAATAAAGTGGTTCCAATCCAATTGTTGACTGCTGTCAACGCATCGACGGCCGTAAGTGTTGATCTTGCCCGGGATATGGAACAGCAGGGCAATACTAAGAAGTTGGAGATTAGATTTCCATCGAATTCTTCAGCGATGGCATTCTTGGTTGGATCAAGTAAGGTTGAGGACGTGAAGATATGCCCCCCCGGAATTGCCTCTGTTAATTTCGCTGCATCTGTCGGTCAAAAATACAGTGTATATGTTGTCAGTAAGGAATATGAAGATGGGTTTGTGTATGTTGAGGACAGTCCACAATATAGGGTTAGAAACAACATGCCGTCTGGTAAATTACAAAAAGAATTTGAGATTGAAGATAACGATATAGTTGTCGATTTAACTAGGGAAGAAGCATTGATGTTGGCAGTAGATCCAACAGACCGTACACAGTGGTATGCGTATAGTGACTATTACCCAAGATCTGAAGTTATTTGGGAAACAATAACGGATTCGATAGAAATAGATGAGATAATTTATACTCACCAACACATAACAAATATGATTGAAATATTACAGGAGAATGATCTATTAAATAAATATCAGGTATTGAATTGGAACGAAGGAATTTACGCAGTAAAGGCGATGGCCGACATATACTCATATTTGAAGCCATTAAACGATTCAACCAAAGAGACTTGGTTTCAGGAAAAAATAGACGAAATAAATAGTATCTTTAAGATTGCGACAACAAACAAATTGGACTTAAACGAAACGTCGTTTAATTACTTAACCGAAGATGAAAAAAATTATTTAGACCTCTACAATATGGCAGAAGCGAAATTAACATTAAGTCAGGCTGTCAGGTGGGGTAGGTATCAGCCCGCAGTAGGTGAAAGCAGGCCAGAGTGGAGGGCGTCTACAGTAGTTTCAGCATATAGAATGGGAAGTGATGATTTTGTAGCATCCGAAAACTACAATCTCATAAAATATAAGGGAGTTGAGGCGTTTGCAAAAATTTATCCCATATCTCAGTATGATGAAACTCGCGCACCCGGCGATGGACATCCCCAACAATTTGAAATTGCTCTTTCGTGGGGATTACATGGAACAATGTTTAAACCACAAGACGGAACTGGATCTGGATATTTGTTCAATATAGATAAATGGTTAACGGAAAATGATATCCCTCACACAGATATACTCACCCCGGAAGATGTAGATGGAACTACTGGGGATCAAATTTACACCAAAATAGCGGGCGCAGATTTTGATGTTGCTTTGAATAATCACATTATCGGGGTTGCTAATATCTTCCTCCGGGAATTCAATGACATAATTCAACCAATGCTTGATTTAGTAGAGGAACAAATGAGAATCAAGGGGGACATTATATTTTGTACGGGACAAATAATAACATCGACAACTATAACCTCTACAACCCAAACTTTGGTTGGTTATAACATAACGACAGGGGACCGGCTTAGTTCTGTTATGGGGATAGATGCAGATTCAAGTATGCCCCCAACATCTTCGCAGGTTCCTGCTGGCGGGGAATTCGGTCCATGGAAAAATCAAGAGGAATATTCAAGATTGGTGGAAATGGCGAATGATCGAGTGCGAGATATAAACCAAATTGCTACTACCAATGAGTACATAAAAATTGGCGATGAAGTAATGAGATTAATTGGGGATGCTTCGTGGCAAGTACTTGAGGGTAGGTACGACCCAAATGAAGAAACTATTCAGGTTTCTTACAAAGTTGAACGCGCACAAGCGGGGACTGAGGCTCGGTGGCACGGCCAGGGCGGTGGTGCTGTCGCATTTGCTGTCACATTTGAAGAAATATATTCCAGCGTGACGGAAGATGTTATAGTATCAGGATACACCACCCCGACGAGATCGGCGGGAGACTCGGGGTTTACAAGACCGGACGGGAGTCAACCTGTAGCTCACGAAGCAACCCTACAAAACATTCGCTTCCTAAAGAACCAACTAACCGAGATCAACAACAATGTTTGGTCATCGGTCAATGGTGCAAACTCAGTCATGGTTGGTGCTATACATAGAATAGAACAAGAACTATTCAGTCAAGGCATCAATTACACACAAACAAATCTAACCAACCCATTTATATCTATTGGCGATGTTGACGTTTATTACTCAATGGTTAGTAGCGACAAGTCAATTCCTGTGTGGAACAAACTAAACGCCGCGCCGACTATCATCGAGGATGAAGGTATCATTTTGTTGAGCCTGAATGAGCTAAAGGACGTTGGAAAATATTTGGTGTCCGTTAGACCGAAGAAATTAAAACTACTTGGAATCAATAAATCGGATGAAGAACTTGACACAATAACCCTAGTTGACGTGGATAGTATTGGGGAAGATGGTAAAGCGTTGTATGGCAATTCAACAAAATCAAACGCATACAAATCTTGGAACCTACAAATAACAGACCAAAACGGGAAACCAAAAGGACCACAGAGAATAATTGTTGCGTCCGAAAATTACTCTAGTGGGTATGTACTTCAAGTTCATCCAAGTCATAACTTGCCCAGCGATATAGATTATTGCACGATATGGTCCAACAAATTTGAGCCAATAATGATCGACTTGGATATTGTTGAGCATAACAACTTGACATTGAGTTATTCAATGTATGGCAAGAGAGAGTTCAATAAGGATACAGGATTGGTCAAACTATACGACTACAATGGAAATGAGTATAAGACACTAAGCTACGGAACCGAGGATACACCTACCAGTGGTGGTTTGGTAGAATACAGAAGACCAACAGAGAGTTAGGATTTATAGATGGCAGACATAAGAGACTTCGATGCAGTTGATGATTATGGTATGAAGACCACGGATGGTTTGTCTCCTGACTATATGACCTTGGAAGATTTCAATATTGTCAATGTTGATGTAAATGAGGGAACAACAAGGAAGTATGACAATCTGGAAACCATACTTTCGGGCGGCACATACCAAATGACATTGAGTGCCAACGTTAGACCGGATCAGGCAAAGTTGGCACTAAACTACGACTCAATGACTAGCCTAGCTAAACTAGGATCGGCGTACTCTTATGTTTCCAGAGCCATTAATAATGTTAGAGACGAATATCCAAATGGATTCCTCATATACACTGGAACTGTTTCAACTCAGACATTTATGTTTTCTATGGATCAAACATATTGGTATGGGTTGGAACCAAATATACCCAACTTCACACAATACAAGCTGATAGAAACTAACACTTCAACGGAAAGCGTTATTGCGGAATATACCATAAATTCATACATGAAGGTTGGAAACAATTGGATGCTATTCCTAGATGGCACGCCAAGTGTTGGACCGGACATAGACTATATCGTATGTCCAGACGACGCTATATTGGGAGAATATTACAAGGGTCTATCTCAATATGAACGAGACCTACTTTACCCACCAGCAGACAGATACAACTATTGGCCAAAAGATACACTAGCCCCAACCAACCTATTATTTGAGGGTGATGACTATGATGAATTTGTTGAAGATGAGTTAAAGGAAGCAACAACTTCTGACAACGATTATTCTAATATCATGTGGCGTAAGCTTTATCCGGATGGTCAAAAGATACTGGACACAGACGATGCGACTATGCAAAGACTGGTTCTTACTTTTGCGATGAACTTCGATACGATCATGAGATATCAGGAACATCTAAAGTATCTTCACACCATTGGATATGAGAACTATGACCACATCCCCCGCGAATTAGTTCATCTACTTGCGGATCAGTGGGGGTGGACATTATCTCACAACCTAAGCACAACTGACTACTCAAGACATATGTTTAGTGTGTATGAAAATTACATCACCGGATATACGCAACAAAAACTCAGTGGCGAAGATATCAATTTCGAAATGTGGCGTAGGGTGCTGTCCTCCCTTGTTCATTTATACAAGAAAAAGGGAACCGAGGAAGCTATAAAGTATCTAATGAATTTGTTCTCTATACCAGAGTCTTTGATTGATATTGAGGAACTTGTCTATGGATACAACAACTCAGCAAAGAAAGAACTACTTGCCGCACCATCAAACATCGTATACACAAAAAGCGATAGGCTTCTATATTATGTAGATCAGTATGGAAGTGAATCAGCTTATGATTATCAGGGGGTTGAGAATACCAAGTATCTTTCAATACACGTATCCCCATCTTCAGCTATAGAGTTTGATTATTACGCTTGGGCGCAAGACGCACATGTTGATGTTGTTGATGTCAACGGCGATGTATTCTCCATATCCGGGTTGAATGGGTACAACCAACTACAGTTTATGAGAGAGGTAAACAGTAGGCTCATTAGATCGGATGGGTTTGCGAGATACGAGACACACTACCCACTATTAGAAAACGAAGCAACGATATATTATCGCGACTCGCTACATCAATTTTCATACGCATCGTTTGAGCCATACATTGAATTCCTTGATGACAACTGGAACTTGATAATGAGTGAGTTGGTTCCAGCTTCATCAAAGTTGGTTTCGTCTGGCACGTTCTTTAGAAACAACTTCTGGAACAGGGAAAAATTCACATGGCAAGAAAGTGATCTTGAGGCAAAGCCACTTCCTTTCAATACTGGATATACCTTCACTATTCAACCTGTAGTTGAGTATCAATCAAAACACTCTGTCGCCATTGATCCAATGACGAAAACAGGATCGATGGAAATCAAAAAAGATGCTACCATTGATTCGATGACATTTTCTTCATTGAAGAAAGATCAGCACCATGGGTATGTCAGTAGTCCAAATATTGTTGGAGGTAGAAACAGTCAATACTATGGATTGGCAGAGACATTTTCAGAGGGTGGCGAATATGTGCCAACCATAGATGATACACTCAACTTCAGTATGGAAATGTCTGGTGGAACATTCTCAATGGATGCTCCCTATATTGTTCCATTCACTTCGGCAACGTTAGATGGAACCCTTGAGGTTGTTGAATTCGATGCGGATGCCGCTGTTTCTACCAACTACAAAATCCTATCCATTCCATTTTCCGCAAACAACCTTTCGGAGAGTGGATACACAGAAATGAGATTTGAACTCTTTAGACTTGATCGCGAAAGAGTTGAATTAGACACAGGCAATACTTACTCAATCCTGAGTGTTTCCCATGAGGGTTCCCGCTATGGGTATTATAGAGTATCATCCACAGAGGGCCTTGAAGAATTGATGTCGGTGAAGATACAAAGCGATTATTTACCATATCTAAACGATGTTGTGCGTATTACAAATATAGACACAACAACCAATGAGATAAGAACGGAACCAAAAATAGGATTGTTTGATTTACCCATGGGCGAAAACGGATCAGCCATAAGTTGGTTGAGTTATGCCACAAGCCCGGCTTTTAATCTATTAAGAGCAATGAATGTAGATATGGGCTTCACATTGTACGAATGTAAAACAATCATAAATCATGTACTAAACTCGGCACAACTTACGTTTATTTCATATCTAGCATCGTTGGGTGATAAAGCGGCTTATTCATTCATTTTTAACGAATGGATTAATATGGACAAAAATTACCTATACGCATCATTGATACTCTTGGAATTCATTATTGCCAACCATAGACAATACAACTTGAACATGAGCGCATACGTACTGATCAATGCTGTTGCTACATCCGCCACCAAAGCAACCTTCAATCGCATTGTTGAATTCTTCGATTGGGGCAATCCAAATCAGGTGGTCATATACAATAATGATGGAACGCAACAATCTGGAGATTGGGATTTTCCCATCATTGATATGAATAATGTTGGTCCGAACAATGTGAGCTTAACTGGAACTATTCAATTGGGTGGGCTTGATGAACTGAATTCTGAATTGATGAAAGACAAGTACGAATATTTCTATCGCTATAAGGTGGCTACAACGGCACATTCAGGATGGACTTGGGATGAAGCAACAATAAGCAATTACTCGGGGGTCGATCTTATCGATAGTGGATATTATTCGCAAGTTATCAATGACATACCCTACTACGGTAGATATTTCATCTACTTCAATAAACCAAATGAGCCAGAAATATCCACCGGTCCGGCGAACTTGATCGACGGCGGCGCGGCAGGATTGACTGTATACACATCCGAAACATCTTCGGTTTCTGTTTCGTGGAGGGGTGTTGGTGACTCGGATAGACTAGAAATACAATTCTATCCGACAGGAGATGTTGCGACGACTATTTATGATTACACAGGAATAACCTCAAGCAATTGGACATCGACAGGAATAACTGTTCCCGTAAACGCTGTTAATAATACGGGGGACGATTACATTTATACGATTCAAACATCATTGCAGCCGAATACTTATTATTGGTGGAGAATTAGAAACTTCAGAAGCAAGCTCAATATTTTTGGAAACAATATTGAAGCATATACCAATACGCAACCTAGATTCTTTAGAACCGGCGACTTTGATGAAAGTGGAGCGGTTAGTGGTGAAATTCCAGATGATCCTACACCGCCGCCTAGTGGTGGAAAATATGAACTCGAAAGTTAGGAGATAAGAAGAATGGCATTCCTGAATAATAATGTTGAAGCAACACTTGTCAATATCAAGATGACCGAAAAGGGAAGAGAGTTATTGACAAAGGGACTAAAAGAGGATGATAACTTTGATATAGTCAAATATTCCTTTGGTGATAGTGAAATAAATTACACACTAGATGCTGCGTCTGGAGCGTCTATTCAGGAGCCATCCGCTAAGGAAGTGGACCTTGTTCACAAGCTATACGCATCCGGGACTGTTCCTTCGGGCACGCCAACAATGACGATCTCAACGGACGAAGTAAATATGTCCACACACCAAAAAGGAATTATGGGATCTCAGGGCTTTATTAATGCGACAACATATTGGTCTCCCGTGGAGGGAACGTATCAGGAAGAATACAAGTGGACAAATCTTGGTCCATTGAATGATTGGGACTTTCAGATATTGCAGACCTATGATACAAAGTCTGCGACAATAGCAACATTTGGGACAACTGGAACAACTACAGTTAAAGTGAAGGGCATAATTTCGGGACTTCACAAAACGTTTGTGTTAAACATAAGCTAAAGAAGGGTAAGACATGGCAGACTTGAACGCGCAATTTTCATCGTCTATAAGAAGTGGTATTGCTCCACTAAATGTTAATTTCATCAACTCATCGACTGGACCTTTCACGTCTGTTATATGGAACTTTGGGGATGGAACAACAAGCACACAAATAAACCCATCACATCAATTCACTAGTGATGGAACCTTTGCCGTCGAACTTATTGTGTTGGATGAGTCTGGAAATCAAAGTTCAAGCAGGACATTCATAACTGTCTTTCCCGAGGGTGCGGAAACGGAGTCAACAACACAGAGAGGTCTATACACATCAAAGAGATTTTCTCCCGGACAAATACAAATACGACCAACCACAACAATGGGTTCGACCTTCGAAACAATGATGCCTTATAGTGGTGCGGCGGATATTAACACTTCAGCGAATGGTGTGTATAGATTGAATCTTGTAGGATATGGCTTTACAGACCTCGCTCCGCTCGCAGATGGATATACCCTAATTAGTGCATCAACATTATCAACAGACTATTCTTCCTATACTGGATTTGCAAATAATGGTGCCGCAGCTAATGCCGCATATGACTTGGGGGAAGCATGGGAGGGCTATATAATGTGCGCCTTGGGGGGACCAACTGGAGATACTAGCCCCGATTCCTTTGACACATTGTTTGATTATTCCTCCGATCCAAAACCAGTTTCTATATTTAAGGTGTATAAGATTGGTGACTATCTGACGGATGGCTCGGCTACA
>Ga0208795_1000065_pt1 | contig 45923 bp, 64 predicted proteins | sample CB_VirMetaG_6_FD_184541 | JGI IMG/M metagenome (GOLD analysis project Ga0208795, IMG submission 184541) | Freshwater to marine saline gradient viral communities from Chesapeake Bay - CB_1508_2 Viral MetaG (SPAdes) (version 4) | ecosystem: Environmental > Aquatic > Marine > Coastal | place: USA... | reverse complement strand
GGCAAAGACTTTGCTAATATGTTAAAACCCTATTTGGGTCGTAATAAACTAAAAGTTATTGCCAGCACCACCTGGGAAGAATACACAGAAAGCTTTGAAAAGGATCGCGCACTAATGCGTCGGTTCTATCGAATTACTGTGGATGAACCTAGCCCGGCGCTGGCAAAACAAATCTTAAATGGCACGATAAAATACTACGAAGAATTTCACAATGTACTTATTGCTCCCGACAGCATTGACAGTGCTGTGGATCTAAGTGTTAGATTCATGACGGACAAGCGGCTCCCGGATAAAGCATTTGATCTCATTGACAGTGCTTGCGCTAGACAGCGATTATTAGAATCAGAGTATCCTAACATTACCAAAGAACTTATTGAACTTGAATGCAGCAAAATTACAGGCATTCCTTTGGATCAACTCAGCGAGCATGTAAATCAAACATACAACCTGTCAACCGTTGAAGACAGCATTAAAGCAGAGGTATATGGCCAGGATAACGTTGTTGACAAGGTTATGGAAAAAGTCTATGTCAGCAAAGCTGGACTTACGGTATCAGATAAGCCAATTGGTGTATTCCTTTTCTTAGGTCCAACTGGTACGGGTAAAACAGAATTGGCAAAACAACTTAGTTCTGGGTTAAACATGAAACTGTTACGCTATGATATGAGCGAATATCAAGAAAGACACAGCGTGGCACGGTTTGTTGGTGCTCCTCCTGGCTACGTTGGCTACGATGACAGCAATCTCGGCGGTGGTTTGTTAATTCGTGACATTGAACGAAATCCAAACAGTGTAATATTATTTGACGAGATTGAAAAAGCACATCCCGACGTTACTAATGTGTTACTACAATTAATGGATGAAGGGTTTGTTACTAGTACCAATGGTAAGCGTGTAGACGCTAGAAATACAATTATTATTATGACCAGCAACCTTGGCGCACAGGAAATGGAACGAGAGCCAATTGGGTTTGGCAGAACAGCCAGGGAAGGCGAAGATGACAAGGCCATGAAAGATTTCTTCAAGCCGGAGTTTCGTAACCGTATTGATGCTGTATGTAAGTTTAATAAACTTGACGATCTAATCAAACGCAAAATTGTTGCTAAATTTGTTAACGAATTAGCCGAACAATTAAAAGCCAAGGGATTCAGGATGAACATAGATGAACCTAGCATTGATTTAATTATGAATGCCGGCTTTGACGAAAAGATGGGAGCAAGGCCAGTTGCTAGAACCGTGGATAGACTGCTACGTGTTCCAATTAGCAAGCAGATAATACTTGACAAGAGTATTTCAGGCTGTAAAATTAAAGTGCGTACAAAAGACAAAGATCTGCTAATAAAAATAATAAGAAAGGATCTCAATCATGGACTTGGTCCAATTAAAGAAATTACAGTCAAATTATAATTTACACATAGAATTAAGTGATAAAAAATTCTATAAAAAATATAATTATAAAATTGCTGCTACCTTTACATTTAGAATAGATCATATAGATAATCTAGATATATACGGTAATATCATTGAGAACCTAAGGTGCCTTTCTTTATCTGATGATTTAAAAATTAGAGTTGAACGAGATAGAATACAGATTTATCTTAATGATACGGAGAAAATCTATAACCTAATCACTTCCTATCAAAAGTATTTGAATTTCTATTTACTAAGTTATTATATTGACAACAAGGACAATAAATCATATAACGTTAAGTATAGGAAAAGACCGGTTAGTCATCCCTGGGAAGTTTGCCTGAGGAGAGGCGTTAGTAAAAAATCTTTAGAAGAATTTTATAGAAATCACAGCAATGAACTATACTTGGATAAGCATACTAGATGGGAGATACTTGGTGAATATGACATAAAATGGACACTATACAATCCTCCATTAAGAGAAAATACCTGGGGTACAAGCTTATATAGGTTTACAAATGAAACATTAATGAACTATTTTCTTTTCCAATTTGGCGAATACATACAAAACATAACATATTACGAACAACAAAAGGTAAAAAAACATGAATTCAAATCTATTGAAAACACTGGTCGAGAAAAAATTGGTTACTTTAGACACCGTTATAAAGGCCCGGGTTACAGCTAAGGACTTTTCTGGTATAAATTTTAAAACTATTAAAGATATAAACTGGAACGAAACTATAAAAGCCGACGATATTATGGATATCGAAGGCATGGATCCAGAAAGATTTGCTAAAAGTTACAGCATTAAACCCGATGGTAGTGTAAAGGTATATAAAAAACGAGGCCGTAAGCCTAAACAAACCGCATAAATACTCTAGTTAGGAGTATTCAATGGCTAAACTCAACGAAGAAACAGTTGTCATTAAGATTAGTAAACTTCTTAGAGACAGCGAAACGCCAACACAGATGCTAGATGTGGAAATGACCGCAAATTTAGAAGCGGTTATTCAGGAACTAGCAGGACCAGACAAACTAGTAGAAGTGATTAAGGAATAATGGCAGCAACAACCACAGTAACACTATTACCAACAACAACTTATAATACTGCCGTGGGTAACTATGATGGTAGTAGCACATCATTCAGCAGCGACAAGGTTAAGGGTGACGGATATTATGGTTTTGCCGACGGTGTTCACACAGTTCAACTACGGGTAACTGGATTTCCGGGCACAGTAAAAATCCAAGGATCATTAGCAACAGATCCAGCGAGCACTGATTGGGTTGACGTCACCGGTGCTGCGCTGGCCGGTGACGGAAGTACATTAATAACAAACAGTTATTTTTATAACTTTACAGGCAACTACGTATGGATTAGAGCCTCTGTAAGTGACTTTACCGCAGGAACAATTAACAGTCTCGTTCTTGCACATTAAATACAATTATGATAACATGGTTATTTGATAACCGTAATCAGTTTGGGTTTGTGCCTAATCTAGTAAAGGATTTTTCTCTACGAGCAGGCACCGATGCCTGGCATGATCTATGCATTAAAGCCCCATACAGTTACGAGTTTAGGTTCTTAAAATACTGTATGCTCGACAAGGTTCCATTCCGATGTCAATTAACGCGGTCTGAAACCTGGGAACATCCTGCTTATTATCCCGTAAACCTAAACTTTTTTGATCTTGACATTGATTTTTTTGAACTGATGGAGCCACATAGTCTGGAACTATTGCGGCAAGGAAAATTTAAATTTTTGATGTATTACAGCGAAGGCGATGACGTTGACAGTACAGGCATTGATGCGAGGATTAATGAATTATTAGTCAAGCATAATATTAGTAAAGAAAATTTTGTTTTTGTAACCGCTAATAGATTATTAGATAAACGAGGACCTTACGTTTACTTCCCCGACGACGAACTGTACTACAGACTACTACACATCAATAAAAAAGATTGGATTAAATCTGTGAGCTTAGGTAAAAGAAAACACACCTTTACCTGTTTAAATCGCGCAGATAAAATATGGCGTAGGATTTATGCTAGTAAATTATACAGTTTAGGATTATTATCAAAGGCTCAATTTAGTTACACCGGTTATCAATACGAAACTCCTGCTGTAAACGAAGAAAGCACAAAGACCTGGGAGTCATTGGATACGAACTTAATTGAAAACCTCAGCGCCTTTGAACTAGGAATTCCCTATAAATGTGACAATCTCAGTGACAAGGACCATAACGATCATAAACTGATTTATGGTCCACACTTCATGGATAGTTATTGGCAATTTGTAGTTGAAACACACTTTGACCAGCATACCTGTTTTATCACTGAAAAAACTTTTAAATGCATATTAAATTTACAGCCCTTTGTTATTGTTGGTAATTACTATACATTAAAAACACTGCATAATCTAGGTTATAAAACATTTAATAATGTGATCAACGAAACCTACGATTTATTATTAAACCCAGTTGAAAGAATGCAGGAATTGTTTAGTCTAAGTTATAGTATTTGTCAACGTGGAGATGCTGATCAAATTCATATTATGAAAATGATAAAATCTGTGTTAGAATATAATCAACAGCATTTCCTTGCTCCAAAGACACAGAGAATAATGAGCCTGATTAAATTTTTGGATTATACAAAATGATACATTTTTGCACACCCTGCTACGGCGGACAGCTCAGTGAAGCAACCTTTAAAGGCTATCTAGATTGGACGGTTTTCGCTATGCAAAACAAAATACCGTTTACTGTAGACACACTGACTAATGAAAGTAATATAAATCGAGGCAGGAACAGTTTAGCGGCCAAGTTCCTGGCTGGTAAGGGCACTCATCTAATGTTCATCGACAGCGACATAAAGTGGTTCCCCCAACAGATATTACAACTACTTGCTAGCAACAAAGATCTTGTGGGAGGTATATATCCTAAAAAATCCTATCCAATTGAATATGTTGTTAACAAGATACATAACGGCGAAATTGAAAATAACTTAATTGAAGTAGGTATGGTTGGCACTGGATTTTTGTTAATACGGCGCACGGTGTTTGAACAAATGATCGAAATGGGAGCAAAAAAATACACAGACAGCATAGGTCTAGGCAACGAATATGATAATTACACCTATGATTTTTTTAATTGTACAATAGACAGTCAAGACAGATATCTAACAGAAGACTGGAGTTTCTGCCGACGCTGGCGGCAATTAGGTGGTAAAGTCTGGGCTGAAACCAGCATTAAGCTGGGGCATGTTGGTTATCACAGATTTGAAGAATAGGATAAATTGCTTGGAACAAATTAAGTTTAATATAGAATTGTTTGGAAATGGATTTGAGGATCGTTGGCCGCGTGCACGGATATTAATCAACGATTCAACCTTTTTTGATGGCATAGTCCAAAACAACCTTAATGTAGAATTTACCGCGGATGTTAACGGAGAAGACGAACACAGTTTAATAATTGATTACTATAACAGAAACTATAAAAAAGACGTGGTATTAGACAGCAACAACAGCGTTGTTAGTGCTACAAGCATAGTAATTCAGAGAATCTTGTTTGATGACATCGACGTTGGAATGCTACCATATAACCTAGGATCTATTGCTGTATATGAACCTTGGTATTTACAGGCTGCGGAAAAAGATCCCACTGAATGGCCAAATCCTAGACTTAACGACCTACAACTCAGCTGGAACAGTCGTTGGATTTTAAAATTTACTAGCCCAGTTTATGTTTGGTTGCTGGAAAACCTTTAAAATACTATTTTAATAAATACATGTATGCGTATACATGAAGCAGTTCAACAAGTTGTAGCTATATATCCTGGCAGATTCCATCCTTTCCACAAGGGTCATGCCAGTGTTTACAACTATCTACGCAGTAAATTTGACACTGTTTTTATTGCTACCAGTGACAAGGTAGACCCCCCTAAAAGTCCTTTTAGTTTTGCTGAAAAACGTGCTATGATGTTAGCTGCTGGCATTCCAGATTCTGCTATTGTTCAAACTAAAAACCCCTACAAGGCAGAAGAAATTCTACAAGCATATGATCCAGCAACCACCGCAGTTGTATTTGCTGTAAGTGCTAAGGACATGGCCGAGGATCCACGATTTAGTTTTGCTAACAAAAAAGATGGTTCGCCCAGTTATTTCCAACCCATGGCACCTAACTTAAAACAGTTAGAAAGCCTTGACAAGCATGGTTATATCACAACCGTTCCCACACTGGATTTTACAGTGCTAGGCGAACCCATGCGTAGTGCCACAGAACTGCGCCGCAATTTTGCTGGTGCAGATAATGAAACACAGAAGAAAATTGTTGCAGATCTCTATGGCAAATATGATGCTAAAATTCATAAAATTATGAAAAATAAGATCACAGAAGCATTAATAGATTTTGAAAGACTCAGTGAAGTTATCAATCGCATTTGGACACTAGACGTTCAGCGTCCTCTCAGCGAAGATGTAAAAAAGACTGTAATAAAGAATATTAGACTAGCAACCGAAGCATGGAGCGAGAAGTACAAGCGTTCAATAAACTGCAACAATCCAAAAGGCTTCAGTCAGAAGGCGCATTGTGCTGGACGTAAGAAGAACGAAGAAAATGAGATACAGATAAATGACTTATTAAATGACGATGCAACAGCCGGCGATCTTTCCAGCGTGTATACACCAAGTATTCCTGAAATTGCTAAAAAACATAATATATCACTGCAACAGGTTGTTGATCAACTAAAAAAGGGTCTTGCTAAAGAATCAGAACATACTAAAAACTTTGATGTAGCCTTAGAGATAGCAATGGATCATGTAGCAGAAATTCCTGACTATTATGATAGAATAGAAGATATTGAAGGCCCTTATGTAGAGCCAGATCCCGAAGGCTACCAAAAAGATTTGTTGACTATGCCACAGAGAACTGTGGTAATAGACACCCCCGGTGAGCTTGACTGGTATAAGATTGGCCAACACTATCCAAATCTAGGACAAGAAGATCCACATGAATATGGACAAAGCGAAACTGATATGGTTATTATTCCTCCCAGTGAGGAGATGTTAGATAAACTAACCAAGGATCTATCACGCTTGGGTTTAAAGTGGAAAGTAATTGGCGGCACAAAAGACCAGCCCGAGATTCACAGTGAAAGCGAACTAGCAGAGACAATCCGTAAGACTGGTAGTCAGTATACCGTTTATAGTAAAAAGGGTAAGCGCATGGGCACTTACCCCAGTAAAAAAAAGGCTAAAGAACGTTTAAGACAGATTGAATACTTCAAGCATGTTGGTGAGAGTCATGAGTCGTGCCCTAGAACTAAGGCATCTACTTGTCACTGTGAAATAGTTTCTAAAATTGCAGAAACAGAGGAATCAGTTACAGCAATCTGTGTACTAGAACACAACGAAAGTGTAAAAGGAACAATATTATTAAAACAAGCAGGCAGCGGACCCACACTGGTTGTAGGTAAAATAACAGGATTAACTCCGGGTAAGCACGGCTTACATATACATGAATTCGGAGATCTAAGCCAAGGCTGCGATTCTGCAGGAGGACATTTCAATCCTGACAATGTAGATCATGGTGACCTTAGCAATGGACATGTTGGAGATCTTGGTAATATTGTTGCGGATGAAAATGGCATAGCAAACATAGGAATTGCAGCTGATAGAATTACGCTGCGCGGCGAGAGAAGTGTGGTTGGTAGATCAATAGTTATCCACAGCAACGAAGATGACTTAGGTCGTGGCGGCAACGACGAAAGCTTAAAAACCGGTAATGCTGGAGATAGACTTGCTTGCGGTGTGATTACATTTCGCGAACCAATTAACGAAGCTGTATATCCTGGCAACTTGGGGTTTGAGGAAGTTTTTAAATTCTTCGCAGATGCCAGCAAACGCAATCCTAAACTGGTGGACATAGTTCAGGATTTAATTGATCAAGGACAAAATAAAGAAGCCTGGAAAATTATACAGGACTTTGCCAATGTTAAACTACAAGGCAAACAGTTTAGTTCTGAATCTCAAATAAATGAACGTGCTACTGATATAGTCTATCACTATACCACAATTGGCCCAGCATTAAATATTTTAAAATCCGGCGAGTTTCAGTTAAGCAGCGTAGCAGGCAGTGTTGAGCAGGATATTAATCCCAAAGGTCATAACTTTTTCCTAAGCACTGCTCGCAGCAAAGGTGGCGAATACCACAGAAGAGTTGGTAATTCAGCAGTAATGTTTGTATTGAATGGACGCTGGATCAGCGATCGCTATCCAGTTAAACCAGTGGACTATTGGTCTGGGTTCTCTATTGCTGGACGTAACAAAGAAGCAGAGGATCGTATATTCAGCAAAGATCCTACTATGCCCATGGACCCTGTTACAAGTATACATGTTTTACTAAAAGAAAAGCATCCATTCGCTAGTGCTAAGACCAGACAGTTTCTAATACTAGCAAAAACACTGGGTATACCAACTTATTTGTATAAAGATGAATCTGCGTGGAGATTACAGAACACTGCCAAAGCAGCCAGTGTAGAGCAAATGAAAAGTGAACTAAGTGGCCCAGAAACATTTCGCAGTGGTGGTAGCGGATCACGCTGGTTAAAACCCTGGCTTGAAGTTATATTTGGCAAAACTGAAGCTGATTTGGGTAAAAAAGCTAAAGACTTGGTAAGAGGGTTCCGCTATTATCATAATGATGGCGATGACCACGGACTAGGAACTGAACTTAGCAATGCTAGAAAGCCTGGCAATTTAGACAGAGAAGATGCGGTTAATATTTTAAAGTTTATGCAACAAAATCGTATGGCCACACACATGGATCTAGTAAACTATCTAGTAGACAAGTGGAAAGTAAAAGACGAATCCATAAACGAAATGGGAGTGGGTCGAGTTGTCAAAGGTGTAAACACCACGCCTGATGTAGGACCAGATGAAATTAAAAAGCAGGCAGCAAAAATGGGTTTCAAAGTTGATCGTGACGGTCGCCCACCACTACTACATGCTAAAGCAAGAAAGAATTCAGATCCCGATACACTTTTCAATCTTGGACTAAAAGAACAAGAGTTAGATGAACGAGGCAGCATTTCAGTACCATTTGCTAGTGGAACAAGTGTTACTATTGCGCCTCACAGAGAACTTAAGATTAAAAAATCCACACCAGGGAGGCACAGCTATGGAAACCCTAAATCTAACAGAAAGAAATCTAACTGAGGAGAAATTATACGATGAACAATTACAGAAATGTCTTGAAGAACTTGAACAACTCATTGAAGATTTTACAGGTAGTGCCAAACCAGGTAGCAGGCCAGGAAGTTTAAAAAGAAAAGCCAGTCTTTATCTTGGCAAAGGTGCTGGAGAAAAATTAAGCAAAGGTGAACTGAGAAAACTTAGAGCTAAAGCAAACAAAATGAAAACTTCTGATAAAAAAGAAGAGCGTGATCGAGGCATACAACTAGCTCGTCAGGTTAGTTTTGCTTTTAACATGCGAGACAGCAAATGAAGCTAAGTTTTGACATACACTGCGAAGAATTTACAGATAACCCTAGTTATAGAATATTTGTAAACAACGACCTTGTGATAGAACGTGATTTTGTTGTCCCCGAATTTGAAATGGGATATTATAGATTTTTAGGATATTACAATTTACCCAATGGCGAAAATATTGTAAATATACAAGGGCTTACAGGTAATTTTACCCTAGGCAAAATGTGGGTTGAAGATAATGAAATACCACACGATAATGGAAGATTTATACTATGAGAGCAAAAGAATTTATGATAAAAGAAACAGCCAGCGCCGGCGCTACCAGCGCAGGTAATATAGCAACTGTAGTAAATCCAGCTGTGGCACACAGTAAAAAGAAGCCAAAAATGCAGAAACCCACAGACAATGCGCTTGACATGGATGTTAGTTTGTTTGGTGGCGGAGCATTAAAGCGCAATAGTAAAACTCCTCTAGCGACTCTTTAGCATAAATATAGTATACTTTTATTGGGGTAACAGAATATGGAAATTAAAGATATTCAAAAAACATTAAAAATTATAAACGAAGGTCACCTAGGTGACATGGCAAATCGCTGCGAGCAGGACCACGAAGTCCAAATGGCTCGCGCAGACCTATACAAGCTCGCAAAATACAGCATTCAACTTCATGACATGTTAAAAGGCATCAGCGAAGAACAAGGTTTAGAAGGCTGGGTTCAAGCAAAAATTACCAAAGCCGCAGACTATATTAGCAGTGTAAAGCATTACTTAGAATATGAACAAAGCCCAATGAATTCCCCGGAAGAGCAAGAAAAAGCCATGGATCAGATGGCTTTTGATCTGGCCACAGAATCAACTGATGAATCCTGTGGTAAAACCCATAAAAAGTCAATGAAAAAAGAAAATGTTAAAACTAAATTTAGTGATTGGAGTAAATCATGAATAATTCATTCTCGGATCTAGTTCGAAGGCTAAATGAACTAAGCAAGGAAGAAACCACCGATGATATCGTAGAATCTGCGGAAAGCACTTCTATAGTAGAAGCTAAAAAAGACGTTGAGGAAGATATAGTTGGTGATATCCGTACACGTTACAGCGACTTTATGAAGAGCGAAACAGCCCAAGGCAACAATCTAAACACAATTGAAGTTGCAGTTAAAGAAGCAACAAGTTCTGCAATGGCTATTGATGATAGTTTTAGCAAAATTTTTAATATGATGAACCGCCTGTTAACAGTAACAGGAGAAAATGCTGTTCTCAGTAGAATGGTAGAGCGTGAAGGCGGCGATACAGCATGGATTGCAGATGCACATCAAAAACTTATCGAGGCTATGGAAGCTATTGAAAACGCACATATGTATGCTGTCAAGCAGGTCGAAGTAGACTAAGTTATCATGCGTCTAAGCGAGTTTACTAGTCCAATTAAACAAGAAGGTCTACGTGATCCCAAAGACAATCCTTGTTGGGACGGATACAAACCTGTAGGTACTAAAAAGAAGAATGGTAAGACCGTTCCTAATTGCGTTCCTGAAAATGCAGATGTTGAACTTGCTATCAAAGAACATATTAGATTAAATATTCCCTTTAGTGAATGCTTGTTTAGACCAGGCAGTGATGCCTTTTATGAATTCTATCAAACAGCCAAACGTATGTTTGTCGAAGGCAAGCTGGATGTTGACTGGCAGGATGCTGAATTACTTGGCACAGACATTGGCGAATTCATTATGGTAGAGGGCGAGCGTGTTCCTCTTGATGTTCCTATTGAAGAGAGCGAATCAAAGCAAGGTGTGGCGGAAGGCTCTTTGGAAACAAACACACCAAACCCAGTTGTAGTAATACAAGATCTAAAAGGTAAAATTTTAGATAAAGTAAACTTATCTGTGGCTGCACAAAAATATAAACTAGGTAACCCGCAAGATATAAAGAAACAATTGGCACATCAAAATTATACCACTATTGGAAATTATGTTGTGGTTGCTCCAATGACTGGCCAGCCAAACGATGTCACAACACAGGACATGGCGGAAGCAGAGTATCAGGGCAAGGATGTGGATCTAAACTCTCCCAAGCGCGGCGGTCCTAAGAAGTTCTATGTATATGTAAAGAATCCCAAGACTGGTAATGTTAAGAAAGTAACCTGGGGTGATACAACTGGACTAAAGATTAAGTCTGGCGATCCTGATCGTGTTCGCAGTTTCGTAGCTCGTCATAAGTGCAAGCAGGCTAATGATAAAACTACGGCAAGATACTGGGCATGCCGTACACCACGTTATAAATCACTGGGTGTTAAGGGCGGGGCCTGGTGGTAAAGCCCTATACAGAACAAGTAAATCACAATACAAGAATCCGTAAATTTTCTACACTAGTAGACGTTGACGACCTTGTCTGGCACAGGGATGCCACCGACAGAGAAGTTCATGTGTTAGAAGGGCAGGGTTGGCGTTTTCAGTTAGATAACCAACTTCCTCGACAAATTGCTCCGGGCGATGTGATACACATACCCCGAGAAACATACCATCGCGTTATAAAAGGTAAAACAAATCTTACTGTAAAAATTATAGATAAATAATTCTGTTATAAAGGAATGTTACTATGACTATTGCATCGTATATACGTAAAACAATAAACATGCTAGAAGCAAGTAACATAGAGTATGTTGCTGGACGAGATTTTGACAAAGAAGAAGAAACAGTTGTAAATGGTACTACTTATGCGCTAGGAAATACCAGGCACGAAGACAGCAACGTTAGCAAAAACGATTTTTCAATTTATAAAAAAGTAAGAGATGGGGGCTTCGAATACAAGGATAAGTTTTATCCACAAGAATTCTATGTGGAAGTTGGAACACTGGATGTAAGTCCATATGCCAAACGGGATGAAGTACTTCAAGCATATAATAAATGGCTAAAGACCAATAAAGGTTAATCTTGTATGGAATTAAAAAAGATTTTTAATAATAGCCTTCTAAAATGGTGGATACAAGTTGTATGCTATGTTTTCGCCGGCGTGGTTGTATATGAATTAGGTTGGTGGCATGCATTATATAACGCGGACATTACAAAATTAAGTTTTGTAATACTGGGTCTATTTGTTTTATCTACGCTGCTAACAGGATATATTAGTAAAAACAATCAATTAAGAAATAGTAAACTTTCAGACTACGTTTGGTTTTCCAGCGAAACCATGGTAACCATTGGTATGATTGGCACAGTTGCTGGTTTCCTTATGATGCTAGGAACAGCATTTACCTCATTGGATGTTTCTGACACAAAGAATATTCAAACAGCAATTGCAACCATGGCAGTGGGAATGAGCACAGCATTGAGCACAACACTTATAGGGTTAATCTGTAGTGTGTTAATTAAATTTCAAATGTTGTTAGTAGAGAAGTCAGAAGATGAGAAACCATGACAGATTTAAAAGTAGTTTTGGTTTTATTGATCTGCTGTTTAATCTACTAGTAGGATTTACATTCCTCTTTCTTTTAGCATTTATTTTAATAAATCCTGTCGCAAAGAAATTTGACTTTGATCCCAAGGCCGAATATCTAGTTATCATGACCTGGGATGACCAGAGCGCAAACGACATTGACTTATGGGTACAAGATAACAACAAGCATACGGTTAGTTTTAGATCAAAAGACGAGGGATTAATGAACCTCGACAGGGACGATCTAGGACTTCGCAATGACACAGCAATGTTCGATGAGAGTAAACCAACTGTAATTGAAAAAGAACTAAACAGAGAAGTAGTATCTATTAGGAGCAGTGGTAATAGAACAATTCTGGTGACTGCACATTGGTACAGCGCATTCCATGCAAAACAATTGAAAAAAGACAAACCTACCGAAAAGGTTACAGTGGAAATAATCCGTGTTAATCCTTATCAAGTTCTCAAGGTAAAAGAAGTAATACTAGAAAACGAAGGTGACGAAAAATTTATAGCCGAAATGACAATCAAAGACGATCAAGTCAGCTTTGATGAAACCAATAGACTAATAGTTGCAAAAATTAAATCCCTTGATGGAGCAATGTTTAGAGAAAACAAGGGAGTGCCTTAACCATGATGATTGAGTTTAATATTACAACAAGTCAACTGGCAATTATCTGGATTTTTGCTGGAATTGTCTGCATGGTACCAATGTTTATTCAGCTGACCTGGAAAAAGTTTTTCATTGTTCCTCTTGTTTTTTTATCCGTCTATTTAAGTTTTGTAACCAATAAAGAGTTTTTAGGTACCCCGTTATATGAAAAACCACAAAAATTTGTTCACAAATATCACGAAATAACACTGGACAATAATCAGAAATGGGTGACCATGTGGGCAATGGTAGATAACAAGGACAGACTTTATAAATTTCCCTATAACAAACAGATGGAACAGCAGTTAAAAAAAGCAAGAGAACGAGCAAGACAGGGTAGACCAACCCAAGGAGAATTTATCCCTAAAAATCCGGGAGAAAAAAATCCTACCGAAACCACCAAGGGCGGCGATTTGAAAATCTACGATTTCCCATTCCAAAAGATGTTTCCTAAAGATGCTGCAAATTAAAAATGATACGTTAGAATCATTAGGTTATTACACTAATCCCTGCAACGAATTTAATCTGAGCAAAGATCCAACCTATCTAATGGCTCCAAATGGATTCAGTCTCACTGAGCTAGAAATAGAACTAGTACGTGCCAACAATGGTAAATTTTACAGTGAAACTGACCTAGCACAAAAAACAGATTGGTTCATACAAATACCTAATGAAAAAGAAGGGGTGGTAATGAATCATAGTTTTATGCTATATCGCAGAGCGTACAAGGATGCAGCCAGTGAACAATTATGGCGATTGGCCAAGGAAAATCCTAGAATACACAGAGTACTACAACAACGCCCAAGATGGGGGTTAGACATAAGCATGGAATACATATTAGCAGATGGAACTATGTTTGAAATATTACACTGGGAGTATGATAGTGATCAATGGGAACCAATAGAGGATCTACGACAACAATATGAACCAAAAATACTTTCAATTGATTGGGAGGATGGCGCAAAACAAATGTTAAAACGCAAAGACGAATGGCACCATTTATCCTGGTTTCCGCAAAGCAAATACAAATGTGAATACTTTGGTTTTGTGCCAGAAAATTTTGGACAAGTTTTGTGGAAATAAAAAAATTGACCTACCAAATATTTTTAAGTAATATTAGCTATAACATGGAGTAACAAATGAGTAGCGATCGAGTTTTTAATCAAGAAGAAAAAGCCAAGCTAACCCAACTAATCAACGAAGGCCTCACAGTTATGCAGGAGATTGATGATCTCACCGAAGGCCTCAACGACACCGTAAAAGCGATTGCTGAAGAAATGCAGATTAAACCTGGTGTTCTTAAAAAAGCGGTACGCACAGCATACAAGGCAGACTTTGCTCGTCACAGCGAAGATCTAGCAGAACTAGAAAATATTCTTGCTACGGTTGGTAAACTACAGTAATATACTAGTATGTCTTATGTAGACGCTTTCTTTGACAGAGATCACGACAAAATCTACATTGTAGAACGTATATCGGGACGCAGGGAATACAGAGAATTTCCTGCTAACTATGTATTCTACTACAATGATCCGCGAGGTAAGTTTCGCACGATCTATGGTAATCCTGTAAATCGTTTTGCTACACGCAACGGCAAAGAATTCCATAAAGAAGTAAAAATGCATGGCAGCAAAGGAATTTGGGAAAGTGATATCAATCCCATATTCCGGTGCCTAGCTGAAAATTATCTAGGAGTTGATGCCCCTAAACTTCAAACCGCGTTCTTTGACATTGAAGTTGACTTTGATCCGGAACGAGGATATTCAACTCCTGAAGATCCATTTAATGCAATTACAGCAATAAGCGTATATCTAGGCTGGTTAAACCAATTGGTAACACTGGCAATTCCTCCACGCAGCATGAGCATCGAAACTGCTAGAGAGACTGTGGCAGGTTTTGATAATACATTTTTGTTTGATCGAGAAGAAGACCTGCTGGTAACTTTTTTAGATCTCATTGAAGATGCTGATATTTTAAGTGGTTGGAACTCAGAAGGCTACGATATTCCCTATACCATACAGAGAATTACCCGTGTACTCAGCAAAGATGATACAAGACGTTTCTGCTTATGGGGCCAATATCCCAAACAGCGAACATTTGAAAGATTTGGCGCACAAAATATTACGTTTGATTTAATTGGTAGACAACATCTAGATTACATGCAACTGTATCGTAAGTATACCTATCACGAAATGCACAGTTATAGTTTAGATGCTATCGGTGAATATGAACTCAATGAACGCAAGGTTGCCTACGAAGGCACATTAGACCAATTGTATAATCAAGATTTTTATACATTTATTGATTACAACAGACAAGATACCATGCTGTTACACAAATTGGATGCTAAACTAAAATTTATTGATCTAGCCAACGAACTTGCTCACGCTAACACTGTGCTATTACCAACCACCATGGGCGCTGTAGCTGTTACAGAACAGGCCATTATCAACGAAGCGCACGAGAAAGGATTGGTTGTTCCTAATCGTAGAAATAGAGACGGTGAACCCACCACAGCCGCAGGTGCTTACGTTGCTTATCCAAAGAAAGGCCTGCACGAATGGATTGGCAGCATTGACTTAAACAGTCTATATCCCAGCGTTATCCGCGCGTTAAACATGGCGCCGGAAACCATAGTCGGTCAGCTGAGACCAGTTATAACCGACCATGCCGTAAAAACTAAAATGGAAAAAGGAAGCTTTGCAGAAGCCTGGGAAGGCGAATTTGGAAGTAAAGAATATCAGGCTGTAATGAACATGGAGACTGGCACAGAAATTACCATTGACTGGGAGTCAGGTGACAGTGATACACTAAGCGCAGCAGATACATGGCGATTAATCTACGACAGCAATAAACCATGGATGCTCAGTGCCAATGGCACTATCATAACCTATGAAAAGAAGGGCGTGGTGCCGGGTTTGTTGGAACGATGGTATGCTGAACGCAAAGAGCTACAAGCAAAGATGCGAGAAAGCGAAGGCGAACAACGTGCTTTCTGGGACAAGCGACAGCTGGTTAAAAAAATTAACTTGAATAGTTTATATGGCGCTATTCTTAATCCAGGTTGTAGGTTCTTTGATCATCGTATTGGACAAAGCACTACACTCACCGGACGTTGTATTGCCAAACACATGGCAGCAAAAGTAAATGAACTCCTCACAGAAAAATATGACCATACTGGTGATTGTGTGATCTACGGCGATACAGATTCAGTTTATTTTAGTGCGTGGCCGGTTATTCATGAGCAAGTTGAACAAAGCAGAATGTCCTGGGGTAAAGAAGAATGTATTAGACTCTATGACCAGATCGGCGAAGCGGTTAATGAAACCTTTGCTGCATTTATGGAACGTGCTTTCCATTGTCCGCGGAAGAATGGCGAAATCATTGCAGCAGCAAGAGAAATTGTTGCTACCAAAGGTCTTTATATTACCAAGAAACGGTATGCTGCACTGGTCATTGACACAGAAGGGTATCGAAGCGACACAGATGGCAAGCCCGGCAAAGTAAAAGCCATGGGCTTGGACCTAAAGCGCAGTGATACACCAAAAGTTATGCAGGATTTCCTCAGCGAAATATTGCTGGATGTGCTCACAGGCAAGAAGCAAGATCACATAATTGAACGCATCAAAGAATTCAAGCACGAATTTAAAAATAGGCCAGGCTGGGAAAAGGGTACTCCTAAACGTGTAAATAATTTGACCACATATACCGCCAAAGAAGATCGCGAAGGCAAGACAAACATGCCCGGGCATGTTAGAGCAGCAATGAATTGGAATTATCTGCGTAAACTTAACGGGGATAACTATAGCATGCAGATAGTTGATGGTATGAAAACCATTGTATGTAAACTAAAAAACAATCCATTAGGCTATACCAGTGTTGGTTATCCCACAGACGAAACACATCTTCCTCGTTGGTTTAAAGAACTACCTTTTGATGATGACGCAATGGAAGATACTATTGTAGACCAAAAGATCGGTAATCTTCTCGAAGTTCTAGATTGGAACCTCAAAGAAAAAACGCAGACAAAAAACACGTTTGACAGTTTATTTACTTTTGAGTAAACTACCCACATAAATATCTGCATGAGCAGATTATACCATAGCCATAGTTTATTAGATGCGTTTAAAAGACGAATCGCCGAAATAAACATTGATCTATCATCAACAGTTTTAACGAACAAAACCGTGTTAAACGATCAACTTCAAAGATTTAAATACAATAACCTTCATCAATCTTGTTTAGAAAATCTAGCATCAATTGAACACGCTGTTAATCTGTACAATGAAAATTTAAAAGAACTTAGCAACAAAATTAACACGGACCTACGTAAGGTGGAACAACAAATAATTCAGCGTGATTACGATAGAACTGAAAACAGCAATGAGGACATTGAATATGTTCACAGGAATTCTTATCTAAGCACTGATATCATTGAAAAATGCCAGGCTGTGATTAGATATTACACAACATGGCAGCATGCTAGTTTAGAAGTTAATCCAGGCGATGGCGTATTTTCAATAGAAATGAATGCCGCTGAGCCACAATACTGTATTGTCCAAAACAAGGACGTTGAGGCTGCGGTAAAAAGTAAGTTCAATGATTTTTATGCTAGACGCCGGTTAAGGATATATAGCAGCATCACAGACGTTCCCGAATCCTGTGCTGGCATAGCAACCTGTATAAATTTATTTGAATATTTGCCATTGGATCCAATTAAAGATATAGCCAAGCAAGTAATTACCTGCTTAAAACCCGGCGGCGTTTTCTTATCTACATATAATAACTGTGAACAAAGACGCAGTTTAGAAATGTTAGACAACGGATTTAGATGCTTAAACACTAAAGAAATAATGAGTAATCTACTCTACGGTGTAGGTTTTGATATAGTTGACACTGGATCTGTTAACGATGGTGCTTGGAGTTATATTATTGTTAAAAAGCCCGGTGATCTGTTTTCCGAAAAACTGTCAAGCCCCCAGGTTGGATTTATTACTATCTATGTTCCATATGCGGATTGGCCCAGCGAACTACAGGAACTAGTGGAGGCAAAGAAAAGTAGGTCATCGGTTCAATGGAGGGGTGATGTTATGGCATATTATCAACCTGCGTGGAACAATCTTAAACCCAGTGTACACAAATATATTGATGAATTCTATTTAATTAAATGACCAGCCAAACTCGTAACTGTGGAACCTGTACAAGATGCTGCGAAGGCTGGCTTGATGGCGAAGCACATGGATATAAATTCTTTCCGGGAAGGCCCTGCCATTTTTTAAATCCTACCTCTCTGTGTACCATCTATGAACAAAGACCCAATTTATGTCAACAATACAACTGCGAATGGTTGCTGCGAGATTATTTTCCAGAGTGGATGAAGCCCGAACACAGTAATGTAATAGTGAGTTTACGCGATTCAAATGGATTTATATACTACTACGTTAGAGAGTGTGGTAAAATGATAGATAGTCGTGTACTAAGTTGGTTAGTGGATCATTGCCTTAGAGACAACAAAAATATGGCATATCAGGTAAATGGTACTATGATGTTTGTGGGATCTGCGGAATTCATGAAAGCTTCTGAAAAATATAAAAAAGTTTAATTTATTGACTTAGCTAACTACTGTTTATATAATTAGTGTAATCAATCAACAAAAGGATTTTTTCAATGAGAGATTATTTATTAGATATCGTTCAGCACACCCATAGCCTAGGTTTTATCAGCTTGGTTAAAATCGAAGGCACTGACGAAGCTACAACCATCGAGGGACTAGCCGAAGATCGCAGTGTTATTCTTAAAGGCAAGTTTCACACACCGGTAGCAGAATTTATGGGTACTTTTGGAATGCCCAACTTAGATAAACTAGGCATTATTCTACGCATTCCAGAATACGCTGAAAAATCTAAGATCAGCATCAACACACAAGAACGCAATGGTAGCAAGGTTCCGGTGGGTATTCACTTTGAAAATGCCAACGGTGATTTCCAAAACGATTATCGCTTTATGAGCAGTGAAATTATCAATGACAAACTAAAAAGCGTTACCATGAAGGAAGTTAAATGGGGTGTTGATTTCCAGCCATTGGTAGCAAGTATCCAACGTCTAAAAATGATGATTAGTGCTCACAGCGAAGAAACGGTGTTCGTTGCTCGCACAGAGGGAAAGAATCTAAAATTTAGCTTTGGCGATGTTAGCACACATGCTGGTAACTTTATTTTCCAACATGATGTAGGTGGCAAGCTAGAAAGATCATGGGCCTGGCCGGTTGATCAGGTTAGCAAAATCCTAGGGCTTGGCGGTGATATTACATACAAAATCAGCGATGATGGTGTAACACAGATCACCGTTGACAGTGGCATGGGCGTTTATAACTATCTACTTCCCGCACAAACAAAATAAATGTCTAGGCCAGATCTAGCCAATATTGAAGATACCCTTAATAAACTAGAATGGGATCATGACGATGGTATATTCCTACCGATGATCAATGACGTGGCAAGGAATAACTTTTACAATGATATATTAAGGGAAAAAGCACAGGATAAAATAGTTTGCGATATTGGCAGCGGTACCGGGTTGTTAAGTGTACTAGCAGTTCAGCATGGCGCTAAAAAAGTTTATGCTGTTGAAAGAGATTACCACAGGGCTAGACTCTGCGAATATGTTGTACAAGAACTAGGTTTATCAGACAAGATAACCGTTTGGCATGGAGACTTTTTTAAATTTAATACCGACGACGTTGACTTTTTTATCAGCGAAACTATTGGTAGTAACATATTTGAAGAAGGGTTCCTCCGAATTGCTCAACACTGTAATCTACTTAACAAACCATTATATCCAGACAATATTATTTTAAGTTTAGGTATATATGATAATTCATCAAACTATGTTTTTAAAAATACTAAACTTACAGATTTTAATCCTGGCATTGATATAGCTTATGGTTTTACTGATTTTATTAACAAACTTATTCGTGACAAGTACAGTTTCAATACTCAATTTTTATCAGACGTACAGCAAAAGTTAGCTAAAAATTTCCCAGGGTTACTTTTTCTAAAACAGTTAGATAGTATTGACTTACACAACCCAGAGATTGAATATAGTGTGGACATCACTGGTTTTTCTGTGCCTGTTTTTGCAGCAATAACCTGGACATTAGTTACTGATAAACATACATTAGATTGTACTAATACTAATTGGAGTGTTCCGTGCATTAGATTATCAGGTAATAAATCTAGATTAGTTATTAAGTATAAACAAGACTCTAACACATGGATAATCAATGAATCCTAATTTTGCACATGTTAATCTATTAACACGACCACAATTAGATGTTGCTTGGATTAGTGTAACAAAATGTGGCAGTGCTTTTATTAGACAAGTCCTCCGAGAAAATAATTGGTTTGAACCCAGTGATGAAGTAAGTGAAGCAATAAGACGTAGTAGAGATATTCCTAAAATGATTGTTTTGAGAGACCCAGTACAACGCTGGATCAGTGGCTTCAGTGAATGTTTTTCTAAAAGCCCAGCACAACTCAAAATTTTAGATTTATTAGATAACGAAACATTTTGGGACACCATAGCAGTTAATCCTGTGTTTGACGGGCACACTGAATTTCAACATAGATTTTATAGAGGTGCTGCAAATACACAATACATCTATATGCAAACCAATCATCCAGCACAAGAATTTTATACAAAACTTGCTGTATGGATGAGAAAGTATGATTGTGTGGCAGAATTTGATCGTTGGCGTGATCCTGCTAATAGTTATAAAAATGATCCTATAAAGCAGGAGATTAATTTAAAATTAAAAGATTTAGTTCGTTCTAAATATAAAGAAATGCTAACAGAGTTACACAACAACGACTATAAACTTCTTGATCAGCTACCAAAACTAAAATTATGATTACTATCCCTAATTTAGATCTGTTTATAGCACAAACTTGCAATCTAAGTTGCAGTGGCTGTATTACTTTTAGTGATAGCAGGGTAGTTAAAGGAATAACTAGATACAATCCGGATCATCTAGCGTTCTGGAGTCAACACATAGAACCAGCCTACATTAATATGTTTGGTGGCGAACCCTTACTTAATCCTGATCTGGAATTATGGCTTGCTGGTTGTAGTGAATACTGGCCTAATAGCAGTCTAGCAATACAAACCAATGGTCTTAGATTAACCAAAGGACATTTAACTCTTATTGACAAGTATAACGTTAATTTTATTATAAGTCAGCATTTAGCGGACTATACCAGCGTAATCACTGATTTTATAGATGCTGTCCTAGCAACTGGCAAATTCCAACCTTGGACAAATGAAAATGGGCCAGTACAAAATGGTTATGGTGAACAGCGCGGGTGGATAAATGAAAGTGGTGCTAGTATACAATGGACAGAAAGTTATAAAGAAACGGTTTGGTGGCCATTTTACCAAGGCACCGCCGAAGACAGCGAGCCAAATTACAGTTATTTTAGCAATGATTTTGCCAGTAGTTGGAATACCTGTGTGGCTAGAACTTTTGTAAATATGTTTGAAGGTGACCTATATAAATGTCCGGCAGTTGCGGGACTTTTGATCAACGGTGAAAGCCTAGGGTTAAATAAAAAAGAAACTTGGAGAGATTATTTCAATAATTACAAAAAATTGTCACTAGGCAGTGATTCTTCTACAATTACTAACTGGTTTAAAGAGCAGGCTGCTCCTCAAAGTTGTTGTAATATGTGCACACGGAATGTAAGCATGGATGTAGAGCCACAAAAACTAGCACAGGCAAAAGTAAAGATTTAGGAGTGGAGAAATGTGCCCAGCATGTTATATTAACGGATTATTATTTTTAATTTTTGGTGCCAGCGGTGCGGCAGTAGCCAACAGTCCTTGGATTATAGCACTCAGCGTGATATTAACCATTGGAGGATTATACTGGCTCTGGCAAGGTTACCGTAAAGGCAGCGATGGAGCAGCGTGGAAAAAGAACCTAAAGACCACAATGTTGTTTTTGCTGGTGTTTTTAGCAGGATATGGAACCGCAGCCTTCCAAACCCATACATATTTTGAAAACAAACACCAGCACCATAAATGAAAATCTTTAAGAATAAAATACAGTTGACTAATTTATTTAAACCTGTATAATTTATATTAAGCATATTATTTCAGAGGCGAACATGCACAAAGAAGAATTGCTAGCAAAATTAAAAGACAATTTGCTAGAAGTTACTTTTACAAAGGTTAATGGCGACCAACGCGTCATGACCTGTACATTAAAAACCGACATTGTTCCACAGCCAACAGGTTCAGTAAATCAAAAAAGAAAAACCAACACAGATGTGATCAGTGTATGGGACACAAATGCCGCTGGTTGGCGCAGTTTTAGGTATGATAATATAGTTTCAATCAGGGAGATTTAAATTGGATTTAGAATCAAAAATTCGTTATTTAGAAGAACAACATCGCAGGTTGGATCTTGCTACAAGTCAACTTGAAACTAAGCGTGATGTGGATAGATCAGATAAGACCAAGCTTGACCTTGTTGAATTAAAGAAAAAGAAACTTGCTGTAAGAGATGAACTAGCTGCCCTAAGGAAGGAACTTTACGAAAATCAATTTGAGTTGAATTTTTCGGATTATGATCGATGATCAGAGATTACAAAGACAATAAAGATCAAGGTAACGTAAAGTTTTTCTTAGGTGAAGAAATTGAGCATACTCCTGCTTATATGTTACCAACGTTATTTGTTGTAGGAATTGCTGATTCAAAACAGATTTTAAATCTAGCAGACTTGTATGACTGTGAGCATATTTATTTTGGCGCCAATCAAAGTTTTGCACTCAGCGAACTACCCTACGGCACCGACAAGGAAAACCAAGCTTGGATTGAAATGGTTACAAATGTTTTAGAATCTAATCATTATGTTACACTTGATTATGATTTGAAGTATCATGAATGGGTGCTGGAATCTGGATTCGCTGAGCGTTCAAATTTCATTGCTCAGATTAGCGTTAAGATACCTTATATAGAACAACTAGGATATAATGCCTGTGTTAAATTTGATGACAAGGATTTTAATGTCTCAAACCCTGGCGTCTGGGTTCATAGGGTACATGATCTAATGGACACAAAAAAATTTACACCGTGGCACTTGTATGAACAAGATATAATTATCAAAGATGACAGCAATGAACAGACTGTGTCATTTTAAATTACCGGTGAGTATCTAAAACAATGAATGATGATGATAATCTACAAGAGCTCTTTGATAAGTATTTTCTATTAACCTAGAACTTGCCCAAGAATACAGCATAGAAATGCTTGCGGGTGTACTTATGTCACAGGCAATTAGATTCTATAAAACAATACTAAATGATGAAGATTATAATAGTTTGGTTGCGGAATTATTTAAATCATTTAAAACAATAAAACCTTATACAGAAGAAAACTTTACCGACAAAAAATCAACACTTCACTAAGAGGAAAAATCAAAACTATGTTTGCTGTTAAGGTATTGGTTGACGACACTTGGTTGTACGTTACTAAAATGGATCAATTGGATCAGCCTGATCCAATATTATTTGATACTGAAGATGAAGCGGAAGATTTTGCTAGTACGTGGCGCCTTGCCGGGGCCGAAGGAAATGTAAAGGTGGTATATTATGAAGGGCTTTAAAAACAAACAAGACTACACTAACTGGGCTTACTATCAGATGAAAAAGTACGGTATTCGTATGCCAGAAACATATTCCGCTGATGAACTAGAATATTTTAATCCCAGTGTTCCTAGAGATTTTATTGACAACCACGTAAAGCATAGAGACAAACAGGGATCATAGATGCGCTATTATCGTATTTTTATTCATGGTTATGGTGGTGAGCAATGCTTTGGCGCACTAACCCAAGAACAGTATGATTTTTGGAAAGACATGGAAGAAGAACATATCATCTCTCATATGATTGATCCATATGAAGAGGATGATGCGAATCCTGTGTTTGATGATACTGATCCACGCTGGATTGGCGAATGGTTCGAAAATGACAACATCACACATGTAAATGCTTGTTTGTTAGATTCAGCACATATTAGCATTGACGAGTATGATGGCTCTGGCTATGATTCTAATCATGTTAGAGAAGTTATGAAAAATACCTCATGGCACGATATCTATGAAAAATATCTAGATGCTGGTATCGATGATAACATTACCCAAGACTGGGTAAAGAACATGGATGATTACAAATATATTTTCTTTGGTGCTAGCATTGACAAAGGATGCTTTGGGGATTATACTATAGAACTACCCGATGACGAAGAATTTGACTTTATGAAGCTGAAATGGTATCACTTAGAAACACCCAATGGTGAAGACTTCATTGAGTTACTTGCTTATGGTGAGCAGGAACTTGACAACTGCGGCGGAGATACCAATGGAAAAGGTATGGCCGCCGGTGTATGGGAGAATTAAAATGGCTGAAACCAGAGAAAGTTATGACCAGTACATGTTACGTAGGATGCACGAAGAAGGTTTAAAAGATCGCTTACGCAAAGCAAAAAAAATGATCTGGGTAACCTTCCAAAAAGAAGGTATCCACAAATATCCTGCTGCTCTCGACGATCCTAAACTAGCCACTGGAGACGAATATGATGTAAGTTTCCTGGGTTATCCGCACAGGCACACATTTCATTTCCGTGTATGGATCGAAGTATTCCATGATGATCGCGACATTGAATTTATTCAGTTTAAAAGGTGGTTGACAAAATTATATGATCAGCGTACACTAGAACTTGATTATAAGTCATGCGAAATGATCAGTGATGACTTATATTTACAGATACAGGAACGTTATCCAGGCCGTAATGTCTGGATTGAAGTATCTGAAGACGGCGAAAACGGCGCACTAACACAATACTCAAAGGCTGTATAATGAGGCATTTTACGATAGATTTAAGCACTAGGCAATTTTCTCAAGCAAAAGATATAAGAAAAAATTTTTTTGAATATAATGGGATCACTGATTTTACTTATGGAATAAAAATACGAAAAGAATCAGCTCTTTATAGCAAAGTACATAAGAGTTTCCGGGATGGAAAAAAGTTCGTAACAGTATTTAAGAAGGCAGCATAACAATGAAACAAGAAGTAACACGAGTATTTGACGATCTAGACGATTTCCTACGTTTTTGTACAACGTTTGGTCACCCTTATAATGAGGCTGATCTCTACAACAACGAAAGTGAAGTATATCAGCAGTATCGCATGCTAAAGGATGGCAAGCGTATCAGCAACAACTGGATGCGAGATGCTAAAATTCATGGACATAAGATCTTTGGAAGTAAGAACCTTGGAAATTAACTATAAAATAGTAAATGGTACAGTCTAGTGGCATTTGAAAAATTTCCCCATAGCGTTGTTGTTAACTGCGAACATTATACACAACGAGCAAATCATCTACCTGTTGAAGGAGGAGCATTAAACGCTGGTTACACACCAGTGGATGCCCTTTGTATGATCAGTAATTTGTTAGGCAAACACGGCCTACAGTATAATGTAGACTGGTGGTGGGAAGGTTTTGCCAGTGGAGATTATAAACCAACCACTGGCAGCACATATAAAGTTAAAATTAGATTTGCTAAAGAAGAATATGCTCTCTTGTTAAATCTAAATTTTAGTACAACAAATTTTTTAGCAGGAGTATAATAAATGCGTAAGTTATTTTACATGGGTCTAGAGCCCTATGAAGGACGCTACACTCTACAACTACAAGAGTGGAGCACCGAGGTTTATGATCGTAGAGGCATTGATTATATAGTTGTGCCCGGTGAGACAATTGACAATACCAAAGCAATTAGTGTTGGACAAGTCCTAGACGCTCACGGACGTAGTTACTTTGGTATGAGTCAACTAATGAATCTTGTGCAAATGCATCGTAACGGCGAAATTACCAAAGACGATGTTATCTTCTTTGAAGATATGTTCCAGCCAGGTATAGAGGCACTACCTTATATACTGTGTCAAGTGCCGCAAGAACAGCGACCTCAGATTTACTTGCGTTGTCTGGCACAGACCATTGATCCAGATGACTTTGTACATGTATGGGGGATGGATCGCTGGATGAGCCTGTATGAAAAGATGTGCAACGAAATACCAAATGTTCATGTTTTAGCAACCAATGAAGAAATGGTAGCGCATATGCGTATTGCTGGCTGGACCGCACCAGTTTACAACATCAGCGGACTAAGCTTTGGTAAACGTGAGGTGCAGAGTCGCGTAGGATACAAAATCAAACCATTTAAAGAACGTGCTAACCGTGTTGTGTTTGCTGCAAGGTTTGATCAAGAGAAACAGCCAGACTTCTTTATGGATCTTATTGAAGAATATTTTGGTGAACCAGGTAATCCTGACTGTGAATTTGCTGTACTAAGTGGTGGACCATTGCGTAGCAATAATCCTAAGTACTTGTGGCGTGCAGCAAAGATGGAACAGCGCGGTCAGCTTACTATCTATAAAGATCTAAAGAAAAACGATTACTACAATATTGTAAATGACAGCAAGGTTCTGTTTAATTGTGCGCTGCAAGATTGGGTAAGTAATACTGTTAGTGAAGCAGATGCTCTAGGATGTAATGTGGTATATCCTGCGTATCGTAGTTTCCCTGAAACCTTTGCAAATGACCATACTCGATTATATACTCCATGGAGTTTAAGTGACGCTATGGATAAAGTCAAGAAAAGTCTAGTAGCGCCAAGTCCACATATGGGAAAAATCAGTGATTGGACCAATGGCACTATTGATCGCATGATTGATATTATGCAGGGAAACGGTGAACAATGGTTACGTAGTGGTAATCGCTACAGGGATCATATTTCGGAGGAAAAGTTTTGAGCGTATTAGTCACAGGTGCCGGCGGTTATATTGGTTCTCATGTATGTAAACTGCTGAAGAAATCTGGTTACACTGTCGTGGCAAACGATATCGAGTTTGTTGAACATGAACATTGGCACAGTGATCTAAATGACATGAACTATGACACCATTAGTAGGTGGCTTATACAGAATCTATGTGTCGATACGCTGGTACACATCGGTGCTACAAGTTTGGTTGGACCCAGTGTCACTGATCCAGCACGTTATTATCATAATAACATTGCAAGTTCGCTTAAATTATTAGATGATTGCCTAAAAGCGGGTGTTCGCAAAGTAGTTTTTGCCAGCAGTGCGGCCTGCTACGGAGAACCCACCGAGACGGTTTGCAGAGAAGACATGCCGCACCAGCCCTGTAATCCCTACGGTTGGTCGAAGCGCATGATGGAAATTATCCTTAAAGATTATTATCATGCGTATAATATGAGCAGTGTTTGCCTACGATTTTTTAATGTTGCTGGTGCTGACTCAGACGGAGAACTAGGACAGGCCCCAGGAGGATCGCACATTATCGCAAAAGCAATTGAGCGTACACTTGCTGGAAAAAAATTTACGCTGTTTGGCAATAACTATAACACGCCCGATGGCACCTGTGTACGAGACTATGTTCATGTTGAAGACATTGCCCTGGGTGTGCTAAATAGTATTGAATTACTTAATAATCAACCCGGCTCTCACATATTCAACCTAGGTGGTAAACGAGGTTACAGTAACCTAGAAATTATTGAAACAATAAACTCAGTTACTCCTCTTAGAGTAGATTTAGAATATGGCGATCCTAGACCTGGTGATCCAAGTACTCTTGTAGCAGATACAACTCGTGCAAACACAGTACTAAATTGGCACCCGACTCATAGCTTAGAAAGTATTATTAAATCTGCATACCAATGGTATATAAAAGATGTTTAAAGTAGGTTTTATTGGATTAGGAAAACTTGGCATGCCTTGTGCCGAAGCAATGGCACAAAAATACGACGTAACAGGATACGATATACAGCCAAAAACCAGCAACTTAGTAGACATAGTATCTAATTTAGAGCAAGCAGTTACAAATAAAGACCTGGTATTTGTTGCTGTTCAAACTCCACATCAGCAGGAATACGATGGTAGCCAACCGTGCATGGACCTTGAACCCAAGGACTTTGATTACAGTCAAGTAAAGCAGTGCTTACAAGAAATAAACAAACATGCCAATGAACATACTCTTGTGATACTTATTAGCACAGTGCTGCCTGGTACGGTTCGAAGAGAACTTGCTCCACTGATCACTCAAGCTCGTTTTATATACAACCCATACCTAATAGCAATGGGTAGTGTTAGTTGGGACATGATCAATCCAGAAATGGTTATCATTGGTACAAAGAACGGCAGCTATACAGACGATGCTACATTAATTATTAACTTTTACAAGGAGTTAATGGAGAACAATCCACGCTATGTTGTAGGAACCTGGGAAGAAGCAGAAAGCATTAAGATTTTTTATAACACATTTATTAGTGCTAAACTAAGTCTTGTAAACATGATCCAGGATGTTAGTATGAAATTGGGTAATATGAATGTTGATGTTGTAACGGATGCACTATCAAGAAGCACACAACGTATCATGGGTCCTAAGTATATGACCGCGGGCATGGGCGACGGCGGTCCGTGCCATCCTAGGGATAATATTGCACTACGTTATTTGGCACAAGAACTAGATCTAGGCTATGACTTATTTAAATCTATTATGCAGAGCAGAGAACAACAAGCAAGAAACCTAGCAAAGTTTTTGTGTGACCTAGCAAAAGAAAACGATCTTCCAATACTCATACACGGTGTAGCTTACAAACCTGATGTTCCTTATAAGGATGGTAGTTATAGTTTACTTGTGTCTCATTACTGTGAAGAAATGGGATATTATCCCATTCTAGTAGATCCCTTGACTAACCCAAGCAAAGGACCATTTACAGCAGTAGTATTACTAGCTCACAGTAATCAAGTTACCTATAACACAGCAAGTAAATCTGTAAAGCAAACTTTTTATTGTTTCTTAACGGAACAAAGCATTATTGTTGATCCATGGCGATTGTATAAGAACTTGGAAAACAAGTATCGTTTAGTACAATACGGAAATACACGTGGCTAATTGGCACATAGATAAAATAGAACCTTCGTGGGATAATGATCATCAATTACTAAACTACGAAGCAGAAAATTTCAACAATCCCGACGATATTATAAATTGGGAAAGAAAAGGATACAAACAACCATTTGTTGGTGAACTCTGCGACATGCGTAAACCACAGGCTTGGTATACAGATGAGATGGTGGAATACTTTAAAAACAAGTACAGCTTAGAAAACGTTGGTACAAGTTTTTACAGAATGTCCACAGGCATTATACTTCCTAACCACCGAGACACATACAAAAAATACAGAGAATTGTTCGGGGTTAGTGTACACCAAATCCAACGTATTATAGTTTTTTTAGAAAACTGGCGCAGCGGACATTATTTTGAAATTGAAGGCACACCAATTGTAGATTGGCAAGCCGGAGATTATGTTTGGTGGAGAGGCGATGCAGAACATATGGCTGCTAACCTAGGAACGGAATATAGATATACGCTACAGATAACAGGGCATGATGGATTATAAGGTTCTTGAAGATTTTGAAAACTTATTAAGTGAGTATACTGGTGCTCCTTATGTTGTTCTTACTGACAGTTGTACTCATGCCGTAGAACTTTGCCTGCGCCATCAAAAATGGCAGGGCCCGGTTATACTTCCTCCAAAAACATATATTAGCATACCCATGACCATGCATAAACTTGGTTTACAAGTTTATTGGGATCACGAATATAACTGGAAACACCAGTATAGAATTGCGCCCACAAATATCTGGGATAGTGCTCGAGCATTTGATGAAAATATGTACAAGCCAGGTGCTTGGCAATGTTTGAGCTTTGGTTGGGATAAACGTCTACACATAGGACACGGTGGAGCCATATTATTAGATAATAGAACTGATTACATTTCGCTTAAATGTATGGCGTACGATGGCAGATACTTGAATATTAGTCCATGGCAAGACCAAATTTATTGGCACTTAGGTTTCCATTATAACATGAGACTGGAAGACGCTGCTAAAGGTATAGAACTATTATCTCAACCTGATAAATTGCCAATGATGTATACGCAGGTAAAAGAGTATCCTGACGTGAGCAAAATTAAAATTAAACTATAATTTTTTTAATGCGTTTTCTTAAATTAACCTATATAATATAATCAATGGAAAAACTTAACTTAACTGCCAATCAAAGTGACTACGCTATATTCCTGCCAGCACTTAGTAGTTTCTATGCTACCTTCGTTGGTAAACAAAGAAAGACTGGAAATTATGTAGACCCGGGTCGCATACCTGCTCATTTTACAAATGGAGTCGAGTCCGGAAATTGGCTATCTTCCCAAGGGTTATTTAACTATCACTGGAGTTTATACTCAGCCGGACATGCGGATCTAAACATTAACAATGACAGTCCAAAAGAATATATGGTAAGAGATAGAGATCGCAGCACAAGTTGGCTGTTAGGAGACTCTGGAGGTTTCCAAATTGCTAAGGGTGTATGGGAAGCCGATTGGAAAAATCCAACATGTCCGCGAGCACAGTCCAGACGAGAACAAGTTGTAGCCTGGATGGATGAATACATGGATTATGGAATGATGCTGGATGTTCCTACCTGGACATTCCGTGATCCAAAAGCATCCAAAGCATCGGGTATTGAGTCTTATCAAGATGCTGTAACTGCTACCCACATAAATGCTGAATTTTACATGCGGAATCGCAAAGGCAATTTTAAAGTCCTAAATGTTTTGCAGGGCGGAACACACGAAGAAAGCAAAAACTGGTACAACGAATTTAAAAAGTATTCTGATCCAAAACAATACGAAAATTATTTTGAAGGTTGGGCCATGGGTGGCCTAAATATGTGCAGCATTGAAGTTGTGCTTAATAGAATACTTGATATGATCGACGATGGATTATTAGAAAAACAAAAGTGGATGCATTTCCTAGGAACCAGCAAGCTTGAATGGAGTGTTCTTTTAACCTCAATACAACGTGCAGTCAGGAAACATTGTAACCCAGAATTTACTATTTCCTATGATTGTGCAAGTCCATTCTTAGCAACAGCCAATGGACAGGTATACAACGATATTCGTATTAACGTTGACCAAAAATGGAGTTATACAATGAAACCAGGTGTTGATGATAAAAAATTCAGCAGCAACACAACACCATATGGTCAAGTTTTTGTTAATGAGGGCTGCGGCGATAAATTTTTTGATAGCCCGGTTACTGAAAATCTCACGGTTAAAGATATTTGCATATATGCAGACGGTGACCTAAATAAAGTAGGAAAAGAAGGTAAAACATCCTGGGATAGTTTTAGTTACTTTTTATTAATGGCACACAATGTTTGGACACACATTTATGCTACACAACTAGCCAATGGCAAATATGATAATAATGTGCAACCTCCTATGTTTTTTCCAAGACGTGCCCACGGTGTTGTACAAAGCAAAATACACGAAATCATTGATGAGGTTATTGGCGCGGCTGGTACTGGCCGGGCTAGAGAACTGGTCGGCGAATATCATAGATACTTTGAACAAACCGACGGTACACGGGTATCTACCAAACATAAACCAATTTTTGAAAAATTATTTACAGAGTCATAACAGAACAAGAGGATTTCAGGGCATGAATAATACATCTCAACAAATCATAGAACGAATAAAACAAGCCAATGGTCGTTACTGGGCCGGTGATAACATCAGTGAATTTATCAATGATGGAGAACACAAACTATTGATCGATGAACTTACTGAAAAGTTCGAAGGTGTTTTGGATAGTTTAGTGATTGATCGTTTTAATGATCCAAACAGCCAGAATACTGCCCACCGTTTGGCTAAGATGTATATTAATGAAATTATGAGTGGTCGTTATCAACCAAAACCCAATGCCACCTCATTTCCAAATGTTACCGATGATAGATATGATGGTATGCTGGTGGTGCGTAGTGAACTAAAAAGTATGTGTTCACATCATCATCAACCAGTAACCGGCGTAGCATACATTGGAATTATTGCCGCTGATACTCTTATTGGTTTAAGCAAATATACACGAATAGCACAGTGGTGTGCCAGACGCGGAACACTACAAGAAGAACTTGCTATGGATATTGCCCGAGAAATTCAAGCAGCAACTGGCAGCAAGGATGTAGCAGTTCATATTGGTGGCGAACATGGTTGTTGCACTAACAGAGGAATAATGGCAACCAGTTCGTTGACCCAGACAACCGTTCTTCGTGGAGCATTTAAAGATGACCCGGCTACAAAAAAGGAATTTTTTGACAATATCAAGTTACAACAATCGTCGGGAGGTAAGGGAGTTTACTAATGTCAGCAGACAATACTAAACCAAAAATATACGAGTCTCCGGACGGTGGTCTAACGGTCTACGCTAGAGATTTTGGCGATCCTACAGAAAATAGGGTAGAAATTACCATGCCTGGAAATCTGTACTATGACGAATGTACTGGCTGGACACATAGTACAACAAATAATAATAATTTTCCTCTCGATTATATAGAATATGACCCCATTAAAGAAGCTATCAAAAGTGGCAGCACCTTTGTGGACCTAGAACTACATCACAAATATCCCGAACTTAAAGAAACCTGGGAAAACTATAAAAAATTACAAAAACACTATACGGCCTGGGATGTTTTGGTAACCGTACCAAAAAAATAATCTAAAAACAGTTGACGTTTGCTAACACCATGTTATCATAAAGTATAAGCTACGAGTTTATCGTAGTTGTTGCTTTAGAAACATAGGTGTTATTATGAAAAAAACATACATTAGTGCATTATTGGCATCTACAGCATTGCTATCGGCTTGCCAGGGCGGTCCTGGTGCCATCAGCAGTGTAAAGAGTGCATTATCAAATAATAGTGCATTTTCCGCTATCAGTGGACAAATCAGTGAATTAGAAACGGTAGTTAACCTTGCCACTTCTAGTGCAAGTCTTAGTGCGTTAACAAATCCAACTGAGTCGGACAAACAACTAGCCCGGTCAGTTGTTGGTCGAATTGACAAGGTTATTTCAAGTTGGGAATCATACAAACAAAGCATGGATCCAACTCTTCTTGCCGTTAAAGTAACTTCCGAGGAATGGCGACAAGCAGAAGCGGTAATTAAAATCCTTAAAGAGGATTTACGACCAGTCGTTGCTAACGTTCAAGCAGGACAAGCGTATGATACTAAGAGCTTAGAATTCCTCAATTCAAAAGCCAGCATTGAAACTAAGATCACAGAAAAGAAAACTGAGATTTTTAACGCCGGTAAACCCACTGTGATTAGTGCTTCAACAAGTTCCGTTACGGTAGCAACAGGTGGCGCTGTAAATTCTGCAGAACGTATCAAAAGCACAGAAGTTAATAACGGTGAACAAACTGTTACTGGTGGCTCTAGCATCAGCGATCTAGTGCGAACTGCTACATGGATACGAACCACTACAAAAAACATGGAATATGATCGTACATGGACGATTACCGTTCAAAACATTACTACCACTGTTTTTAGTGATGGTACTACCAGCGTAGTAAATGGCGATAAACGTGATATTGTTAACAAGCAGACATTTGATGCCGCCCCACAAGTAACTAAAGAGCAACTATCTTCAGTTATTGGATATACTGTTACTGAACAAAATGATCCAACCACGGTTGTTACTCGCGGCGAAACTGTTGTTACAAATGTCTACGAGGATCGCAACGTAGATGAAACACAGGCCGACGGCAGCATCCTTCACAAGACTATTAGGAAAACTACCACAACAAAAACAACTCCTATTACCACAACAAAAACGTACCCAAAGATCAGCGTGTATAACTACGCAGATGGTCATAGTTTTACCAATGACGCCACTGATGAAATTGTAAGCACGGTAGAAGAGGAAAAAATCGTTGAGGTTTCAGAGGGTGTTGTAAGCTCTACTACCGAGCACGTTGTTAAACAGGAAACAGTGACCAACGAGGTTGTTACTGAGGTCTCAGAAGGCGATCCAGTGTTTAATACAACCTACGAAGATAAAACCACAACCGCAACCGCGGATGGTAAGACGGTTACCACTGTTACTCGGTTTTATACACAAACCGCAACCGTTATAACTACAACCACAACAAAGACCACTCCGGTTACAAAGAAAATCTGGACCGATGGCAGAGAAGAGCTCATTCGTGGAGAAACGGTTGTGGCTGTTACTACTGCTAATACTGTAAATACTGACCAGTGGTCCAAGGTAATGAGTGAAACCACCACAGACGCAGTAGCAGGTGATACAACTTCTCCAACGGAGACCACAGGATCCGTGAACCTTGCCGACATGGGCACTCCTACACCGGGCATGAGCACAAATCCGCAGGACTTTAAAACACCTGAGTTTACCCTTGGTGCTGCTGGTGGATGGACCGACTTTAAGAGTCTTATTAAAGCAGATGTTGCTTATAGCCGAGGTTGGACTGGTAAGGGCAGTCTGATTGCCATCGCAGACACAGGTTATAATACTCAACATACAGACCTAAAAAATGCGGTAAAACATACCTATAACACACTAACCGGCGTAAAGGCCGAAGGTAATGCTGACGCTGGCATGCAGGATCAAGTTGGTCACGGTAGCCACGTTCTGGGTATTGCTGCTGGTCGTAGGGATGGCACAGGTATGCACGGTGTTGCCTTCGATGCTGATGTTGCGGTGGTGAAGGTAACAGACACCACAGGTTACAGCTTCACCCTTGCTCGCCAGGGTGCAGCATGGGCTGCTAACCTAGGCAGTATTGCCTACAGCGTTAGTGCTAACTACGCATCAGATAGTGCTTTGCGTAGCAGCGTCGTTGTTACCGGCGACGGCACCTATAAATCCACTAACTCATATTATGGAGTAAATGGATACAATGGTGCCCTAGGTGAAGCAAAACAATGGGCAACCGCACTAGGTTCCGAACAGGTACTAGTGAACAGTGCTGGCAATGAAAACCGAGACTATGTCTATGGTACTGGTCAGATGGCAACTGCCACAGAAAATGGCCAGCTTATTCTAGGTGGAAGAATGCTGGTAGTTGGTAACTGGGATCAGAATAATAACATTGTCCAGGGTGTGAAGGGTGGTCATCTTTGTACCACTTATAACGAAACTACTGCTACCTGTATGGATGCTGCCAGCATGAAGGACTTTTATATTCTTGCTCCGGGTATGAGTGTACAAAGTGCAAGCATGACAGGCACTACCGGTACGGTTGATAAAAGTGGCACTAGTATGGCGGCTCCACAGGTTACAGGAGCTTTGGCAATCCTGCACCAAATGTGGCCACACATGAAAGGCGAGAACCTAGTTAAATTGGTGACGACCACCGCTAGCAAGGATTTGCCTGGATACAATCCTGGTGTGCACGGTAGTGGTTTGCTGGACTTGGATCGTGCTACACAGCCAGTTGGTGCTACAGGCATTCCAACAAGTGGACGTACTGCTGGTGCTGTGGCCGAGCTGGGTACATTGTCTGGTGGTGCGGCACTTGGCACGGTAAGCAGTGATGCGTTTGCTGTTCTTGGTAAGGTAATGGTACTTGACAGCTTCGAGCGCGATTACACCGTAGATCTAAACAACACCCAGAAGGTTGATACGAGGCCCGGAGGGTTTGTTGAGGGAGTAGCGTTTGCTGCCGATGATCGTAAGCAACGCTACGATGGTTATGCTAACCTAGCCGGTGGCAATCAAAATCTTAACATCCCTGAAATCATGGGTCTAAGTTTCAGCGTTAAGATGGATCAGGATGCATCAGGCGACTACGCCGCTAATATTAACTACGCAGTTGTTGACAACAAAGACACAAGGATCGACTTTGGGCTAGGTTTTGTTCAGGAAACAAAAAAGTTTCTTAACAACATTCAACAGGGTTATATGGGCGTAGGCGAAGGACATAATACAAACTACGTTAGCCTGAACATCAAACATAACTTTACTGACAAGATCTATGGTTTTGGTAACTATCAACTAGGCATGACAGATGTTACACCTAGCCAAGACTTTAGCTTGATTAAAGGTTATAGCTCATTGATCAGCGATAGTTGGGGTATTGGTGTTGGTTTCAAACCAGCGGCTGGTTGGGCAATGGGTGCTACCTACAGTCAGCCGCTAAGTATTACTAGTGGCAGAATGAATTATAAAGTACCAACTGGTCGTACACTTGATGGTCAGGTCCTGTACAATGAGGGAAGTGCGGATGCGAGCACAAAAGTTATTGAACATGACGCTGGTATTTTTGTAAAATATACACAAGAAGACCTCAGCATTGGTGCGTTCGGTGAACGCAGGTTCAACGTAGCCGGTACCGAAGACAACAATGTTTGGAACTTGGGCGTAAGACTAAACTTAAAATTCTAAGGAACTAGAATGAAACTGGTAATCATCAATCACGATAATTATAAAAAATATAACTTTAATGTGGTTGATGATCCAGTTCGTCCCGAACTATCTTTAGATTTTAGATTTAGTCCAGGACGTAATGTTTACGCTCTTGTAGAGGGAGAAGAATATAAAGCGGCGGTTTGTGTAGCATATTGCAATGAAGTTCCTATCACTGTTGAAGAACTAGACTATTACAGTCAAGCAGCGCATCAAGACGAACAGCATGGTGATATTGCAGTTGCCTACACAGTTTGGAGTAAGGCACCAGGCGCAGGTAGAAACATAATTTTTGATCTACTTGAAATTCTAAAGCAACAAAGAAAAATAAAACGTTTGGTAACACTTAGTCCAAAAACAGCAATGGCTAAAAAATTCCATTTAAACAATGGCGCTTTTATTCTTAACCTTAATAGTGAAACGGATAACTACGAATATGAAATTTTTAAAGAATAGAAAGAAAATTATACTAGATAGGCTGGGTCAACAACCTTACCTAGAACGATACTACCTCTTTTTAAAGGACAGGAAATGGTTTCCATTCAACGTTTTCCTACATAAGTTTTTAAGCAGCGACCCCGACGAACTGCACGATCATCCATGGCCTTACTTTACACTAATACTACGCGGTGGTTATTGGGAAACAACGCCTAAAGGTAGATTTTGGCGCGGCCCGGGTCATGCGAGGATTTGTAGTCCTCGTAGTTTACATCGCATAGAACTTAAACCCGGGGTTACAGCATGGACGCTTTTTATTCCGGGACCAAAAATTAGGGAATGGGGTTTTATTGTTGAAGGCAAATGGATGCACAATGAAAAATATTTTGAATGGCGGAAACAAAAGGTCAGAAATGAAAAAGTTGTATCTTTCTAATAAACAAATTAAAAAGTCTGTGCATAACATCATAGCGCAGATGTATGCTGATAGTTGGAGGCCAGATTATATTGTAGGTATTACTAGAGGTGGGCTTGTTCCGGCAGTGCTAGTGAGCCATCTAACAGGTATTAAGATGTACACCCTGGATGTTAGACTACGTGATGGCGAATATGATAATGAATCCAACTGCTGGATGGCAGAGGATGCTCATGCTGGCAAAAAAATCCTTATCGTAGATGACATAAACGATAGTGGCGCGACGTTAGAATGGATAAAGAAAGATTGGAATTCCAGTGTCTATAATATGGAAGATACTGTTTGGGGAAACAGTGTTCGCTTTGCAACTATTGTAAACAATCTAGCAAGTCCATTTAACATCAATTATTCCTGTATTGAAATAAACAAAGCAGAAGAAGATGTTTGGGTAGTTTTTCCCTACGAGGAATGGTGGTAATGCTTTTTACAGAATACAAAAATTGGATATCTGATAGCGAACACATTGATGTTTTAAGGAAAATTGTATACGCGCCGAAATGGCGTTTTGGCCAAGTAAGTGATGATCAAATTGAACCAAACTATCCAATGTGGTTCCAGGGATTTTATCACGTGCACAAACACGAATTTAATGATGAATGTCCTAGCATTGCTAAAACTTTAACGGAACGGTTTTTGGATCTAGCGCCTGACAACTATATGTTGGTTAGAAGCATGGCTAGTAGTAATACGTTTGGTCAGGACGGAGACTTTCACACAGATTGGCCAGTATTTGGACAAAGCATTACCGGTGTACTTTATACTGATAAAACATGGGAAAGAAACTGGGGTGGTGAAACCTTGTTTGCTGGTGAAGATAATTTGTATGCCAGCGAGTATGAGCCCTGTAAACTGGTTACTTTTGACAGTAGCATTCCGCACATTGGCAAGGGCCCACAACGTAGGTGCAAGGAAATGCGTAGCATACTGGCATTCCAAGCAGTGGAAGCCAATGCCCTCAGAGAAAGAATGAATAAAAAACTTGCTAAATCTAAATAAGTATAGTATCATAACGCTAAGAGGTCTTAGGTGTTCGTTCCCTCTATAAATATTCCGCACACTCCATAACCAAGGAGTATAAATTATGGCAAAATATATTAGTACTAAAACATATAGACACTTAGGTCCAGTAGCATACAGGCAGTGGAGAGCAGACAGTCATTGTAATTTAATTCATGGATACGCATTAAGTTTCCATTTTGAGTTTGAATGCGACACACTAGACGCTAGAAACTGGTGCATGGACTTTGGTGGTTTGAAGCCACTAAAACAAAACCTAGAAGATTGGTTTGATCACACCCTGCTAGTAGCACAGGATGATCCAGACCGTGACACACTACTAGAACTAGGCAAGAAGGGCCTAGCAAAGATCACAGAAGTTGAAAAGACCGGATGCGAGGGTTTAGCAGACTTCCTCTATGAATACATTAATACAATTTTTTTGCCCAACTACGGCAAAACGGAAGCAGAACGCATCTGGTGCTGTAAAGTTGAGGTAAGAGAGACCGACTCAAATATGGCTATGCGTGTCGGGCATAGAGAAGATGGCGAGTTCGAATGAAAATAAGATATACAGAAGCATTTTATAGTGTACAAGGCGAAGGAAGGTTCGTTGGAGTTCCTAGTGTATTCCTGCGTATGTATGGTTGCAACTTTACTTGCCCAAAGTTTGGACTGGCAAGGGATGCAGATACAAGTCAGACTGATAAAAAGTTAGCGGACATTGTTTACGAAACAACCAAAGTATTTCCAGAAAAATATGATAGTGTGGATAAACTTCCACTTATTGAAACAGGCTGCGACAGTTACGCTGCTTGGCATCCTGCTTTCAAACATCTACAGAATGACGTAGACCTAGACACTCTGGTAGAGAGACTGCTAGCACTAACACCCACTGGATCATGGACACAGGAAAATGGTCAAGACATACATTTGGTTATCACAGGTGGTGAACCTTTGTTGGGCTGGCAGCGTATGTATACAGAACTATTCGAACATCCAAAAATGAAGGATCTTAAAAATGTTACTTTCGAAACTAACACCACACAGCCTTTGCAGGACAATTTCCAGTCTTACCTCAGCAATAACCAACAATTACATGTTACATGGTCATGTTCCCCGAAGCTATCGGTTAGTGGACATGCTTGGGATGATGCTATACAGCCTAGTATTGCTAGGAGTTACAGTGACATTCGTGGTAGCTACCTGTATTTCAAGTTTGTTGTATGTGATGATGTTGATGTGGGAGAAGTTGACCGAGCTGTGGCGGAATTTAGAGCTGCCGGTATTACTGCGCCGGTTTATGTCATGGCTGTTGGAGGCACAACATCGAGTTATTTTACTAATGGGAAAACAGTGGCGGAACTTGCTCTTAAAAAAGGTTATTGTTATTCGCCCAGGTTACATGTCGACATTTTCGGTAATGCCTGGGGAACGTGATACACAAACTGGCATGCCCGTACTAAAAAAAGAAAAACTAGTAAAACCAGTACTAAAAGATTTAGAACAGAGACTTAGAGAATCAGGATTATGAAAACTGTTTGGGTTAGGCATGGACAAAGTGAATACAATGCTCAAAACTTGAGCACAGGTTTTCATGATCCATTGCTCACTGAACAAGGAGTTGCGGAAGCGAATCAAGTGGCAGAATTGCTAATGCATAGATATCCGGATATTCATGATCTTTGGTGCAGCGATCTTAGACGAAGTTATTATACAGCAAATATAATCAGCGAAAAAACACAGTGGCCTAATGAAATAAAAATTAGTCCTTATATCAGAGAAAGAGACTATGGCGACTGGAGCGGAAAAAATAAAGATCAGATTCGCAGCGAGCTAGGTGATGAAGAATTCTTTAAAATTCGCAGAGGGTGGAATACACCACCAAAACACGGAGAAAGTTTAAAGGACACCGCGGCCAGGGTCTATGAATTTTTAAAAGTTGTTAAAAAGGATTCGTTAAACCAATTACCACATATAATTGTCTGCCATGGAAATACAATAAGAGCAGCAGCAGTGCTAGCAGGAAAAAGAACACCAGAAAATGTACACGAATTTGAAATACACACAGGAGAAATAGTAGAATGGGACTTCTAGAGTCGGCACGTAAGGCGATTGGGCTAGGATCTGCAAAAAAAATTGAAGAACCTAAACTCAAAACACCTAAAAAGACAGCAAAAGAAATTGCTACCGAAAAAGGCGAGCCGTGGGTATCTATAGTAGGCTTTGAAGTTGATCCTGAAAATACAGGCAACGGTGCCTTTGAACTTGATTGGAATGAACATTTTGTAAAACAACTGTGGAAAGCAGGTTACAAGGATGACAACGAAAACGATATGGTTGATCGTTGGTTCCAAGACGTTTGTCGGAATGTAGTTTTAGAAACCTACGAAAAAGAAGAAGCAATGGTTACCAGAAATGATCTTGGCAACGGCAAGGCAGAATACAAATAATGTTATCTCCTGTTGAACCCGATCGAATAGATAATTATCTAAGATTTATGGCTAGATACCTGTTTTTGTTTTTTGGTTTACCTCTTATGTTTGGTTTTATGTAAAACCTGCAGGGTTGTTACTTGCTGTTGTTGGTATAGATTTTTTATGGCATAGGTTAGAAAGGCTTAAGGAATAAAATGCTAGATAATCTGATGGTACAACAACAAGTTGGCAGTGTATGGCAACATATGGTTGGCGTGATTTGTCTAAATCTAACAAATCGCAAACAAGTTAAAGCAGTGCTACCTAAGTTCTTTTCCAAGTGGCCTACACACACAAGTCTACTACACGCAACACGCAGTGAAATTGAACAAGTAATTGCTCCGCTTGGTATGAAACACGTTCGGGCAGAAAGACTATATCGCATGAGTGAACAGTTTGGTTATTGGAATGGTGAGGACGCTACACAACTATACGGTATTGGTAAGTACGGTTCTGACAGTTATAGACTTTTTTATAAAAATGAAATACCCGAGAACGTAACAGATCACGAACTCCAGAGATATATCGAGGAAGAATTTGTTAAAGGCAAAAAGGCCGTCTAATGATTTACATAAACGGTGATAGTAACAGCGCCGGAGCAGAACTTGTTAAAGATTACTGTTTCGCAAACGATGATCCAAGATATCTATCGCGAGGTAGAGCAGCACATCCAGAAGCGATTCCGTTGACCTATGGATATAAGGTTGCTCGAGCGTTAAATCAAGGTTTTTTGTTGGATGCTGAAAGTGCTAGTAGCAATGCTAGAATTTTAAGAACTACCACAGATTTTTTAAAAAATAGGAACTCAGCAAACATTATTATTATCATTGGTTGGACCAGCTGGGAAAGAGAAGAATGGTACCATGGAAATCAATGGTATCAGGTTACTGCCGGAGGAACAGATATTGTTCCCAGTGAGCTCGAGCAAGAATACAAGCAATGGGTTGTAGATCAAAACACAGAAACGCTGGTTCGCAAAGAACAATTTTGGCACGAAGAAATATTTAAATTACACAGCGAACTAAACGCCGCGAATATTAGACATATCTTTTTTAATTCTTTTAGCCAGTTTAAAAACTGTGAGCAAAAAGAATGGGGTGAATCTTTTATTGCGCCATACAACAGCGAATTTACTTTTACAAATTGGTTAAGGAATCACGGCTACAAAACGGTCAACAATACCAGTTATCATTTTGGGCCAGATGCCCACGCTGCCTGGGCTAATTTCCTTTTATCACGGTTGACTACGGTTGAAAACTCTACTATAATAAAGACGATTAAGACTAAAGTTAAACCCTATAAACCGAGGAAGGTATGACCACATATCTATTAGTTGATACTGCAAACACTTTCTTTAGAGCTCGCCATGTAGCACATCGTGGCATGGATACATGGACTCGGCTTGGATTTAGTATTCATGTTACCCTAAGTGCAGTAAACAAGGCCTGGCGTATCGCAGAAGCAGATCATGTAATTTTTGCCCTCGAAGGACGCAGTTGGCGTAAGGACTATTACGATGCTTATAAACGTAATAGATCCGAAGCAAGGGCTGCTCTCAGTGACACCGAGATTGAAGAAGATAAATTGTTCTGGGAAACCTATGATAATTTATGCACCTTCTTAAAAGAAAGTACCAATTGCAGCGTGGTACGCTGTGATATAGCAGAAGCCGATGATGTTATTGCAAGATGGATTGCTTTACATCCACAGGACAAACATGTTATTGTAAGCAGTGACACTGATTTTGTTCAATTGATCAGCAGCGATGTACGGCAGTATAATGGCATTCAAAATCATATGATCACAGTGGATGGCATTTTTGATGATTATGGCAAACCCGTAAAAGATAAGAAAACCGGAGAGCCAAAAGAAATACCCAACCCACAGTGGCTATTGTTTGAAAAATGCATGCGCGGAGATCCCACGGATAATGTGTTTAGCGCATACCCTGGTGTTAGAAAAAAAGGCACCAAAGATAAAGTTGGTTTAATTGAAGCATTTGAAGATCGTAATAGCAAGGGATATGCGTGGAATAATCTAATGCTACAGCGTTGGGTAGATCATAATGGCAATGAACACAGAGTGTTGGATGATTACGAGCGCAACCGTACATTGGTTGATCTAACTGCTCAACCCAATGAAATTAAAGAATACGTTGACCAGTGCATTCAATCTCAATCTGTAAAAAAGCACAGCGGTATGGTTGGAGCAAAGTTTTTAAAGTTTTGCGGCAAATATGAATTAAACCGACTAGCAGAAGATGCTGTTAAATATGCTGATTGGTTGCAGCAAGGATACTCATATGAAGTTACAAGCTAGATCAATTGTCGACGATAAGTTCTGGATCATTGAACGGAATGGAGAAAAAGTAGGAACATTACGCCACGGTAATGAATTTATTTTAACCATGGATAAAAAAAATTACAGGTATTCAAGTTTGTCAACAGTAAAAGAAAAATTAGGAATTGAATTTAATAAATCAATTGCAAAGGTAGAATCTGAATCAGAACAATTTGAAGTGCATGGTTATCCTTGCAAAAACAAACCTTATAATGATATCTATGATCTCAAGCGTAAGCTTCCTATTTACACCAAACAAGAAAAAAGCACAAGTTTCTTTTGTGCTGGCTATTATATTATCAATTTTGATCTGGGTTGGCGACCGGCGTTTTGTCCAAAACTAATTACTATTGCTAAGAACGAATACCTAGGGCCATTCAAAACCAAGTTAGAAATGAAAGAAAGACTGAGAAAAGTATCATGAAGCTACCTCATCTAGGTAATCTCGATAATTTTGTAAAAAAGGCTACCATTGGATCCACTCCTAGTATTTCAGTAAACAGATCAGATGCCCAACACATGGTCAAAGAATATCTTAATCTGGTGAACTATGTTATGAGCCTGCAAGATCGCGTTATAGAATTAGAGCGTGAACTAGCCACGCCTCAGCAAATTGAAATAGTTTCAAACAAGTTTTAAATTAATTCTTGTAGGATTCTAGAAAAGTTTTAAAATCATAGTTGTGTAAGGTTAACCAAAAATAAGTTTGTTCACTGAACAATATGATCTTTGGCCAGCGTCCTCGTATTATATAATACGGACAGTTCATAAACTTATCCAGCTCTAATAAGAATTTATATGTGATATGGTATTCCCGTAGATCAACTATATAAGTTTCAAGATCTAGGGCATTGACTAAAAAATGGTAACCATTGTCATTTAGTCTAAGACCACCATTTTCTCTGATATTCTGCCAAAAGAAACTGTAGTGTTCGTTGGTTGGTAATTGTAGATTACCATTATCAACAAACATCTCAGTGTACTGATGTTTGGTTATGGAAATATGGTTTCCCCAATGGTAAGGAATACGACACTAAAGTCAGAGCAATCAAACTTTTTATTTAATTTTTTTGCTAGATTAACAGCATGCCCTTTATTGCTAAAGCTAACCTTCTTATATTTGGGCCCAGGATAAGAGGTTAGCAAATTCTGGCTCTTAAGGTTAATTGGAAGGTTTTTATAGTAAACGCTCCAAATACCTTCGCTGCTCAAAATCTGTTCTGCCTTGTAGGTTGCTTTATCAACCTTTTCAATGAGAACAACGGGCTTTGGCCTACTCATAATATCTCCTAAATATACGTATATATTTATCAGAGATAAAATAAGTTTTTAGATCATTTTTTAGCCAATTCGTAGTAAGCCCAATTACCGAACGGTGGTTTGATAGTTTCCGGACCGTGGATGATAAACACCGTTTCACAGTAGTTTTCGTCTCCCCAACTACCACAGGGATAGCCATCTGTGAACATAACAAAGCGGTTAGGCTGTATGTCGTTTTCCTTCATGTAAGCCCAGTTGCACTCAAACATAGTGCCGCCGCCGCCGCGTGGTTCGTAGGCAAGGATGTCGTCGATGTTTGTGTTATCAAACTCGGCGTAGTTATAAACCTGCGTATCAAAGCACCAAAGCTTGATCTTGAAATCGGTGTAACTATCCATAATGGCTTTAATCTCGCTGAAGAAATCGCGAGCCTGATCATTGCTGATGCTGCCACTCATGTCCACAGCAACCGCAATATCAATTGTGTTCTCCGGAACCATGCCAGGAAGAATAACATCCATGCCCCAGCCCTTGCGGCTTGGACGCATAAAGCTATAATCACTTTTAATGGTACTTTCAATAGTCTGTGCGAGCAACTCTCGCCAGTTCATCTTGGGCTCGGTGAGGTCCTTGATAATGCGAGCAACGCCAGATGGAATGTCGCCGGCACCGCTGCCTTGCTTGGCAGCATTAATGAGGCTTTCCTTGATTTCATCGCGAATCTTCTTGCGCTCTTCTTCGCTGTATTTTGGCTTGCCTCGACTCTTAAGGTTTCCATTTTTGTCCTCTTCGGGACCATTGGAACCACTGTTGCCTTCTTGGTCATCGTCGCTTTCCAGATGCTCGTCCAGCAACATGTCTACCAAGGTTTCCAGGTCAATTTTTTCAGCATTTTCTAAGAGATGATCGTAGATCTCCTCCATGCTCATATTATGATACTTGGTATCATACAGAGCGGGTACCGTAGTAATGAGCTTGCCAATCTTCTTCTCAACGAGGTCACGATTAACAGCAAAGTCAGCCGCAACGTTGGCAATGTTATTATCATGCTTGTTCATCTTGCTACGACCAAGATGCTCGTAGACATTATGAAGAACTTCGTGCCCAAAAAGAAACTCAACTTCTTTCTTTTTAAGCATGTTGATGAATTTGCTATTGTAGTAGAAATAGCGTCCATCGGTAGCGGCGGTGGGCAACCAGTCATCCGCATTAACCAACGGTAACCTGGTGGCCATATTACCAAAAAACGGCTGCTTAATAAGCAGGGAGACTCTAGCGGTGGTTAACTTCTCGCGAGCCTCAAAATCTTCACGGGGATCTGTCTCAAAGCCCACCGGAAGAGTTACGTTCTTCTTATTCGCAGTTGTCGTGGTCATGCCTGTCTCCTATATGTATATATTAACATATAGATTGTGCCTGTCAACCGTTTTAGACGAAATCAAAACCGTATTCGGCGGTAAAGGCGTCCAGTTCAACCTGGCGGGTGACTTGAACCTGCATCTCATAACCCAGCGTCAAGAGTTTGACCTGGGCGTTGATAGCGTCGTC
>Ga0208795_1000063_pt1 | contig 45980 bp, 46 predicted proteins | sample CB_VirMetaG_6_FD_184541 | JGI IMG/M metagenome (GOLD analysis project Ga0208795, IMG submission 184541) | Freshwater to marine saline gradient viral communities from Chesapeake Bay - CB_1508_2 Viral MetaG (SPAdes) (version 4) | ecosystem: Environmental > Aquatic > Marine > Coastal | place: USA... | reverse complement strand
ATATACGCTTTGTGCTAAAGCACGTAGAGACAAATAATCAACCTAATTTAATCGGGGATAATGGTAAGGCCTATGGAGTATTACAGATACATGAGATTGCAGTAGATGATGTCAACCGAATTTATGAGACAGACTACACCCATGAAGATGCGTTTAACGTTGTATGTGCAGAGGAAATATTTAATCTAGCTATTAAAGCTGGGATTAAAAGGTATGAACAGATTTATAACAAAGCCCCAACCGAAGGTGAAATTGTAAGGATGTGGAATGGTGGTGTATATCGTGGTTACAAGATTAAGGCTACCTTAAAGTATTATAAGAGGTACAAAAAATACAAAAGTCTCTTATGCAGCTAACGTTTTACGGTTATAAGATGGTCGAGAAATACATAACCATATTCCCGACCTCAGGAAAAAGGTATCCCTGACTTTACAACAAAGGTATAAGGCATCGTTTTAATGTGCCTTATACAAAGTTAACTAATGAGTTTACAAATTAAATCAAAAGTAAACCTTTGAGTTTACAAATTAAACTAAAACGAAATGACAAATCAAGATTTTAGAACGGCATTAAAAAACGGAAAGACTACCGTTATTTTTACAGATGTAGATGGTAAAAAATACAACCATACAATTTTAAAAGCTGGTAAAATACAAGTTAATTTATTTAATAATTATTTGAATAAAGAATATAAATTAACATTTAGAACTCATAAAGAATTTAAGGCTTATGAATTGGCATAGTAGATACAAATCAAAGTTGTAGTTAACATAAACAAACAATAAACGATATGAGCAAAGAAGCAAAAGAGTTTTTCAGACAGAAAACAATAGATAACGCAACAAGACCAAAGATGAAGGAATCCCTTGCGTTAGTAAATAGAGAAGAGGAGGGAAGGATTATGCAGGAATATGCCGACGAGCAATTACGGTTACACGGTGTCCAGTTTATTAAGTGAAAAACTGGACAATAATATGAAGGAAAAGATTGAAAAGCAACAAGATACAGACATGAACCTACTAAATAAGTTAACTGTAGGTGGTGTTACAAATAATTAATTAAATTAAGAAATGAAAAACATATTTGGAAAAGAAGAGGATTTAAAACTTTACAATAAAAATGGAGTTTTGGTTTATGAATTTCGTACACATTCTGACGGTTTTTGGTGTGAAAGAACCTATGATGATAAAGGTAATGAATTAACCTTTAAAAGTTCTAACGGTTATTGGTCTGAGTATACCTATGATAATAGCGGTAATGAATTAACCGTTAAACTCTCTAATGGTTATTGGGATGAAAAAACCTACGATGATAAGGGTAATGAATTAACCTTTAAAAACTCTAATGGTTATTGGTATGAATATACTAGGGATGATAAGGATAAAGAATTAACCTTTAAAAATTCAGAAGGAGAATCCAGAGGCTTCGATATCCCCGAATACACTATGGAAGAACTAACTAAGATAGTAGGCGAAGAATTTAAAATAAAAAAATAATGAAAAACGTATTTGGAAAAAGATGATAGTGGTTGTGTCTCTTATTACCACCAAAAGACTGTAAAATGTTCACATTAAGCAACATTATACCCTAAAGAATATAAGAGTAATTTTGTAACAATTATAGTCAATATTTGTGACAAAAAACCCTACTAATTTGTTTTATTCTTGTAACAATTATAGGTATATATTTGTTACGAAAAAGCTCTATAAAATATTGATTATATTGTATTTATTAATTACACATAACCATATTCCCGACATCAGGAAAAAGGTATCCCTGACTTTACACAAAGATAGATATGAGAACAAAAATTAGATTATTATGGTATTGGCTTGAAACAAGGCACGCAAAATTATTGCGTTTATTTGGTATTGTGCGTAGTACGGATTGCATACCTGAAGGAATGTATTGTTATGAGTACGATGAAGAACGCAACACAAAAGAGCCTATTGATGGTTATTGGATTAAAACTTGTAAGTATTACAGGAGCACACCAAAGACAAAAGGCGTTGCGTGTACTTATGTGGGATACATGGGGTTTGACCCTTGCCTATATGACCAATGTAAAATATGTGGTGTAAAAGATTCTTTTAAAAATGAGGATTAGTATTACGCACAACGGTTTGAATATGGGTAATGGGGAATGTTACACGCAATCCGTGAAAGTTGACGAACAAGTAACGCTCTTGGGAGGTATCCAAGTTCATTTGCAGCCCGCCCCATTACTTATATTTATTGTTGTGTGCTTTTTTAATTACACACAACAGTTTGTGTATGGTTAGTAAACCCTTGCACAGACTTTGAAATTTAGTACAAACCTTGGTGGGTTTATTAACTATACACGTTGTTACCCACAGTACGGATTATTAAACTTAAAACATAAATAAAATGAATACAACAGAAAAAGCATACAAAGAAATATTGAAAGCACTTAATAAGTATAAATCTGAAATAGTGTTTGATGTAGATAGCTTAGAAAGACAAGCAAAACAACATTTATTTGGCGTAGAATTAGTAGAAAAATACGGTTTTGAATTAGACCCTAAAACTATCAACAGTACAAACTGGCAAAAGCTAAAAGAAAATGTACATATAGGATTTTTTAATGGGGAACGCAGAAGTATATCTTGGTCTGATGATGGCAGACAGCCAAAAAATGAAACTCTTCTTTACCTAACCTATCCAACTGGTGCTTATATTTTTGGCGGTGATTACCCTACTGAATTTTTTCAAAAGTTCTTTTTAGAGTTAAAAACATATAAACCAAAATACATTGACTCGGCAAACAAAAGCCTTTACTTTAGTTTAGATAATGCTGGGGAAATTTATAATGCTTACGACTCCATTATAAAAAGGTATTACGAAGAAAACAAAGGGGATTTGAAGCAACGTAAGATAAAACAGATGAAAGACGAATTGTCTAAATTAGAATCACAGTCGTAGTATTGTGCATAACTGAATAGGCTAAGGTTAGTTGCCTTTAATACTAACCATTAAAATATAACAAGACCTTACAAGGCAATTAACTTTAGCCATTGTTAGGCACTTTTAAAATTATGGAATCAATAGCAATTCCTTTATGGTTAATAGTAATGTGGTTAATGTTAATATACTGGAAAATACCAAACAAAAAGAAATAATTTTAATTACACACAACGCTGAGTGTATGAGCAGTAGCCTACACTAACCTTTGATAAATGAACAGAACTTTAAATTAATAACCAAGCAATAGTTAAAAGGCTGACAGGCTATTGCTTATACACATTGTTAGCAAACGTAACTTATTATGGAACATCAAGCGTATCAAACACCAAAAGAAGATTTAATGAATAGTGCATTAGAACACTATGAAGAAGCAAGTAACGCAATACATCATTGGAATAGCGATATACCAAAAGCAATAAGACATTACTACACAGGCGACCAAAAGCTAAACAAGAAGGGATTAGTTTCTCTTGGTGTTTGTATTGGTTTAGTAGTAGGTAGTTCATTGGGTTATGTTTGCTAACGTTAAAAATAAACACAGTAAAAGATTATGAAAACAGAACTTTCAAAAATAGCTGAAGACCTTGAACAAGGCACGATAACTGACCAAGAAGCACGAAAACTTTTATTGGGTTTATTGGGTGTTGGCGGTAGTGCTTTACAGTTTACAGACGATCTGTTTAAGCTGATAAATGCCTACGCCAAAAATGGACTTAGTAAACCTGATTTAGTTTCCGCTATGGAATGGATGACTGGTAGTTGCAATATGAGTTAATTTTGCATTACCGCCAACGTAACCGTATATGAAATGGGCGGTATCGTACCAGTGCAGTAAGGGTTAGGATATTACCTTGCTTTAGACGAAGATAAGAGTTCAGCAACGAACACCGCCTTTTTTATATACATTGTTATAAGCCGTTTTTGTAAGGCTATAACCTGACAAAGTAAATGAAAAAGTAAGACTAAAACCTGACGAAATGATGTTAAAAGCCTTTGATAAAAATTTCTGGTATTCTATGGATATAGAAAAAACAGAATGGATTGATAAAAATACAGAACAAAAAGAGAATGTTATATATTTTGAATTAAATAATGTACCAGATGATGTGCCGAAACACGCAATTATACCCAATGAAACAGGATTTGTAATGAGTATTGAAGATGCAAAATATTTAAAGGCTTTTTTAGAAGTTGCTCTAAATGGCTTATAACAAAGGTATAAGGCATCGTTTTAATGTGCCTTATACAAAGTTGTAGTTAACTAACAAATAATAAACGATATGAGCAAAGAAGCGGAAGAGTTTTTCAGACAGAAAACAATAGAGAACGCTACAAGACCAAGGATGAAGAAATTCCTTGCCTTAGTAAATAGAGAAGAGGAGGGTAGGATTATGCAGGAATATGCCGACGAGCAATTACGGTTACACGGTGTCCAGTTTATTAAGTAAAAATCAAGAAATAATTAAATATAGTCAGGTGGCGGAATGGTAAGACGCAAAGCAATGGGATATTACCCTACTAAAGTTACAGGTTCGAATCCTGTCCTGACTACTAAAATGATAGGTAACTTTAAAATTAAGAAATGAAAAATATACAAGGCAAAGAGGAGAACTTAAAACTTTACAATAGAAATGGGGTTTTGGTATATGAGTTTTATAAAGACTTTGATGGTTACTGGGAAAGCACCTATGATGATAACGGTAATGAACTAACCTTTAAAAACTCTAACGGTGATTGGATTGAAAGCACCTACGACGATAACGATGATTTACTAACCTTTAAAGATTCTAACGGAGTAAGCAGAGGTTTTGATATTCCCGAATACACAATGGAAGAATTAACTAAGATAGTAGGTGAAGAAATGAAAAACATATTAGGAAAATCAGAGAACTTAAAACTTTACAATGATAAAGGTAGTTTAGTATATGAATTTTATACACATTCTACTGGTTATTGGGCTGAAAAAACCTACGATGATAAGGGTAATTGTTTAACCTATAAAAATTATAAAGGAGAATCTAGAGGATTCGATATCCCCGAATACACCATGGAACAATTAACTAAGATAGTAGGAAAAGAATTTAAAATAAAGAAATAATCAATTAAATTTAATCAAATGGAAAAAAAGAAAGAAACTTTCGAGAGATTGTCGGCTGTTAATGTCAACGACAAAGTAGAGAAAAAGAGTAACCTTACTTATCTTAGTTGGGCTTATGCTTGGGCTGAGGTTAAAAAGGCTTGTCCTGATGCTTCGTATAAAGTAATCACAGATCCAACTACACAAAAACCATACTTTTACGATGACCGTCTTGGGTATATGGTTATGACAGAAGTTACTATAGATGGTGAAACTTTAGAAATGTGGTTGCCCGTTATGGACGGAGCCAATAAATCTATGATGGATATTCCATATACTTACAAGGGTTTCGCTTGGATTAACGGAAAGAAAACTGAGGTAGAGAAAAAGGTAGATGCAGCAACTATGTTTGACATCAACAAAACATTGATGAGATGCTTGACTAAAAACTTAGCTATGTTCGGACTAGGATTATATATCTATGCCGGAGAAGATTTACCTGAAACAGAAACCAAGGCTACTCAAGCACCAACAAGAGCAGATGTTCAATCACAAACTAAACAAGATGCTCCTGAACCTAAGTTAGAAGAACTTAAAAAGGATACGGATAATTGGAATAAGGTAGTTAAATACGTTACAGCTAACAAACCATTAGGTATTGAAGCTATAGGTAAACAGCTTAACAGAAAATATAAAATGACAGCAGCAATTAAAAAGGAAATTGCTAACTTAATATCAGAGAAATAATGGGAGTTGTACATGAAAACGTACCAGTTCTTGAGTTGTTAAAAAATGACCAAGAATATTATGGAGGCATTGGGAAGAATTACTTGTCCAATTCAGACATTGGAACATTGCTTAATAATCCAAAAGATTTTGGTAAGCCAAGAGAAGACAATAAGGCTTTTATGGAAGGCAGATATTTTCATCAATTGATTCTTGAACCTGAGAAAGCTAAGGATATATTATATGTCGATGCGAGCACTCGTAACACAAAAATATATAAAGACTTTTGTGTAGCTAACAACCTGCCTTTTTGTATGTTAGAAAAAGAGGTGTTGGATATTCAGAATCTTGTAGGTATAATTAATGGAAATATTGCTTTCTTTGAAGAAATATATAAAGAAGGAAATCAATATGAGGTACCTGCTATTGGAGAAATTCAAGGTATGATGTGGAAGGGTAAGGCGGACATTGTTACAGATGAAGTAATAATTGACCTCAAGACCACCTCAGATATAGACAAGTTCAAGTGGAATGCTAAAAAGTACAACTACGATTCTCAATGTTATATCTATCAGACGCTATTCGGTAAACCTTTAGTGTTCTATGTTATTGATAAGACTAATGGCTTACTAGGTATTTTCAGACCTACTGAGGAGTTTATCAAATCAGGAGAAGACAAGGTAGCCAAAGCTATTGAGATGCACGATAAATACTTTGGAGATAATCCATGTGATGAGATAGTGAATTATTACATTGATGAATATTTATTTTAAAACAATTAAAGATACCAACTCTTTGCTTAGCCTCAGGGGTATTGAGTTGGTTTAAAACAGACTGAGGCAAATTAAAAAAAACATTTATAATGGCACAAGATCAACAAGAGAAGATTTTTGCAGATGGATTCATCTTCAAAAGAAACCCAAAAGCTCCTGAGTTTGTAGTGGGTAGAGTATCAATTAAAGTAGAAGAAGCTGTTTCTTTTTTAAAAACCCATGAAAAGAATGGTTGGGTAAATTTAGACATTAAAGAAGCTAGGAGTGGTAATCATTATATGGAGTTGGATACGTTCGTTCCGAACAATGATAGTTCAGCACCCCCTAAAAGGGAAATACAGACCCCTGTGGCGTCTTTAAAAGTAGAGGACGATGTAGATGATGAATTACCTTTTTAACACCTATTAGATCAAGGGGATTAAGTTCCCCTTTTTTTAGCTTTTAACAATGTCAAAAAAAATTTTCTATATATATATATATATTATTCTTCTTCTTCTTCTTTTTATATTATTTCGTTTCATTTTTAAAATTAACATTAAAGACATTAGTATTAGTAATCAATAAGTTAAGTATCAAAAAACAACATAAAATCGACACATAAACAACATATAATGGCACAGTTAGTAACTATATTTCAAAACATTAGAGACACAGATACTCCTTTTTACAGAGATATTAACTTGATTCTCAACAGGATAAAAGACGGAGCGGGGACTACTAAGGACATAGTAAAGAAAATAAGATTAGAAAAAAATAAGTCGGATAGGAACGAAATAAAAAAGCAATTGCCTGCTATATGCTTTAGTGGTAAGTTTACTAAGAGATTGGATTCAGCTTTATTTGAGCACTCAGGCTTTATTTGCTTGGACTTTGATGGGTATCAAAAGAAAAAAGAATTGTTGCAAAACAAAGAGACGTTGTCTAAAAACAAATATGTTTATTCAGTTTTTATATCTCCATCAGGAAATGGCTTAAAGGTATTAGTTAAGATACCTGCAGATCCTGATAACCATACAAATTATTTTAATAGTCTTGAAAAGTATTTTAATTCTCCTTATTTCGACAAGACAAGTAAAAATATTAGTAGAGTATGTTATGAGAGTTATGATCCACTTCTTCATATAAATCAAAATTCTTCGATTTGGGACACGATTGAGGAGCCGGAGTACGTAGAGGTTAACCGAACAAGAGATAAGGCTACTATACCCATTACAGACGAAAATAAGATAGTTGAGATACTTGTTAAGTGGTGGGAAAAGAAATACCCTATGCAAGAGGGTCAGAGAAATCAAAACGCCTATGTACTTGCAATGGCATTTAATGACTTTGGAATAAACAAAAGTTTAGCAGGTTATGTACTTAATCAATTTGCCTCAAGTGACTTTACCCTTGAAGAGATCAGTCTTACTATTGATTCAGCTTATAAAAACAAAGCCAACTTTGGAACCAAGTACTATGAGGATGAAGAGCGTATAAATAATATCAAAGCTAAATTAAGACGAGGGGCATCAAAGAAAGAAATTAGATACCAACTTCAAGAGTCAAACTTGGATGAGGATGTAATTGATTCTGTACTGATTAGAATTGAGGAGGAAAATGCTAAGATGACTTTTTGGAATAAGAACGATAAAGGTATTATCAAGATAGTTCATATTTTATTTAAGCAGTTTCTTGAGGATAATGGATTTTATAAGTTTTGTCCCGAAGGAGGAAAGAATTATGTTTTTGTAAAAGTAACTAACAACCTAATTGACCATACTTCTGAGAAAGAAATTAAAGACTTTGTTCTCGATTATCTTCTTGACTTAGATGATGTTTCCATTTATAACTACTTTGCAGATAACACAAGATTCTTTAAGGAAGAGTTCTTATCATTAATATCAACTATAGAAATTTATTTTATAGCAGATTCAAAAGACACCTCTTATTTATACTATAAAAACTGTGCAGTTAAAATAACTAAAGATAACGTTACTACTATTGACTATTTAGATTTAGGTGGATACGTTTGGAAGGATCACGTAATAGATAGAATTTTTACAATAGGAGAGGTAACAGACGCTTGTGACTTTAGAAAATTTATATCAAACATTAATGGTTCCGATGAAAATAGAACTAATTCAATGGAGAGCACTTTAGGATTCTTAATGCACGGATATAAAAATCTATCCTTTTGTCCTGCTGTTATTTTGAATGATGAGGTAATTAGTGACAATCCTGAAGGGGGTACAGGTAAGGGATTAATTATGAACGCACTAAGCAAAATGAAAAAAGTAGTTACTATTGATGGTAAGTCTTTTACATTTGAAAGAAGTTTTGCGTATCAGTTAGTTTCAGTTGACACTCAGATACTTGTATTTGATGATGTTAAGAAACACTTTGACTTTGAGAGACTATTTAGTGTGGTTACAGAGGGATTAACTCTTGAGAAGAAGAACAAAGATGCTATCAAGATACCATTTGCAAAGTCTCCAAAGGTTGCTATAACAACTAACTACGCAATTAAAGGTTCAGGAAATTCATTTTTAAGAAGAAAATGGGAGCTAGAGTTATACCAATATTACAGTAAAAACTTTACACCACAAGACGAGTTTGGTAAACTACTATTTGGAGATTGGAACGATGATGATTGGTTTCAATTTGATAACTATATGATACAATGTCTTAAAAATTATCTGAACACAGGTCTTGTCAAGTCTAAATTTGTTAACTTAAAAGTAAGACACTTGTCTCAAGAAACCTCTCACGAATTTATAGAGTGGGTAGGTTTGGTAGATAGCACAGATAGTAATAGTGTAATAGAGCATAACGTAAGGCTTTATAAGAATGAATTGTATAACAGTTTTGTCAATGAATATCCGGATTATAGTTCAAGAGGAAAGATGAGTATAAGTAGAACTAAGTTTTACAGGTGGCTTACATCTTATGCGAATTTTAAAGAAGGAATTGAAGCTGAGGAAAACAGAGATCAAATCGGAAGGTGGATTATATTTAAGAAAAAAGAATAGCTTTAATTATGTCAGATGTATTAAGTAGAATACCATCCTATAGCAACGAAATGATGTGGAAAGAATGTGAAATTCTTAAAAAAATTGTCACTATGACTATAGATACTAAATCAGGTAGAGGCAAGAATGTTGTAATTACAAAAAAATTAAAACATAATACACGTAAAGAAGTTATAGACAGGATAGTAAGAAGCTGCGAACACTATAAAAAATTATATGAAATGGAAAGTAAAAAAGTAGGAAGTTTAGAGGTGGTTAAATACAAATTTGATACCATAAACGAAGAGCCAAGAATAATAATAGAAATGATAAAAGTACTTGACACTGATGGTAAATATATAAAATTTGCCAAATTAAAAAATGTTGTTGATTACTTATCAAAGTATCCTATAAAGTTTAAGAGCTATGATTAAGTTTAGAGATTACCAAAAAGATATTATAGCAAAAGGAACTGAGGTAATAAAACAATCAGGGTTCCTTTATCTTGCAATGGAAGTTCGCACAGGGAAAACCTTGACGAGTCTAGGTATTGCAGATATGTTAGGGGTAAGTGATGTTTTGTTCTTGACTAAGAAAAAAGCAATATCAAGTATCGAGTCAGATTATGACAGCCTTTCCCCAATATACAATCTTACTGTAATGAATTATGAAAGCATACATAAGTTGCCTAACACAAAATGGGATATGATAGTTTGTGATGAAGCACACAGTTTAGGTGCTTTTGCAAAACCAAGTAAAAGAGCAAAGCAAGTAAAAGAGATTTTAAATAAGACAAAAGCAAAGGTGATTTTATTATCAGGAACACCAACTCCTGAGTCTTATTCTCAAATGTACCATCAAGTATATGGCATACCAAAAAATCCATTTAAAGAATTTAAAAATTTCTATAGATTTTGTGATAAATTTGTAAATGTAAAACAGAAAATGATAAACGGTTTATTGATGAATGATTACTCCGATGGTAGGCAAGATATAATAAAGGCAATGGAACCATTTACCATTAATTACACACAAGAAGAAGCAGGCTTTATAGCTAAGACAACAGAAGAAGTTTTTGAGGTAGAGTTAAAAGAATCAACCTATAGGTTAATTAAAAAACTTACTAAGAATTTAGTGGTTGAAGGTAAGGAAGAAATAATATTAGCAGATACTCCTGTTAAATTAATGATGAAATTGCATCAGTTGTACTCAGGAACTGTTAAATTTGAAAGCGGAAAGTCGATGATATTAGATACATCAAAGGCAGATTTCATAAAAGAGTCTTGGGAAGGTTGTAAAATTGCAATATTTTATAAATTTAAAGAAGAGCTACAGGCATTGAAACAAGTTTTTGGAGATGAATTAACTACTGAACTGAGTGTCTTTGAAGAAACAGATAAGAACATAGCATTGCAGATAGTTTCAGGTCGTGAGGGAATATCTTTAAAGAAAGCAGAGTACTTAGTTTATTATAACATAGACTTCAGTGCAACAAGTTATTGGCAGTCAAAAGATAGAATGACAACAAAAGACAGGCTTGAAAATGAGATATTTTGGATATTTTCAAAAGGAGGTATTGAACATGAAATTTATAAAGCAGTAACAAAAAAGAAAGATTTCACATTAACACACTTTAAAAAAAATTTTTATTTATGAAAAATAAATTAGCAGGCAAACACCCTTCTTATGATAAGTTAGGAATGTCAGAGGATAGAAAGAAAAAGAAATTAGCATACGACAAAAAGTATCAAGCTACTGAGAAAAGAAAAAAATACAGAGCTGAGCTTAATAGAGCTAATAAGAAAGCAGGAACTTATGGTAATGGAGATGGTTTGGATATGAGCCACACAAAATCAGGAAAAATAGTAAAAGAAAAAGCTAAAACTAATAGAGCAAGAAATGGTCAGAACTCTAAAAGTACAAAAAAATGACAACAACAGATTCTAACGTCTTAAACATAAATATACCTAACTTGAAACTAAAAGTTAGAAGAAGTTGGTTGACTAAGAACGATATAAACGAAATTAAAGAATGACAGAGGCTCAGATACAGTCTAAAAAAATTAAAGAGCTTGAGTCTCAGGGATACTATGTTATTAAGCTAATCTTGACTAATAAAAAAGGTATCCCTGACTTGATAGCAATACCTAAAGATTCAGATGTTTTGTTTATAGAGGTAAAAGGTCCAAAGGGATCCACACGTCCAATACAAGATTTTAGAATTAAGGAATTAAAAGAACACGGAGTAGAAGTTGAAGTACATAAACCAATTTAATTAAATGGAATTATTAAAAAAAATAGTAAATGATTTGTTCAATGCAGACTTGTCTGATAATACAAGAAGAAGAAGCTATGTTGATGCAAGAAAAGTTTATTCAAAGATATTAAGTGAAGAAGGATATTGTTATGGATATATAGGTGATACTATAGGTAAAGACAGAACAACAATCCTGCATTATATAAAATCATTTGATAACATTATATTACACGACTCTTCATTTAGAAAAAAATATGAGTTAGCAAAAAATAAGTTTGTTTTTTCAAATAAAAATTCAAGTGATCAAGACATATATGGTACTGCTATTAAATTAAAAGAAGAACTTGATTTAGCTTTACTTAAAAACAAGAATATGTTAAATGAATTTATTGATTATTTAGAGAATTATGAAAAAGAAAAAGGCTGTATGCCTGATATAAATTATTGTAAAGAAAATATATTACCCCTGTTTACAGGTTAAATTTTAAAACTATGGAAGAACAAAAACGAGCAGAAAGAATATGTAAGCTAATAGAAGAGTATCATTTATTACTCGCCAATATTTATGAAAATTTAGTTGATAGAGAATTTAAGTATGCTCAAACTGATATTCAGTTTTTAATTATAGAGTTACGTTATGTTCTAAAATCAATACAAGAAGATGATTTTTGAGACTGAACAAGATTTAATTAGAGAAAAAAAAGCTATTGAAACTTTTGTAAATGTATTTAAAGGGTCATTCAAAAAACTTGATCCAAAAGATATTGACTACAAAGTATTTGATAAAGATAAAAACTTGATAGCTTATGTGGAGGTAAAAGGCAGAATTAAAACCATATACAATGCTTACCCTCTTCCTGTCTCAGCACGAAAGTTGGTTAAGTTAATTGATAAAAGATTAAACCCTGTTGTTATATGGGCTTGTGAAGATGGTATAATTTATGGCAAAGCAAATAAATTAAAAGGAGACATCCGTTGGGGAGGTAGATTCCCAAGAGAAGACTCCTTTAATGACGAAGAGCTTATGGTTTACTATGAAAAACAAAAAGAATTAAAGTACATAAGATACGTTTAATTTCCTCCAAACTTTTTACTACCAAAGCTACCACTACCGAACTTTTTTGATTCGAACTTTTTTGATCCAAAACCACCTTTCTTAGTATAGTTATACATCTTATCTTTCATTTCTCTTTCTTCCTTAGCTTCTTTTAATTTAGCTTCACGTTCTTCCTTGGTTGATTCATACCACTCTGACCCCTTTCCGAAGTTCTTCTCATACAACTTAGGGTCATATCTTTTTAGGTCAGTTTTATTTTTGTAACCACCAAGTAAATCTTTTGCTCTTTGCTTTTTTAATTCAACAGCAGCCTCAGCTTCTTTAATACTTGCGTAAATAGATTTGTTTACCAAATTTCTTACGTCCTTATATAAAGGAATAAGACCTGCGTGTCCTAAAAGTTCTAATGGTATTCTTTCTTTAACAACCCTCTCTTCTCTTTCTATTGCATCAATTTCTTTTTTGGTTGTGCCCCCTGACAATACAGCAGGTATCCCCTTTCTGTTTTTATAAATTAAAGAAGCTGTATTTAAAGCAGGACCAAAGGACCCCCCCATATTCATAAGAAGTTTTCCTAACTCATTATCTTTTCCATCTCTAGGAATTATAGAGTAAGAAATACCATCTTTGTAGGGGTCATACTCTCCTTCTCTTAAAAAGTCAAGGAACTCTTCGTTTACCTCTTCTAGTCCATAATTTATTACAAGTTTAGTGGCGTTACCAAAGTCTCTACCTATTAAAAGAGATGTAAAAGTGCTAACTAAAGCCCTTCCTATTTTTTGCATTAATGATTTTTCGTCTTCTTCTTCTTCTTCTATTCCAAATAATCCCATAATAACATTTGCAAGCATTTGAGACAGTAGAGTATATACCGTCATACGTGTAGCTACAGCAGCAAGCATTGCTGCTCCTTGTCTTTTAGATAACGTACCATTACCTACCATTGCGTATATGGCTGTACGTGCTGTAACGTATTCAAATATCAAGAATCGAGTCATATAATTGTTGAAATTATTAAAAGCTCTTGTTGATAAACTTTGATTAGGTTTAATTGTGCCTTTAAGAATACCCATGAAAGAATTATCAGTTGCTCCCATCATTACAGATTTATTGTCTGCCTCCTCTTTTGATTGTTTAATCGCATCTTTGTTAGCATCCATATATGCTTGGTCATTTGATGCAATTTTTTTAAAATCTACATCTACTCCTGTGATTTTTTTAAATTCATTAGCAAATGAACCAAACCACATAGGTCTCATAACGAGTTTATCAGGAGTTGATATTAAAGCGTCAGCAGTTAATTCAACAACATTTTGATATTTTTTGCCGGAAAGATTCCATATTTGTTGCATTTTATTAAACACCGGGTTTTTTGAGCTTGCGCTTTGAATACCACTTGCTTGACTTAATATAGATGTGTCTATAAATTTACCCGACAATGTATCAGAAGGAAATACTCTATTGGTCTGTTTACTATTTACATTCTCCATTACCAATGGGGCATCTGTGGACATGATAAAGCCTTTGTATTTTGTTCCTAAACTAAATGATTTAGGATCTGCTAATACCGCAAATGTAATGTTTGATGTTAATTCAGCCGCAAACCTGCCTGTCCCGGCAAGTACAGCACGATAACCTTGCTTGCTAATAAAATCAATAGCTTCGTCAGCCAAAGAGTTTTGAAGTATTGAATTAGTTAATAGGTTTTCTACAGCTTCTTCAAAAGCAAAATCAATAGCATTTTTAATTTCTCTTTGTTGCTTAGGTATTCTTCCATTGGCTTCTAAATCTGCAGTAGCTTGATTCATTGTTCTACGTGCAGTACGAATAGGCTCTGTTAAATGATAGTCTAAAATTACAAACTTAGCGCCACGATGAGCAGAAGTAAATACATCAAAATTTAAAGGTTTAGCACCCTTGGTTCTTGATATTAAAGATTTGGCTTTTGTAGATGGTTTTCTTGAGTTATTTGCTTGATTCAAGAAATCGGTAGCAGCACTAACATCAAGAGCTTCTGTATCATGCAATACGTTTAAGTGAACATAATTATTTAAAGGGTCTATTGCATCTCCACGTATAATAGCAGCAGTGTATTGAGCCTTATCTTTTAATGATTCATTAATGCCACGTATTGCTTTTATAGCGTCTTTCTCTGCTTTATTAAATGAGTTAAATAGCTTTTCAATATCAATCTCGCCATCAGCTGCATACTTATCAAGAACCTCCTTCAACATATTAGCATCTCTCTCTCCAAATCTTGATTTGCCCTCGTCAATATGTTTTATAGTGGCTTTTAAGTATTCAGAAGCAGAATTAACTTGTTGACTTCCTACGTTGGATTCGTATTCAAGTTGAATCATATAGGTCATCATCTTGAACTTAGACATTAAAGTTTCATCAGGATTTAACTTAAATGATTTAGCGACTTTAGCCTCAGCATTTTCTAAAATAGTCTGAACCTTTTTAAGCTCAGATTTAAAACTTGCTTCTGCTTCTGCGGTTTTAGCAAATAACGCATTAAATATATCCTTAGTCTTAAAATCTCCAAATACTTGGTCGATAACAAACAAAGGATTTCTTCTTACCATTTCAGCGATACCGCCTTTTCTGCTCCTTATGACAACTGCTTTTAACTTAGAGTAGAGTGCAGAAAACGCTAAAGGCTTAGCTTTTTTTACGGAATTAGCAATAACCTTTCCGTTATTGAGTCCATTAATTTTCTCTACCATTATTTGAGCGTAGTGAGGTAAATAATCGTTGTTAATATTATCCGCAACTTTTAAAAGATTTTTTAAATCATTTACACCTAACTTCATCAAAATTTCTATAGGAGTATCACTTATTAACTCAGCTAATCTCTTAGCTAAGTTTCTTTCATCCTGAGAAGGCAAACCGTCCCCGGACACAGCCATTTGTTTTAATGCTTTAATGTACTCTTCTTTCTTTTCAGAAATTTCCTGTTCGGACAATGGAGACTTTTCAACTTGAGGCAAAATGTTCTGCTTGTATTTACGCATAACTTCTGCATCCTCATTGGTTATATCTTCTTCCTTAATCATATTCTTTAATGAAGCAGCATAATCTAATTCTCCATCTTCAAAAACTCTATTGTCTGAGTTGTTAAATATTTCAGCTAATACGTCAGCTTTTGATTGCTCATTATTTATTTCGTTTAAGATAGCATCAACATCAGCTTTAACAACATCTCTCTGCTCAAGAGTAAGCACTTGCTGATTTGCAGAAAACATATTAAGCAATTCCAAATAACGTTCAAGAGATGAGTCAGGAATCAAAGAGGGATTTATTGCAAACAGCTTTTTTAAAGACAACATCAATCCGTCAGAAATACCAATCTTGGTAGCAATGCTCTTCCTTGCTTTAGATAGTTTACTTTTTGCTACTTTAATCTTATTGTCATACTCGGCATCAGCAAAAACCTTAGCCATATAATCAACAAAGTTTGATACTGACATCTCATTAAGTAAATTGACTTTGCCAAATTTAGCGATAACGTTTGCCGATTGAGCAGTAGTTATTTTACCCTCTTTAGCTAACGCACGAATCTCCTGAGCTAAATCCTTGGCAACGCCTTTTGACAGCGCACGAATCCTTGATATTATTTGAAATTTTTCTTTTCTTGATACATTGGTAATATCTTTAAGAACTCCAATAACACGTCCGATTGATGCGGCTTTACGAGGACCAACACCCATCTTTAAACGAGCTTCACGCTCCATAATTTTGCGCTGTGCATCATTGGCATTTTTATACACCTCAGAGTTACGAATCATCGTATCTAAATTAGATACAATTTTTTTCTCAGCAATACCTCTTGATTTTTGATTAGCGATTAGTTTATCAGCCTTTTTCATTAAGGCATTATACTCGGCTTGTATTGGCAGGATTTGGCTCACTGCATTAATACCATCCACTACTTGTTTTACTGTTACATTATTGTCTTTAGCAACCTTTTTGATAGCATCTTTAATAGCTACACCTGCCTGTACTAACGCTCGAATACCTTTTAGTATATTCTTCATTATAGGCAAAGCAATATTAACACCGAGAGTTCCTTTTTCAAAATTCTCAATATCGCCAATCATTTTATCAAGACCATCAAGAACTTTTTTAGCAGTACCTTTTTCTGTTGGGTCTAATCTAACAAGTTCATCTAATCGAACCTGTACATCTTCTTCTACCGAGGCTTCAGTTTGCATATCTCCTGCAAGTCCTTCTGTCCAAGTAAAATCAGGCATTAGCCCAACCTTTTGGTCTGCAAACACAGTATCTTCAGCACTTGCTGTTCTGTTTTGCTCTCCTTTAGGTCCGTAGTTTACCCAAGAGTTTTGACCTCTTGTTTCACTTGCCATAGCTCCTATAGCAGCACCTGTGTACAATCTTGAGTGAGCTTGAAAAGCGTTTTCTTCTCCTCTTGCTCTAAATCCTGCTCCTTCTAATCCGTGCCCAAAAGCATCGTGTACAGCACGAAATAAATCATTAGCAGTAACAGATTTCATTTCTCCATCTAAACCTCCTACTGCCCACTCTATACCTGTGTCTTCTAATAAAGGATTTTGGGACACATCAACATCTTCGTTTGAACCGAATCCTTCTTCTGTTGGAAATACACCTATTTGTTTATTTTGGCGTAAATCACGCATAGCGTTATAAGGAGATGATATGTAATCAATATTTTCAGAATTGTTTAAATCAATAAACCAAAACTTATATCCTGCATCTACTAAGGCTTGATATTGAGCTTTAGTTTGTTTTATCAATTCAGCATAAGCCTCTTTTACTTTTGGATTTTGAGGATTATTCTCCATTGCTTCATAAGCATCTGCTATTCTTTTAGCTCTTTTCTCGTCTACTTCAACGTACTCTCCTTGTCTTTTGAGGTCAATACCATTTTCAGCTGCATATTTTTCAGCAACTGATACGAGTTGTTGGTCGGGTCCTGTTGCCCCTTCGACCTTTGGAGCACCCTTGAGAGGCGTAGTTTTGCTGATTGGAGTCCGTCTTGTTCCTCCGTCTCTGGTGCGTTGGGGTTGTACCGTTGGTTGTTGTCTTGTTTCATCTTGTTTTTCTATTTTAGCTAAAGATTCTTTTACGGTTTTAAGGGTGCGTTGTTTACGCTTACCTTTTCTAACACTTTTACCCTCTCGCTCAGGGGAAGGCTGTCCAACTTCCTCTTCAATTCTGATAGCTTCGTTTGCGAGTTCGATTGCTGCGTCAATGTCTTGTTCTGTTCCATTTTGTTCAAAGTTTTTAAGTTTCATTTGGTAAACTATTTGTTCTGCTTGTTGACCTCTGAATGTTCTCTTTTGACCGTTCTCAGTATCAAGCGTAACACTATAGTTACCATCTTTGTCTTGGCTTATTGCCGAGTCAGGATTGCTATAATTGTTTAAATAAGTATTTTCGTTTACAACTACACTATTGTCTTTATTAAGCTGAATATTTAATTCTTGTTCTTTCTGAATACCAAAGTCATCCAGCGTGCTGTCAGATAACTCGTCAACATTTCCTAAATCAATTATCTCAGTTGGCGTTTCTAACACAACTGTTTGACCAATTGTAGTTAACTGACCCTTCTTGCCATCGTAAACAAATACTGCACCTACGTCATTTAATGATTCGATGATAGTTTGCGTTTCGGTAACGACTTCAGTTCCTGCTTGGGGTGTTTCTTCCGCCAAAGTTTCAAATGCTGATTGCTCTGATTTTAAAGTTTCTAATTCTTGTTGCACTTCTTGCCTCGCTTCAGGAAGTAAATTTCCTGTCCCTGTCTCTTGAAGACTTGCAGCGTCAGAAGCAAGTAAACTATTCAATTCAGAAATTCTTTCTATTCTTTCTGTGGAAACCTTATCAGTTTCAAAAGGAGTTTGAACAGCATCAATTTCTTTTTTATTAAGTTGTTGTAATTCATTAACAGCGTCTTCCCTAGATAAAACTGAACCGTCAATAGTTATTAAGTTTTCTTTTGTATTTGAAAGAACCTCTTCCAATTTATTTTTTCTAGCAATCTCTTGATTGCTTAAAGGTGCTTTTTCTTTGTTGTTATATATCTCAAATGCTTTTTTGCTTATTTGATTATCTGTAATATTTATATTAGTCTGACCTTGATCTTGAGCTTCTTTTAATAAAATTTTAGACGCCTCTTCTTTTAATTTTAATTTCTCATTATCAGGTAATGTCTCAAATTCATTTAATTTATATTCTTTAGATAGTATTTTATTTTTCTTATCTGTAAGTTCTATTGCTTGAAACTTTAACTCATTAAGCATAGCTTTCTTTACTTCATCAGAAAGATCTTTATTACTTTTGATTTTAAACGCAGAAATACTAATTCCGTCTAGATTTAAAATGGTATTATCAAGTTCTTTTCTAGCTTCTTCAGGAAGTAATGAGACTTTATTTTTAGCATCATCTACCACCTTTTTACCTTGTGACTTTAGCCTCTCTATAGACTTATTTAGAAGATCCTTTTCTTCATCAGGTAAGTTACTAGCTAAAACCTCATCGGATAATTTTGAAAGATCTTTATTTATTTTTTTCAATTTAACATAATCCTTGGAAGAAACATATCCTTTAGCTCCGTATATAGCAACTGTATTTACACCACCCATCCCTGTGGCAGATAGTCCTGAGTTTATAACCTCCTTCATGTCGAAATCAGTCTTAACTCCTGTTGAAATATCTATAAGTTGTTCTCCAACAGAAACCAAACTTTCCTCTAACACCTCTCCAAACAACGGGAGTAAAGGGCTTTTTTCTATAGTGTTTTCCAATACACTCTTAAATGAGTCTGTTATTATTTTAGCCCCTTTTTTACTTCCCTCATTTATTAATATTTTTTTAGTAACAGCTCCTGAAGCTCCTGTCAATAGTTGACCTAAAGTAGCTTCCAACATACCTGAAGTAACTGCGTTTAAGGTTCTATCATTAACATCCATTTCAGGATTTTCTTCTTTTAATTGAGCAGCTTTAGTCGAAGCTGTAGATGTTGCAACAACTCCCATACCAAGATTAGAGCCTCCTGTCATAAAAGCGACTGACATTAAAGGTAAAGACTGAACTGTTGTTCCTGCAATCATTTTTGCAGAACCTAAAACATTTCCATTTTCAAGAGCAGTGAAAGCATCTCCTCCATTCTTATCATTATACTCTTGTATTTCTTTTGATTTTTCCTGTATATGTTTTCCAACTATTTCAGAGGGTATGTTCTTAAGCCCATACGTCTTAGCAAACTTTTCAGAACTAGCCTCTTCAGCTCCTAACAATCTAGCAATTGGGTTTGTAAAAAATGCAGCTGAATCGTAAATTATAGAAGGTAAGTCATATATGGACTTTGAAACTGTAGATACTCCTACATCTAAAGCATTTATTAAATAACTACCAAAACTTTCTTCTTCTTCTTCCTTTTCAAGAACTACATCAGGAGGCTCTGTTTGATTAGACGCAGGGAGTTGTTGTGGTTGTGGCTTTGGTTCACTAAAAACAACTTCTTGAGACTCCAACGAACCATCTTCCGAAGGTAATACCGTAGTATCTCCTTTTTTTTTTACAAGGCTTATAAAGTCATTAAATTTACCCAAAGTGGATTCTCCAAAAGAATCATAAAAATCTTTTTGATAATTTTCGTCTGTAGTTATTAAAGTTTTAAAATCTTCAAAAGAGCCAAATTTTTCTTGACCTCCTAATTCATTATATAAATCTTGGATATACTTTTCTTCCATTTTTTCTGTATTTAATTTGAACCTTTTCTTTGTGTAGCATTAAGACTTAAAGAACCACCGCCTGTTCCACCTGTTTCGCCACCTTGATTTTTTTCTAACCAATCATTTAACTTTATAAGTTGATTAGCAGCTTTTTGTCCTTTTTCGTTTGAATTTATAAATAATGGGTCAGCTCCGGGTTTTGTAATTTTTATTTTGTTCCCCTTACTCCAACCTCCTCCTTCAGCCTCTATTTTTATCCCCGGTATTTTATCAAATTTTATCCTAAGAACCTCGGCTGTGTCATCACTATTTTGATTTGTAAATAGGTCAACTTCTTCTTCCTTTAAGAAAAAAGACTCGTTAGTAGCAGCTTGTTCAGGAACCAAAATTCCTGTTGCTACAGCAGTTGTATTGGCAGGGTTTCCTTTAAGTGTTTCTTTAGCAAATTTAAGAATAACATCTTCAGGTAAATTAGTGCCAAATGCACTAACTATAGCCTCAGCTATTTTATCAGGGGCAGAGTTTAAGTCAAAAACAGACTCTCCTGTTCCGTCCAAGTTACGAACTGTTATTTTATCGCCTTGTCTATCAACTTGTCTTTTTGATTTTTGAGCTAAATATTTAATAGAATTTGCAACATCTTCAGGATTACCACTCTTTATAGCAGTACCTAATTGCCTACCAAAGTTTTCAGCGTCTTTTCTAAGATCTCTTGCTTTCCTTCCGGAGTCAGACTCTTCATTTCTTGATACTTGTACAACTACTTTTTTATCTTCCTCATAATCATATTGAGCTCTCATTTGGTTTCTAATGAAATCATTAACGTCTTCTTGTTGTTTTTCGCTTATTACATATTTAAAGCCTCCCGTTTCAGTGTCAACAACTTTAAGTATTTTTTCAGGATTATTTTTCGCCTCTTCTTCGCTTGTCGTTATACTGTATTGTTTTTTATTTGGAGCAAATATAGCACTGTCTATAAGAACTCTTGCGGCATCTAAAGGAGCACCTACAATTACAGCTATTTGGTCGTTTTCAGCCTCAATAAAACTTGACAATACTTTCTTAGTTTCAGGGTCAATATCTTTTCTGCTTGTAATGTCTTTAACAGTCGTTATCAATCCTTGTTCTTGATATTTCCCAAGAATAGCTATTGTATTTGTTTCCGTTCCTAGGTTATCATTAAAAGATTTTATTTTATTGTCATAATTGTAAAAATCTATTTGACCTACTAATGCTTGATTCACATAATTCATACTTCTTAATGAACCGGGTGTTTTATCTAACGTTCTTACTTTTTTACCATCTACTTCTTCCTCAATCATTTTTCCTGCCATAACAGTCCCGTTAGGAGAGATTTCCCAACCTATATTCTTCCAATTTCCAAATCCTTCTACTTCAGCAAAATTATCGGCATATAATTGAGAATATTCTTTATCAGCAACACCTTTCATTACATCAGAGTATTTTTCTTGATATACTTTATTTGCATTAAAAGCAAGATTAGTATTGTCTACTATATTTTGTCTAAAAATAGTGTAATCTTTGACGCTCATTTGACCACTTTTTAATAATTGGTCTGCTATTCTTAATCTGTTTGATACTTGGTCAGAATATTCTAATATTGAAGTTCTTGCTCCAACGTGCTCTCCGTTTGGAGTTTCAGCAACGTAATTTATTGCTTCACGCTGAGCCTTGTCAAGAGCGTCTTTTTTTTCCTCTCTTACACGATTGGTTTCAGAGAGCATATCGCTTAAACCCTTACCTACCTCAGCCCAATTTATCTGCGAGTCGGCATCTCTTTCTGCATATTTATAGTATGACATATCTTATATTATAGTATTAATAACCTTCTAGTTTTAATTTTTTACCAACAGCTCTAATTTGATCTCCTGACAGTCCTGACATAAAAGCATTAAAGTCAGCATCTTTTGCTCCAAGCCCTGATAAATAATTAAATTGAGGGTCTGCAGATAATGTGGTTATATTTTTTTGAAAATCAGCTTGACTAATACCTTGCTTTGAAGCTGCATCTGATAATTTTTGAGTCTGTCTAACACCTGCAGTTTTTTGAAACAAAGGAACCATATCCAACCCCTGACTTACTGTTGAACTTAAGCCCTCAAAACCCTGAGTAATAGCTGCGGCTCTTGCTTCCTCTGCATCTCTCGCTGCTAATTGAGCCCCTTCTACCTCTCCTAAGTCTAACTGAACACCAATATCTCTTAACCTACTATCTTCATTTACTATTTGCTGCTCAAGACCCATCAACTCTTGACCCATAGCACTTCTTATGCCTGCTTGTCCTACATTTTGAGCCATCTGAACCCTTCCTGCTGTAGCTTCAGAACCTCTTTCGCTTTCTACACCTGCTTGTATAGCTAATGCTCCTTGAGATAGCATAGCTTCTCTTTCAAGTTCAAAAGGTTCTTTTTGAATTGACAAACTTTCTGCAAAGTTTATTTCAAGTTTTTTACGAGCTTCTGCCATTGCCTCTGCAGCCTTGGCTTCTGCCTCTCTTTGCTTTTTCTTTTGCTCTCCTGCTTGGATGAATGAAGCTGTGGTTGATGCTGCTGATACCGCTAATCCCCCTATTGCTATTGCTGTTGCTGTTGCTACTGCCATATTATAATACTTTTATCATTTCACTTGTATATGAATCTCCTTTTATGTACCCAAGACTTTCATAAGTCTTAATAAGGTTATTGCTTTTTATTAAAGCGTAAATATATTTACTTCCTGACATTTTACAAATATTAGTAAGTGATTCTATAAGCAAACTTATAGCTTCTTTTCTTTTTGGTTTTACCCTATATTCTTTATTTGAAATTATCCAATCTACCCAAGACACTTTTGAATTAGTTACGTATATAAATCCTGCACATACAGGAATATCTCCATCGTAAATAATATACCCTCCTTTTCCTTCGTCGGGTAAAAAGTCTTTCTTAGGAGCTTTCCAACCCCACTGATCCCACCAATCTAATAAAATATTTTCGTAATCGGTATCGTTAAGCTGTCTAATAGTTAATTCCATATAGTAACAAAGATATTAAATTTAAGGGAAACTTTTCATTACTTCTGATTCTATAGCAAGTAATTCTATTTTTGAGCTCGATAAGTTTTGTAAAGTAAAGGTGCAATAATGACCTAATACTCCGTGAGACTCTGCTACTGAATTTTTAATATAGAAAAAATACTCAACATTACTTGGAATAGAAATCGACAAAGGAGCACCCATAGCGTTGTCTATAACTACTTGGTTTATTCCGTTTGGTAAGTCAACATTTATTGCTATAACTTCTCCTGCAAACTGAATTGTAGAAGAAAAATAAACAAAATCCCCAACACTTAAAATGCTTCCAATAGATATTAAAGGGTTTATACTAAAATTTATTTCAGTATTGTTTGTTCCCGGATTGGTTACAGTAGTACTATTACCAATTCCATTTACACTTCTAAGAGCTAGTTGTCCAATAATATTATTTCTTATAAAAGCAAAAAACGAGGCTTCTTTTTCTACAAACCACTGTTGTTCAATAAATCCTGAAAACTCTAAATCAGTTACTAATTGAACAGACCAAGCAGCATCTCCCTCCAAGTTAATGGTCTTAAATAATTTATTTTCAAGTACAGAGGTGTTAAAAACACTTTGAATACTTGTTTCAGTAAACGAATTTTGAGGAAGAAATTGTTGCTCCCACCAAGGTAAATAAAATGTATTTCTAATTTCATTTACGTTATGTCGATACAAATTACCTCCTTTAAAAGAATAAAAATAGTTGTTCATTCCAATCATCCAATCAGGATAATAAGAATAGAAAGAAGCCCAACCGGCTACCCCCTCGCTATACGTTAATGTGTAATTCATATTTATCTATTTAACATTGAGTTTTATTAATAATAAATCCACTATTATCAACTTGAACAATATACGTTGAAACAGGGATTGAAACTAAATTATATACTTGACCATCTATTAAGTCTAAAGACATTCTGTAAACACCCGGATTAAGTGGCGTTAAATTACCTCCACTTGTTGATGTAAGCTGACCTCCAATTATAACATCTGCTTCATTAATATCAAGAATAGTTGTAGCTGTACCTGTTTGATCGTTACAATCTTCTACAAGCACCACACTATTGTAAACAAAAGACGGTGAAGCAGAACAATCTGTAAAAGCTACCACTATTCCATTTACAACTTCTATTACCTTATTTGGTGAAGCTACATTATCAATTAAATAAAATCCATCTGCAAGAGCAAGCGCCCCAAAAGAATCTTCAAAAACATAATCATATAAGCCTACAAAAGTATCTGTTGCTGTATGAACTTTAACAAAATGAAAAGTTTTACCTAATGGCTCTTCGCAAGATATATTAGAAGAATTATATTTTATTGAACTTGAAAAAGAAGGCAATAAAACAGGACAATCAACAGACACATTAAATGCTGTTCCACCACAAGGACCTACTACTTCTATATTTACTAGAGAAGGAGTCGCAGCTGTTTTAGGAATTACCATAACACAAACATCGGGAGATAAAGAACCTAAGCTAACATCTCCGGGAGTTATAGTTATATTTTGAGTGTTTCCTGTAGCTACAAAAGACGTACCGTTAAAAATAAATTCTTGTAGTGCAGGAAAGTTAGAAATATTACCTGTTAACCCACAATCATTTGATAATTGACCTAGTACTGTAAATCCATTAGGATCCGTGCTTTGATGGTATCCATCTACAGGAGAGCTTATTTTATTATAAACATTCCCGTCAAAAATTGCTTTTATACCATCAGGTATGTTAAAAGGATTAAACCTAATAACAACAGCCCCTACATCACTTACCGTACTTCCTGCATCTAAATTAAGGAGATAAATACCTTGACCCCCACTCGCACTTATAGTGTCTCCGCAAGGAGTAGCACAAGAGCCACAAGTTACTGCAGGCAACAAAACTCCTGATACTTGCTCTCTTGATGTTACACCATCTGAGTAGAATCCATTAGGCGCAATCAAAGTTAGATTTGCGTCTAAAAATATAGTTGTTGATGAACCTAAAGATGGTCCGTTTAAAAAATAATTTCCTAATGTAGCCATATTTATTTATTAATTTTTTTCACAATTACAACAAGCATCATTAGGATCAATTTCCGAATAACACAATTCAACAGGATTAGCGTCTCTTAAATCCCAAATCAAATATAAAAATTGCCCATTAGAGCTTGCAGGAACGACGAAGTCTGCATAATATATAGGATTTGACCCTAGTACAGGCGTTGCTACCGTAGAGGCAGCTAATAAGGCTTGTATGTCTGTGTCGTTACTATCATATAAAACATTTGTTCTTAAAAATCTAAACTTGTCTTGAAGTACATTAAAGTCGTAATTATCAGGAGCTATTTTGTTTGTAGACAATATCATCGTACTTAACTCAGGAGGGAAACCACCCGTCCCAACAAAACCTGTTGAAATGTTGTATCTTGAAACTATAGGAATACTTGAACCTGAATCAAAAACAACCAAGTTAGATAATAAAGGTCCTGTAAAACTTCCATTAGTATATCTATATTGACTATGAATTGTCTTACCTGCTTCAAAATCATTAGTAACAACTACCTCTACTATGTTTAATGTTTCAGTTAAACAACATTCAGCCAATACAGAGACAACCATATCTCCTGTGTATTTAATGGTTATTTCAGCAGTTTCTTCTGTAATTAAGTTTTTATCAAAAAAGATACTTCCCGGTAAAGATGTAGGACCTGAATTAGTAATAACTCCATTGTAATTTACTTCAACTTCAAAAGTAGCCAAAGGCTCTATAGATGTAAAAGACCAATTTATTTCACTTACACCTACTACAGATCCTAAATTAACACAATAGTTAAATTCTTTAAATGGTTCTTTATTTACTGAAAGAGTAAATACTTGAGTGATACCACAATCTAAACACTTAGGATTAGACGGAAGTAATACATCATTTGAACTTAAAACATACTCATTCATATAAGGATCAAATCCTCCGAGTTTTTGAGTATTGAAAGATTCATTAAAAGTATCTCTAAACCAAGTTCTCATACTTTGTTCAGAAATCACTATTAATTGATCGCTTTGTGATGAACCTCCCTTTAATTGAATTACAGCCCCACGCTTAGCGTCTGTAAAGTATCTATCAAAACCCCAATGAACATAACTTTCAGGATTAAAACTAATACCATACTTTTCAATACGAGCTATTTGAGTACCTAGTACTTCAGGTACTGACGTAATAACTCCACCTGCAGCAGCGTCAGACAATAAGTTTTTACCTGCTAATACATAAGATATTTTATCCTCTTGAAGAACTAATACATCGGTTTCTCTACCGTCTAAAATTTGTATTTCTCCGAAAGATATTTCGCAGTTTTTATAATTAATCAATCCCTTGTTAAACTCATTTAATCTATTAAGGTTGGTTTCTAAATTAAAGTTACCACTGTAAGTAATATCCGCAAACCTATCTACTTCAGCGTACTCTTGTTCTGATACAGACGTAACCCTTTCTCCTAAATTAAAAGTTCTTCCTACAATAGAATCTCTTATTTTATAACTTTCAGCACCGTTTCCAAAAGAAAAACAATTAAAAAACTTTGTATCAATTATAGCAGGAACACCTCCTGATATGTCTTGATTTTGAACATTTCCTAAATGATTACCATTTTTATCAATTTCAAAAGATAAATTGTTTTCAAAAAACACATCAGGTAAAGCGTCTTGAGGCTCTGTTTCAAAAACTATTAAGTCAATTGCTCTAAACACCTCTATATCAGCAGTTACACAATATTTTCTTGAATTAGGATAACCTGATCCTGTACAACTTTTACCTGTTGACATTTGCAACAAAAGCTCATTAGTAACAGGGTTTCTATAAAAACGAAGATACATTGTTCCAAAGCTAGTCTGAGTTAGTATTCCGTTTGAAGAAATATACTCTAATTCTGTACTTCCATCTTTTGAAATTCCTGTATCTAAAAGAGCGTCAACATTATCTCCATTCCACCAATCTTCAAAATTATCATAATTAGCAGAAACAGTTAATCTTCTTTCAAATAAATAACCTCTTGCTTCACAAGAACTCCCTACTCCTTTTCTATTCCAATCTAAGTTTAAATTTATAATACTTCCGGCAGGAATACTATAGTCCAAAAACATTCCGGGATTATTAGGATCTTCTTGATTTACAGAGTAACTTAATATAGCAAAATTACCCCCTTTAGGAGCACATACTTGCTCTCTTCCTAATGCAACAACAGCGTCAGGATCAAGAACTGCAGAAAAACTATTTGGATTTATTTTAATATATACTCCTGCAGGAACTACTACGTCTTCAATAGGTTCTATAAAACCTGATGGCTGACTTTCTTTCTCAAGAACAGTAGCGTATGCACAGTTATCTTTAGGACCATCTGTATCTGACTTAACAATTAACCTATCTCCTACCTCTACTTTTTTCGGGTTTTCTCCTTCTAAATAAAAGAAAACAGAATTTGTGTTAGGGTCTGTAAAAAATAAATTCGAGTATATAGTCTCGTAGTTTTCTTCATCAGGTTTAATTACAAACTTATATCTTTTAGCCCAAAAAGGAGCTTTTTGACTTGTTGGTATTGTAACTTGAATAGAGTTTTGATTAGCTGATAATCCACAAGGAATATGAATAGCATTGTTTGGGCTCACTAAAGCTGTTGATGCTCTATTAAACTCATCCATATACACAATCCCTACTTCATAACCTCTATTACTATGTAAACTTCTTGGATTACCTATTTCTTGAAAAATAGCTTCTGCAAAAACTATACTATAATACTCAAAAACAAAACCTGTTGGAGAAACTATATCATCAACATATTGCATTGCACATATTTGAAACCCTATCTCAGAACTTGAAGGAGATGTAATTATTCCTATTGGTTGGTTTACTGATGAAATACCACTTGCAAATTTTTCTAATTCATCTAAATTATTAGGAAGCTGACAATTTATATTGTCTGTAAATGTAATACCATCACACGATGTAGCTACAGGTAATATATTAGACGCAACACCTACCGCTTCCTGAAACTCTGTACTTGTAGCAAGATCATAAACGGAAGAGTAATTTGCATTTAAAAAGAAATCAAAAGTTACGGCTATGTCATCTGTAGTTTCTGTAGGAAAAGGTAAATCTCCTGAAAAAGACGCATGAGTTATTGTTATATTTAAACTAATAAAAGAGCCTGCTACTAAATTAGCTTCTGCCAAATCAATAAAAACTACTGAATCAGGAACAGATAAAGGACCGTAAATTGAATAACTTCCGAATGCTGTAGAGTCAGGCACTTCTGTTGTTCCTATTTCATTAGATACTAATGATGTAATATACTCTAATCTTGTAGGTTGCTTGTTATTATCAATAAGATCATATCCCTCAACATAATTACCATACATAAGCCTATTACCCATAATAGTTTGGGCTTTAGCAAATCTTGGAACATTGTCGTAAAGTCTAAGTATTTCTGCTTCAGTTAAAACGGTAAATATTTTGCTGTTATTAAATGAATACTGTTCTATTTGATTATCTGCAATACCTAATACTGATTTGTTTAGTTTTTCAATTAATTTTATAACATTGTTGTTTGATTGCTTAAACAATAAGTCTATACCTACAACTAAAGGTCCTCCTGTATTATAACTTATAATTGCAGTATTTGCAAAGTTAGTCATACCTTCATTTAACATACTATTTACGCTAAATTCAAAAGCATTAGGAATAAAAGCAACATCAGACCACTGAGAGGTGGCTGAATATTCTCCATTTTCATATTCGTATCTATACGCAAAACAAATAAATCTGTCTTCTAAATAATTTTCTTGACCTCCCGTTGTGATTAATTGAACTTGAGGAGATTCAATAGGTGGTTTTTTAATAACAAGAATAGACTCTGATGAAAATTGGTCTATGTTTAAAATAGGATTTGAATAGTTTTTATTAATATTTATCTCTCTTGGAGGGTTAAAATCATCAGTAAAAAAAATTAAATCCTCTACCATATTAACTCCTGTTATTAAATAATCAGGGTTAAAATTTAAAGTAGTATTTACTCCGCTTCCATCATCTATGCTTACAATATGATAATTTAAAATATTAGTAAACACATTAAAAGAGACTATTAAATCAAGTTTGTTTGTGGCTCCTAAAGGAAAACTTGGATCATGTACAAACCAATAAATGGTTTCTCTAGCACTATCTTCTAAAGCACCAATACATTTTGCATTAACACTCAATGGAGTACCATTAATGTAAGATAATGATGTCATAGAGTCATTACCCTTTGTATTAGAAACAACTCCAACTTCTGAATTTTCAGTTGAACCCATTCTAACATTCATAGCATCAACATACTCTCCTTCAGGTAACAGTCGTTGGTCAACGACCTTGTTCATTCTCCCTGCTATAAAATTTCTTGTTACGTTTGCCATACTATTTAATTATCTTATCTATCCCTCTTAAATTCATAAGTAATCGTCCCGGATGAATATTGCTTATTCTAATCTTTGCATTTCTTAATAACGCTCCTCTTTCTTTACGAGCACGAGAAACAATATACTCTTGAACTCCAAGTTTAGCGTTTAATATTTCGTAAGTAATATAAGCATAAATATACTTTTCAAATAGCTTGTTTACAGAAATAACAGAATCATCTCCACCCTCCATTCCGTCAGAAACATACTCTAAAATACAAGATTCTCCTGACATACTTGAATCAAAATTTATAACCCCTGATTTCTTATCAATGTTAAACGTAGGATTAAAATTAGCAGTCTCTGTGTTTAATCCAAATCTTGTTTCAAAATACCAATTACCGTTCTCACACCAACCTTCACAACCATCAAATTGATGTCCTTGATTTAAGTAAATGCTTTTTTTATTCTTAGTAAGCCTATCAAAGTCTATTTCTGAATATTCAGGTTCTAAAATATTTCCGTTTTGATCGAATAATATGTCTCCTTGATTATCTTGCAAATATGCTCTTGAAGATAATGTTTGTATGTTTTCGGTAAGTGGTCTAAGAAAACCATTTTTATATAATGATATTCTAACCCAATTTACATAATCAGAAGGCAATACAAATCTTAATGAGTCTGCAATCGTAAGTTGTAAAACTTTTATTTCTTTAAAAGCATCATAGTTTAATTCTTGAATAGCACGTTTGGCGTGGAATAAAATTTTATAACGCTCTTCATTATTTACTAAAGAATGGTTTCCTGAATACATGAGCATATAGTTGTTAACTATATCTTCAAGACTTACATATTGATAAGATCCCCAATTTTCATTTTGAGGTTGATTACCTGCGTTATCATAGTATTGATACTGAGATAGATATGCCATTTTTTATTATTTTATTGTTGATCTTGTAAATTTTGTTGTCCCATTGCAAACGAAGCGACTTCATTTTCTCTAATAGAAACACCACAGTATTGAAGTATTTTCATTACTAATCTATAATTGTCTTCTATAGGAAGCTCAAAATCTTGATAATCAGATTGTGATTGGTCAAAAACAGGCTCTCCATTTACTAAAGAAATAAAAGTCCATTTTGGAGGCTTAGGGTGTCTAAAATAAACAGCTTCTACTTGACCAAACTGATTTATTGTTTCAGGATATGCTTTAATAAACCTCGTCTCTAATGTGTAAGCCGGGAATATATTCGTTGGGCTTGTTAGCATTGAATTGTTTAAAGCAGTTATTTTACCAACGCTAACCTTTTCTGCTTCTTTTGACGCTTTAGAAATTATAAGATAATTTACAGGATCAGTTAAGAAAATATTAGAATCTAATACTATTGTAGTATCTGAAAGAACAGAAACAACTCTTGCTGTTCTTGAAGTATCTACATTCACTACTATATCTCCATTAACAATTCCTAATGTAGTAAATTGAGCTGAAGAAGATATAAGAAGATTACTACCAGCACTAACACTACTATTAGTTCCTGAACCAATAATTTTTGTATGGTAAAGCATCTTTAATATGTAATAAGACGTGTCTCCTGTAGTTGTAACAGAAGGAACAAGAAAATAATTACTCGTTGGAAGAGAAGGAGAAATCGCACTATTATATAAAAAATTACTAACTAAAAACGCCTCCATTGTCTCAGCAATAGGACCTTCGATTTCAGCATAATCACTTCCTGCCATACGGGCATTCTCCATGTTTATAGCCTTGTTGTAGTTGCTAAAATAATCCTCAAATATTTCCATTTGTGCATTTTCAGCATATAAATTAAAATCTGATGGGGATATATATCCGTAATTATTTTTATTAAGAACAGATAAAACAGTATTTCTAACTTCGTTTATCATTTTTAAAATAGTTTATACAAATATACATAAAAAAAAAGGGCGCATATTGCGTCCCTTTTTGAATTTATATGTAGATCTTTTTTTGTTATTCAGTTAAAAGAGTATCTAGCATTTTTAATGAATCTAAACCTTCATCGCTTTGTAAGTAACTGATTGCCATTTCAAAAGGAGTTTGTCCATAAGGAACTGACATCATTTTCTTTTTATTAGTTGGAGTATTAAACCAAATCTCTTTATCACTATTTCTTGTTAATAATAGTTTGTTTTCAAAAAACAATCTAACTTTTCCTTGAAATTGTAATTCAGGGTCATTAATTATGTTTAAAAACTCAATAGGTTCTGTTTTAGCAAATATTAAAATGTCTCTTTTTAATATCTCAGTAGGTATTAAAGAAGGGTCTTTTCCAAACATTACTCTTGTAAGTGTTTCCATTTGAATAACAGAAAGCTCTCTTGCTGCAATTAAAGCATCGATTTCGAGATTTATATCCTCAACATCTTCTCCTGCCTCTTTTTGCTCATCTACTTCTACAAAAACTTTTTCGTTTAAAGGATGGTAATGTAAAAACATTTGTAAAACAGGATTTGTTTTTGAAACAGATAAAAATCCATCTTCAAATATAATTGGCTCCACAATAGCGTTTCCATCTTGCTCATCCTCGAAAGGAGACTTTTGATTTATAGCATATCTTAAAGCTCTGTTTTGGTTTTTTTCTTCATCAAACCACATTAAAGGGAATCTAGGGTGGTTTCTTGATGCTAAAGTGTAGGATAACGGACTTCCCGCTAATAATCTATAGATTTTATCTGATTGTTTTGTTTTTGTCATTTTTAAAATATTTAATTAGATTTAATTTTATAAAAAAATAATAGAGAGTGTCTTTAAAAACACTCTCTATATTTTCATTTATCTTATCCGAAACGGAATAATACAAAATTGTTTGCACCTAAAGTACATACACATCTTTCAGACAAGAAGTTTACCTCCATTGCATCTAGATCGCTGTTAGAAGCACCACCGGCAGAACCTGTGATCCAAGTCTTGTAACGTCTGTCTTCAGCTTCAGAAGCTCTGTAACGAACGTGTAAGAATGGTCTCTTAGCGTTTTTACCTAAAATTTGGTCATATACTGAAGTAGAACCTGCAGGAACTAACATTCCGGTAACAGTACCTGAAGCAGTAGATGCAGCTTGACTCAAACCACCTCTCATTGTAGGATCGTTTAAGTATTTCCAATCAGATTTGTAGAAATCGTAACCTCTACGGAAACCTGTGAAACCTAGGTTTAAAGCCATTTGTTCGTCATTATCAAAAAGACCATAAGATGTTCCACCTACTCCATAAGAGTTTTGAGCAGACAACATATTGTCAATATCAAAAGATAATCCACGATTTACAAATAAAGCATTTTCTTCAATAGCTCCTTGCTTATCTAAACGAGAAACGATTGAATCCCAATCAGCTAAAGTTGTAGGAGTACCACCACCCCAAACATTTCCTCTTTCGTTTACAACGTAAAAGATACCTTCAGATCCCATTAATCCCGCAGTTTTAGCACCTGAACCGGCAGCAGCAGGAACAGCTTCTATCATTGAAGTTTCAATATAATCCTCAAAACGCAAACGAGTTTCATGTTCTGATTTTAAATACCACAAATAACCTGTAGCACCGTTTTCAGTAGTAACTTCAACCCACCCAATTTGAGCCATATCAGACCCGTTTACTGCATATTTATCTTTTAAGATAATTGGGTTGTTGCTGTAGATGTCATCTTCAGCTTCTAATGAACCAACCATTCCGTTAGTTCCTTTTTTAAACTCAGAACCGTAAATAAATACAGTACACTGAGAGCCATCAAATGATTGACCTGCAGCTTCATAGTAAGCTACTGTAAAAGTAGTTGCAGAAGGAACATCAGTTACAATTGCTTTGTTAAAAACTCCTGATCCATTGTTCTGAACCATAACAGTTTGACCTACTCTAATAGCGATAAAAGTAACGCCTGAGTCAGCAACAGTAAATGTAGCTGTAGCAGAGCCTGCAATAGCAGACGAAGTACAGTTTGTATATTTAATGTGAAGACGCCCTTGTTCTGCCCATTTAATTTGGTCAGAGTTAGAAGGCATCTCTGCACCTACCATTCTCAAGAATGATGCGATGGTTCTATTACCATAACGCTCAAATTCTTTTTCATAAGTATCAGGAAGATACTGATTTAAGAAATTGAAGTTTGTAATATAATTTGACTGTAACGCTACTTGCTCAGCTGCAGGCTGCAGCGCAAAAGTAGGGTTTGATAATAATGTACTTGCCATAATTTTTATTTTTTAAATTTTACATTTTTTTTATACTTCGGATTTTCAGGCTCCTTCCCGAATCAGGATTTAATTCTTTAACTTGAATACCATTTGTGTTTTTGGTTACTTGTGGAATGTTTTGACTATTCATTTGAATATTCTTTATATTCCTCATTGTTCCATCTACAGCGTCAGACTTACCTTGCTCATAAAAGAACTTAGCAAATCTGTCAGGATTCATAGCTACAGCCAACGACTTGTGATAACCTTGTGCGTCTTTAATCAAACCTTGCTCATCTAAAAACTTATTTATAAAGTTACTAGGAGTAGATTGTAATTTTTTTAACTCATTTCGGTCTCCGGGATTAAAAGATACTTTTTTGTTATCCAAATTAAATTCAAAACCTTTGAACTCTTCTGAAAAAACTTCATCAGACTTTTGGTCAAACCATTGTCTTTTTCTCTGATTTTCCTCTTCTATCGTTTTTGCTTCATTTATATATTGCTTATAAGTATTATAGTTTTCCTTTTCTTCTTCAGAAATAAGACTTTCTCTTGACTCAAGAGGAATCTTGTATTTTTCTTTTTCAGAATTAAAAAACTTTTTAGCTTCAGCAACAGCCTTTTTTGTTTCTAATTTAATTTTTTTTATTGTAGATTCATCATCAAGATCTTCATCATATCTGTAATCATCCATCAAAACTTCTATGTCATCTTCATCAAGACCTTCTTCCGTAGAAATTAAATAATTTCTTAAAAGAGTTTCTGAGTCTAAAGAATCAACATCTTTATTTAATTTTATAAAGTCTTCTATACCTCTTCCTGTATCTTGTTTATATTTCAGATACGCAGAAACATCTTCAGGTAAATCAACAGACTCTTTTTTATCAGCAATTAAATCTTCAAACGACTTAATTTGCTTATTATATTTTTTTTCAATAAATGACAGAACGTCTTCTTCACTTAACTCTGAGGCTTCTACTTTGTCAACCTCTAGGTTTACTTCTTCTCTCGATTTGTCAACTTGTAGGTTTACTTCTTGTTTTATTTCAGAATCGTTTAAAGAGGACTCGTGCTTGTTAAGTAATTCTTGCTCAATTTCAACTGCACTTTTTTGTTCAGTACCATCTAATAATCTTACTTTTATATTTTCCATTTAATTAAATTTAATTTATCACAAATATATATATATTTTTTTGATTTTTATCGAGGCTCAAAACTGCCAAAATCAAATCCATCTAAAGTATCCTCATTTGATTCAAAGTTTAATGGGGGCAAATTGTTTTTCCTTTGATTTATTAGTTTTGATTGTTCTGTGTTTTGCTGACTTATTCTTTTTGATTTAGCATCCTCTCTTTCGTTTTCTCTTTTGCTTAAATTATCAACTTCTACTCCTTTAAGTTGCATATTAAAATTAAATTCTTTAGTCATTAAGTCAAATTTAAGAGCTGCCTCTTGTCGCATTTTCTCTATCTCAAAAGATACCTCTGCTTGTTTAATTTGCATTTTAGACTGAGTGTCAAGTTGTATTTTTTGCATAGCCGTATCAGCTGCCATTTGCTGAGATTGCATTTGTAATTGTGCAGTCATAGCTTGTTTTTGCGTCTCCATTTGCTCTTCACGTTCTTGCTTTTTAATACGCTTCATTTTCAGCAATTGATTTGCAAGTTTTAGATTTTTAATCTCACGTATATCAATAGCATCTTCAAGATTAATATCTCCTTTAGATAATGCCATTTGTATATTACCTTCGAGTTGAGCTTTTTGCTCTTCATCAGGTGAAAGTTCAATAAAAACTCCAAAATCGTAAATATAAAGATCACTTATATCACTTAATATAGAGACGTTATACCTCCCTATTTTATTAATAAAGTCATCTTTAAAGTCTGAATACTCTAAAATATCAGCAATTCTGTACGTTAATGCTTCTGCTAATGTTTTGTATATAAATAAACTCCCATCTAATATGTGTCTTGTTGCTGTATTTGAGTTTAAAGAAGCTAATTTTTGAACACCAACTAAAGCATTAGGATCCGGATTAGAGCCATCACGAGCTTCATTTAGCCCAGTAACTGATCTAATCATATCCATATAATGATTATAATTAGCTATAAGCATTTGAGTTTTTGAAGCTCCTGAACTAGAAGTTAATTGTTGAATAGGAACTCTTGCATTATTAAAATCTCCATCTCCCGTATAGCTACGACCAATAACAGACCCTGTTTGAAAATATAGTCTTAATGCGTCTTCAGGATTATAAGCACCTCCTGTTCCTAAATCAACTTCATTTAAACCATCCGCATCAATAAAAACTCCATCAGGAACTGTTTTATTAATTACTTGCTGCAATTTTAAATGCGTAATTTGAATAAGATCAGCAAAAGGTATCATTCTTCTTACTAAAGATTCAATCACTCCTTTGTACATACGAGGAGCACAAGCAACGTAATTTGATATAGCGTGTTGAGAAGCTGATTTAGGACGAACCATATTTGATGAAAGCTCCCACTTTAAAAGAATATTAGTACCCATCACCATTATTCCCTCATACCAAACGTCAATAGTTTTTTGAACTTTTTCAAAATTACCCTCTTCCATCATTTCTATAGGAGGATTAAAAGTATCATCTTTTTCTATAACTTTTGAAGCCCCTCCTTCAAGTATTTTTTTCTTATAAGTTACTTTTTTAGTGGTTTTATAATTAAAATACATTAACGTAGCTGTGTCTCTCGAAAAAACACTGTTTTCATAAAATTGAGCTACATTATAATAATCATACCATTGCTGACTATATTGAGTTATTTCTTGTAAATCATCTTTTGTTAATGTTGGGTCTATTTTCATTAACTCAGTAATAGGAACTGTTTTAATTTCTCCCCAATAAAAACAATCTTTAAAATAAGGATCTTCTGTATATGAGTAAACAACATTAGCAGGATCAACATAAGAAACTTGCACTCCTGATCCTTGAAGAAACTCATGCTTTGCAATTGATATTCCAATTACAGCAGCATCATAGTCAAGTCTTTTTCTTATATCCTCATAATGATTTTCATCAAACATTGTGTTTATAGCTGTTTCTTCAGCTATTTCAATTGCAGGCTTATAATTAAGCTGCATATATAAAGACAATTCTTCATCTGTTCCGGGAAGGCTATCAGGCGTCATTACAAAAGGATTTACTCCTGATAACTCTTGTATCTGTAACAACACTTCTTTACCCGACATTTGACTCTCAAGCATTTCTTGATACTTGCTTCTTTTAGCTTGAGACATAGCGTCTTGAGCGTATGCCTTTACCTTAAACAGTCTGTTTGACATTCCGTTTACAACAATATCAACAAATTTTGAAATAATAGGGACAGGAGTCCAATCTAAGTTTAAATAAGATAAATCTCCATCAACAGCTAATTCATTTTTGTATTTACCAACAGGCTGTTCCCCCCTTGCATATAGTCGCAACCTATTAAACTCTATCCATTGACCATAGTATCTACAGGAGTTTCCGTCTTTTCTAAACCATTCATATTGAATAGCTTGACCAACTTGAAGACCAAATTGTTCAGAGGCTTTTTCTGCATCAGTCGCTAACTGACTTGGAAAAGCTGACGATGTAATGTCTATTGTTATATCTTTCATCTAATTAATTGACTGTTATTTCCATCATTTGAGTACCTTGCGAAGTTAAGAATTATTTTTGATTCTTTTTTCTGAGGTAAATATATATGCTTTTGGTTAGCCATTATAGCTAATCCTGAACTAATAGAAGCATCAAATTTTGTTCTGTTATTAATATCAAATTTAGCCCAATCTTCTAAAGTTCTTGTGAATAACATACTTCCAATTTCATCAGGATCTCTGTAATGCGTTGAAACATCAAACCCTACATACCTCTCTATATATGATTCAATAGCAGAGGCGTGAGATTGCTTTACGTCTTCAGAAGAGTTTGGTATTCCTCCAAGTTCTTTCTCAGTTTTACTAAGTTTATTATATTGTTTATCAGGTCTGTTTAAAGAAAACTCTCTATAACCTCTATTTTTAAAATGATACAACAAACGTGGTTTGTTATTTTCCACTAAAATAGGCATACCATAAAAAACACAAGCCATAAGAACCTCTTCAAAAAATATCTCAGCAGTTTGAGGTCTTGCAATATATTCAAGAAAAAATTCATTTGAAGGAGCCTCGTCCATATTAAATTTAGTAAGACCATGAAGTGCCCCGTTAGACCCTCTACCTCCAACTACAGCAGAAATATCATAAGAGTCACAACCAAAAGACCCAATGTGCTCATTCCCCGGATATTTTTTTCCATTTCTAATATGCACATTGTTTTGCAAATATTTTGAAGGAGTCCAACTAACTAAGAACCGACCCCTGTTATCAGGAGTGAATATAACCTTACCATCTTTTATTCCGTCTACCCAATGAAAAGATCCTTTTGTTAAATGATGTTTTCTTATAAGGCTGTCGTTAAAATCTATTTGCTGATATATTTTAGTTAGATTAAACAAAGACTGCTTACTTTCATCTCTAAAAGCGTGAGACTCTGTTCTTGGAAACTGACGATAAAATTCATTTAGTGCATCAGCATCATTCTTTAATGAATCAACCTCTGCTTCCCAATAATCTATAGCTCCGTTTTTAATTAAAACACCATCAATACCTTTTATTGGTTCAACAGGTTTGTAAAACAGAGGCATCCCATATTGATCTATAAAACCTTCCATGTTCCATTCCATAGGAATAAAAAGAGAATATAACCCTGACTTGGTTTGCCCATTTCCATTTCTAACTGTAACATTAGAATCCTCAAACATATCTTTATAATTCTGACCTCCTTTTGATAAAGCATTAGAAGTAGAACCCATCATACACTTACCAATAATTTTAGAACCTAATCTAAGACAAGTTTTAGTTACTCGCCAATTCTCTTTAATGTTGTTAGGCTTAGTCCATTTACCACTTTCGTCATGGCATAATAGTAATAACTTCTCCCCATCATAAGAGTTGTCATCTGTGTTTTTCCAATCTATTGTTGTATCTAGTCCTTCAATGATCTCAAGATCAGACTCATACATATTTTTTTTAGTAATTTTAGATGCAGGAACTCTAAACGCCAATTCTGTTTTCGGTTTATCCATACCGTCCATAATAGGCTTAAAGAAAAAAGGAAGTTTACTGTTTATTGGAACGACTTTATCTGTAAACATTTTCTTAGCATCAGGACCTGTTTTAGATAGTATTCCAATTCTCGCATCACGAGCAAGAGTTCCTGTGTTTACAGCTTCCGAAGAAGACATAAATGAAAATCCTGAACGTCTAATTTTTAAATATATTAAACCGTAACATCTTTCGTCTGCTTTACAAGCCTCCCAAAAGATCCAATATATACGATTAGCTTCACGAAAATCAGGATAACCAACGTCAATACTTGACCATTGTAAATACATATAATGCGATCCTGTAATATAGGTTTTTACACCATTATTCATAAACCAAAAGCCTTGCTCTCTATAATCAAATTCATTTTCAATATAATCAACCCACTTGTTTTTAAATTCAGAAGGCATCTCATTCCATTGAAATATTGATTGTACTTTTTGTAGTTGTTTTGGGATACTTTTTCTTTCCCAATATTGTTCGGATTTACTTGTGTGTCTTTGAAAACACTTTTCGGGAGTTAAAGGTAAAGCAATAAAAATACCTGAAATGTTTATTACATCTCCTATTTGACCTGTTTTAGAAATAACAATTACATTATATTTATCATTATAACCATATAACCAAGACTTGTTTCTGTTTTTATTAGAAACTACTGTCTTTGATATATAATCATTAACTACATAATATAACTTATTTAGATCTTCTTTCTGCAAACCCTTGTCGTGTATCGTTTATATTGTCACCTTTCTCAGATAAATAAATACTTTCTTTTTCAGCTTCAATTCTATTAAGAATCTCAAACGCATCAAATATAGCCAATTTCTTCGTTGCTGCTGCATTTTTTAGCTTGTCAGCAGCTAGATCATCACCTTCGTTATTAGGGTCCAATATGGAGTCCTCAGCGACTTTAATCAATTCCTCTACAGCTTTATGACCTGCTGCTATGATTTTAAGTTTTATTTCTTTTAAACTCATATATGTAAATAATTTCTATAATTGACTAAAATCTCTTCTCCTATAGCAATATCTTTCTCACAAACCAATTTAGCGTCTTTACTATTTTCAATATAATGAAAATTAGCGTTATTTATATCTGAATGATTTGCGTATCTTCCCGCTAAAGTTCTTGTACCTCCAAATCTTCCATAACCTATAACATCTCCTTTAATAAATTCTTTGTTTGAAAATATACCAAGCCCATCTATTTTAGATTCAGATACTTTGTAATTTTCGTTTTTATCATCTACAACAGGTCCCGCTAATTTAAAAAACTCTTCTGATTTTAAGTATTCTTTCAAAGCATCAAAGTTTATGTTGTACTTTTCAATCATTTCATAAAATCCTGTCATAACACCATTGTTATTTGATGGTCAAACATTCTATAAAGTTTTTCACCATCAACATCAAACTCGTATTCGCTATCAGGTTTAAAAGATATTAAGTCTCCCGAATTTACCCCTTGACTAAGTAAGTAATCATTTGGATAAACCATCTTGCCCATCAATGGCTCCTCTTTAAAAGGCTTTTTAATATATGATTCAGTAACAGGAATTGGTTTTACAAAACAATATCTATCGTAAGCAAACCATCTGTCCTTATTTTTGTACATAAAAAATTGATCTGTTTCAATAAAAAATAAATCATCTTTAAAAAAACTTTTACCGCTTCTTTGACGACCTTTCATGTCGTTATAAAACTTAAAAGCGTTATGGTGTACAAGTAAGGTATCCCCTATCTCTATAGGACCACTATAACCTAAAGGAAGCTCTATAACTTCAGCATATCTGTTTGAAAACTTATGGTCTTCCTCAGAAGTACTTATTATAAATTCTATTCCTCCTATATCTTTTGTGTTATTGTATCTTTTACCGTCTTTAGGTTTTGCTATAAAGTAGAATGGAGATTTCATTATATATTAATATTATATTCGATAGAAACAGGTACAGTATTATTAAATTCTTTCCACATAACTATTTCGTTTTTTCTGTTAATAATATAAATTTTAATAGATTGTTTTAAATTATCGTACTTTATAAGATATATCTCTTGAGTATCGTTAAGGACTTTTTGTCCTAATATATAGTGCATAGCTCCGTTTTTATAATCAGGACCTACCGAGATTTTTCTAATTACCATAATTTAAAATTATTAATACACTTTTGTTAATGTAAAATTTTGGGAACGTATTGTATCTCCTGCACTTGAAGTAATCCATTCAGCAGTAATCGTAAGGTTATTTTCAACCGTTGTATCAAATACTGTATTACTTATCAATCCAAAATTTACCCCTTCAATTGTATTTCCTGCATTCTTATTATAGGTAAAAACACCATTAGCAAATAGTTCAGCAGTTCCTGCTCCTCCTATGTTTGCAATAGTAAAGTCTAAAATTAAATCAAAAAATTTATTAGTCGCTGTTGATAAAGTATATTCTAAAGCATCTAATATTACAACGCCATTAGATCGAACTCTAAATCTAATTATTTGATTGTTTGCAGAGTTAAGTTGACCACACATCTTTGCTGTAAATGAATCTCCAATCTTAAAAGAATTTGCAGGTACACTTAAAGTTCCAACCCCTTGTCCAATTAAAGAAGATTCTCCACTTGCAAAAACAATCGGATCGCTTAAAGATGTCTGAGCAAATAAACCATAACTAGATCCTTGAATTTGATTCATTAAAGGCAATATACTTGAAATTGTAAAGTTAAAAGTATCATTCTCAGGATTACCTCCTGATTTTGTTCCTATTAATTTATCTGATAACTCAGGTGTTGCTGCATTACTGTAGTCGCTTATCTTTCCCATTTATTATTAATTTAATTGACATCTTACAAATGTATGTTATTTAAAACAATATATTTTTATATCTTCTATATAAGTATATAATAACTGCAATTAATAAAATCCACCATAAAAAAGATAAGTAATTTTGTTTTCTATCAACTTTTCTTACTTCTTTTATTTCTTTTTTATTTGTTATAACTTTTATTTCAGAAGAATCCTTTTTAATTTCTTTTTTATTAGTATTATCTAATAATTTAATTTTAGTCTTTTTAGCTTTTATTTTAGCGTTGTAATATTTTTTATCATTAATAACAATAGGTTTTTCAACGTCTATAGGGGTTATTTCTATTTCATCAATATCAGTATTTATACTTATATTGTTTTCAGTGATTATAACTTCTTTCTTTTTAACAATAGAAATACTGTCCTTTTTAACCTCATAATTCGTTTTTTCAGAAACAACTTTCCTAGATCCACATGAAGAAAAAAAAATCAATAATAATATTAAACTATATTTCAGCATAAGTGTAAGTCTTACCTTTAATGTTTTCCGTAAAGGTTTCTCCCTTATCAACAAGTTCTTTTAATGATTCCCAATCATGTCCAAAAGTCATTTCTAAATGAGGCTTGTCTTTAAACTTCCAATCCCCTCCCCATACAAAACCAATTGATTTAAAATAATTAATTGCTTCCATCCAATCCGGAGTCCCATCTTTATCAAAATCTAAATGAGTGTCCCAACTAGCTGATTCAAAAGAACCATTACTGTCATTGTCAAGTAATAACACAATATCAAAAGCTAAATGATAATTATGTATGCTTTGACCTCCTTTTGCATTAGTTACAATCCCTAACCTTCTTCCAATTGAGTCAAAAAGTTTAGTCCTTCCTTGAGAAAATAAAACGTCTTGCTCTTTAATGGTTCTTGTAGTAGATGAAAATCTAAGACGAACACCTTTTCCAAGAAGTATGTTATTTACGTGCAAGTAAGCACTCATAACCTCATTCCTTATTTTAGGATGTAAAGTGCCTATTCTTTCGATTGTAAGTTTATCCATTATACAATATCATTCATATTATTTTTAATTTCTTTCGCTCTAAGAAATGCTTTTTTAAGCATATCCCAAATCTTAATATTATAAGATTCTTCTACATTTTCCTTTATTGATACTAATTCAATAAAAATTAAAAGTATTCCGCAAATTTTTGTGAACATATAATCTACACTAAGCCAATTATATATGAACTCATTAAAAATAAATTTGTCCATTATAAATAAAAATAAAATACATATTTCATACAATAGCATTTTAGAAACAATATTTGATAATGTTCTACTTCTCACACTTTTCCAACCTTTTATTTTTACAGTTTTAAAAATTCCTGTAAAAGTGTCTAAGACTATAGACGCTCCTACAGCTATTAATATTCCTTGAATGGGAACAAACATAAGTAATATAGAGCTTAATAAATAGTTAATGTATTTCATTTTATTCCAAATTTATGTGCCGGAGTTTTAGGGAATGTTTCAGAACTTCCAAAATCTCTAGTTTCCGTTAGCATTACGTCTACGTGATAGCCATCTATAAAGGTAGCTTCTGTTTCCTCCGTTGCAGGTACGTCTACTATTTGCCCTACCCATACCACCGCCTTTGTGATTTCGGTGTTGGGTGTTACTCTTAGTGGTTCTAACTGCTCGTCCTCGTTGTATGTTAGCTTCTTTAAAAGCACTCCCTTGTCCATTAGGTCAAAGATAGCTGCTTGCTTGTCTGTATATTTTAATTGGTATATATTCATTTTAGTATCCGTTTAAATTTACTGTCCATCCATTTGCTCGTAGTGCATCCGTTGCAGCTTGCCCCGTTGCACTTGGTGTTGCGTTTGTGCCAGCGTTAAGCCCTATTATTTTAGTTGTGCCAGTTTGCACCGCTGCAAGCCTTGCGGTGTTAATGCTTACTAAAATGTTGTCTACTCCTGTTTGGTCTATTGCGTTATCTTGCCAAGCCCTTTCAAAATTAGTACCTACGCAAGTGTCAAAGTAGTTAGCTAGCCATGTTGTTAGGTTGTTACTTCGCCATGCATCTACAAAACTAGCTCCTTTGTCCATGTTTAATCTAGGAAATGACGTTAGGTTGTTAAGTTGCCATGTAGCAACAAAATTAATTCCGTTGCTAGTATCAATCAATGGAAATAACGTCAGGTTGTTATTAAACCATGCAGCAACAAAATTAGTTCCGTTGCTAGTATCAATCAATGGAAATGACGTTATGTTGTTAGATTGCCATGCCCTTTCAAAATTCGTCCCACTACTCGTATCAATTAATGGAAAGGAAGTAAGGTTGTTATCTCTCCATGAAAAAAGAAAATTAGTCACATTGCTAGTATCAATCAAAGGAAATGACGTAAGGTTGTTAAGTCGCCACGCATCAAAAAAATTAGTCGCATTACTAGTATCAATCAATGGAAATGAAGTTAAGTTATTGTCTCGCCATGCAGATGAAAAATTAGTACCACTACTAGTATCAATTAATGGAAAATAATCCCAATCAATATTTCTAAACTCATTCACAAAATCAGTCTCTAAACTCCAATCAGTATCAATAAAGTAACTACTAACACTACCACTCACCCAACTATCTATTCTAGACTGTAAAGCAACTCCATTTTCTATGGCTATTACCTTTATTTTAGTCTCGTTTATTTTGCTTAATACATCTATATTCCGCAAGTCGCTAGGCTTTGCATAGGTCAGCACCGTTGTAGCTTGTCCGTTATCTGGAAAGTAAAATTTGATATCACTATCCACTACCATTACTATCCTTCCTGCTCCGTTTAAAGGCAAATCGAAACCAGTAGTGCCGTCCTCTATTTTAAGCCTGCTATCGCTTGCGCTTACGTCTAATAAAGCGGTGTAGGTGCTATCTACCGTCGCAGTCATATCGTTGCTTAAAACGTCTGTATTGCGTGTTACCGCACTTGCTACCGTTGGAATGTATGAACTAGCGGTTGAGGCTGCTTCTAGTTGTGCGCCCCATAGATATAAACCACTGACCCCGTCGCCCAAATAATTAGATACACCATCTGACTGAGCGATAGAAAATCCTAATGTCCTGTTAGCTGGAGCTGTATATGTTACAGAACACTTATGCCATCCATTCCCGAATGACTCAATTTCCCCAACAAAGGATGGCGACGTTGTAGATGATACAATTCCCGTGTTTAAATTAAAAAAAACACCCGCATTACCTACAGACAAATCTCCTATTAATATAAATTCTCGTTCTTTTTTTTTCGCAAATATAGAGGCTGTTAACTGCACACCACTTGTCCATATTGCTCCTTTTGCAATAGACTTAACTCCCGATACGGCTGTTTCTGTTACAGTTTGTGCCGTTGTTAAACCAGCAGGAGAAGTAATTGAATCAGGTGTTACAATTACGTTTATTTTTGACCAATACGCATTATCAAACTCCTCACTCCTTAACACTAAATTAGTCCTCTGCGGCTCTAACAACAAACTAGGGCAGCCACCCAATAAAGGATAGTCAACTCTAGGCACGTTTAAACCAACCTCCTCTATATCCCCCTCATCATTGTAACGCCTTGCCGTTGTTGCTCGTGCAAATGTAGAATCGCCCGCACCGCTTTCTGGTAAGGCACTATATAACTTACCAGCCTTGTAGCCGTTTGGCGTTATTAGTAATTTTGTATTTTCTAAGCTCATAATATATCTATTTCTTGTAGTGTTTCAAAAAGGCATTGT